>Ga0310694_10006889_pt1 | contig 10728 bp, 9 predicted proteins | sample 174DNAGHGhighgp2_FD_203884 | JGI IMG/M metagenome (GOLD analysis project Ga0310694, IMG submission 203884) | Sheep rumen microbial communities from Palmerston North, Manawatu-Wanganui, New Zealand - 1742 DNA GHGhigh gp2 (v2) (version 2) | ecosystem: Host-associated > Mammals > Digestive system >... | reverse complement strand
TAAATAATTGATTATGATGACAGCAAAACAGACAATAGAAGCAGGTAAGGCCATTCTCGGTATCGAGTTTGGCTCTACCCGCATCAAAGCCGTCTTGATTGACGAGGCCAACCGTCCCATTGCGCAGGGCGCTTTCGAGTGGGAGAACCAGCTCGTTGACGGACTGTGGACATATAGTATCGAACTGATATGGAAAGGACTGCAAGACTGTTATGCCGATCTGCGTCAGGATGTCAGACGACAGTACGACTGTGAGATAGAGTCGCTCGCTGCCATCGGTTTTTCTGCCATGATGCACGGCTATATGGCCTTCAATGCACAGCAGGAGATTCTGGTGCCCTTCCGTACGTGGCGTAACACGAACACGGGAAAGGCAGCTGCCCAGCTCTCAGAACTTTTCCACTACAATATCCCCCTTCGTTGGAGCATCTCTCATCTGTACGAGTGCATCCTCGAAGATAACGACCACGTGAAAGATATCCGTTATCTCACTACCCTTGCCGGCTATGTCCACTGGCAACTCACAGGCCAGTTTGTGTTGGGTGTGGGCGACGCCTCAGGAATGATTCCTGTCGACCCCACCACCAAGGACTATGATGCTGTGATGGTACGTAAGTTCGACGAGCTCATCGCTCCAAAGGGCTATCCCTGGACGCTGAGTGATATTCTCCCCAAGGTACTGGTAGCAGGCGAGCAGGCAGGTGTCCTAACAGCTGAAGGTGTGAAATGTCTCGACCTCTCTGGTCATCTGAAGGCAGGCATCCCCGTTTGTCCTCCAGAGGGTGATGCAGGCACAGGCATGGTAGCCACCAATGCTGTCAAGCAGCGTACAGGTAATGTCTCTGCCGGCACATCATCGTTCTCGATGATTGTACTCGAGAAACCTCTCAGCCGTCCCTATGATGTGATTGATATGGTGACCACTCCCGATGGTTCACTGGTGGCAATGGTACACTGCAATAACTGTACCTCAGACATCAACGCATGGGTTGGTCTCTTCAAGGAGTACCAACAACTGTTAGGTGTGCCTGTCGATATGAACGAGCTTTATGGCAAACTATTCAACAAAGCGATCGAAGGCGATGCCGACTGTGGTGGACTTATCTCCTACAACTACGTCAGTGGCGAGCCTGTAACAGGACTTTCCGAGGGGCGTCCTCTCTTTGTCCGCTCTGCCTACGACAAGTTCTCCCTAGCCAATTTCATGCGTGCCCACCTTTATGGTGCTATCGCCGTACTGAAATTTGGCAATGACATCCTATTTAAGGACGAACAGGTGAAGGTCGACCGCATCACGGGTCATGGAGGCTATTTCAAGACAGCCGGCGTGGGTCAGAAGATGTTGGCAGCCGCCCTCAACTCCCCCATCAGTGTGATGGAGACGGCAGGCGAAGGTGGTGCCTGGGGCATCGCATTGTTGGCAGGCTATATAGCCAACAAGCAGGGGCAGACCCTGGCAGACTATCTGGAGCAGGTGGTATTCGCTGGTAACACAGGTACCTCTATTGCTCCTACGGCAGAGGACGTAGCAGGCTTCGATCGCTATATCGAGAACTACAAGGCCTGTCTGCCCATTGAGCAAGCTGCTGTCACCAGCAAATCCTAAGGATAAAATATCATCACACAAAACAAAATGCTATAAAATGAAAAAAGCTATTCTATTCTTAATCGTCCTCATGATCATGGGCAACCTTCAGGCACAGGATGTCATCAGTCTGCCACAGCCTGAAGTGAGCAAGCTCTCCATGAGTTTAGGTGATGCTCTCAGCCTGCGCCGTTCTGAACGCAAGTACACTGACCGCGAGATTAGCACACAGACACTCTCCACCCTACTCTGGGCTGCCTGTGGTATCAGCGATCCCAAGACAGGAAAGATTACTGCTCCGTCAGCTGTCAACATGCAGGACATCAAGATCTACGTCTGTACCAAAGATGGCGTGTGTCTCTTCAATGCCAAGGACAATCTCCTCATCAAGGTCTCCGACAAGGATCTCCGTGACGCCATTGCCGGTCGTCAGTCATTTGCCAAGACGGCCCCTGTCAGCCTTGTGCTGGTCAGCACCAAGGACAGCGAGCGTGCTCCCAACGACCGTTATGGTGCTATGGACGCAGGCTATGTGTCACAAAACATCTACCTCGCATGCACAGCTCTTGGTCTCAAGACGGTAGCCCGTGCTACGATGGATTTCGACACGCTGAAGCGTGAACTCAATCTGGCCGACACCAGCTATCTCGAGCTCAACCATCCCATCAGTTACTGACATTGTAAAAAACACAACAGATGAAGATATGGATGTGGGGTGCCGCCCTGATGATATGCGCCCTAATGGCGGTGATGGCCTGTGGAACGATGACGGCGGCAGAACAGACAGAACGGATTCAGGCTGTGTCAAAGGCCCTGGAAAGTAAACACTACACGGTCAGCATACAAATGATGTACCCCAGCAGAGGAGGCGCGAAAAGTGTGACCAGCGACTACTCGTTGGAGGTGAAGGGTGACACGCTGGTGTCATACCTGCCGTACATCGGACGCGCTTATAATGTACCGTATGGTGGCGGAAAGGGACTAAACTTCACGGCTCCCATCAAACATTATGAAGCGACCAAGGACAACAAGGGTAGAACGCGCGTGGTGATTTTGACTGACAATGAGGAGGACTTGATCACGTATTATTTAGAGGTGTGGGATACAGGACAGACCACCATCGACGTGCAGAGCCGTGAACGAGAACCCATTAACTACAGCGGAGAAGTGAAATGAAGAAAATCAGATAGGAACTCCCACTCCTTGAAAGAATCCGAATGATAAGGGGAGGATGCGACAAAACAGTCGCCTCCTCCCCTACTCTTATGGGGAACCCAGTATTTACTTGCAATACAAGGCTACGATTGTCTCATATTTCTCCTGCTTACCAGAGGTCTGCTTAGGCTCTCTTACCTTCTTGCCATACTCATAAGCCTGCTCAAAAGTCAACTTGCCGTTTTCAAAGTCCTTGCCGATACCGCTGTCGAACGAAGCATAGCGCTCCTTCTTCATCTTTGGCAGTTCACTGTTTTCAAGGATATCTGCCGCATTCAGCAACGCACGGGCCAGTGCATCCATACCACTGATATGGGCGATGAACAGATCCTCCAGGTCGGTAGAGTTACGACGAATCTTCGCATCGAAATTGGTACCACCCAATCCCAGACCGCCACCACGGATAATCTCCATCATCGCCTGCGTCAGCTCGTAGTTATCAATGGGGAACTGATCGGTATCCCAGCCGTTCTGGGCATCACCACGGTTGGCATCGATGCTGCCCAGCATACCAGCATCGACAGCACAAGCCAGCTCGTGCTCGAAGGTATGACCAGCCAGTGTGGCATGGTTCACCTCGATATTTACCTTAAAGTCCTTGTCGAGACCATGAGCCTTCAAGAAGCCGATGACCGTCTCTGTGTCGACATCATACTGGTGTTTAGAGGGTTCCATGGGTTTGGGCTCAATGAGGAAGTTACCCTTGAACCCCTTTGAACGAGCATAGTCGCGAGCCATCGTCAGCATGGTGGCCATGTGCTCCTTCTCGCGCTTCTGATCCGTATTCAACAGACTCATATAGCCCTCACGACCACCCCAGAACACATAGTTCTGACCACCCAGTTTGATGGTGGCATCAATGGCGTTCTTGATCTGTACGATGGCACGGGCCACTACGTCGAAATCAGGATTGGTAGAAGCACCGTTCATATAACGCTTGTTGCTAAAGACATTAGCCGTTCCCCACAGGTTCTTGATATTAGGATACTGCTTCATCTTCTCCAAGGCATAGTCGGTGATGGCTTTCATACGAGCCTCGTACTCCTCAACGGTGTCACCCTCCTCAACGAGGTCAACATCATGGAAACAGAAATACTCAATGCCCAACTTATCCATGATCTCGAAGCCGGCATCCATCTTGTCCTTAGCGCGCTGAACAGGGCACTCGGCCTTGTCCCACTCATACGAACGCGTCTGACCGCCAAACTGGTCGGCAGAGGCGCCTCCAAGTGTGTGCCACCAGGCCATGGCGAATTTCAGCCAGTCCTTCATCTTCTTGCCCATCACTACACGCTCTGGCTCATAATAGTGGAAAGCCATCACGTTCTTACTGTCTTTTCCTTCGTAAGGAATCTTCCCAACAAATGGGAAATACTCTTTTGCCATAGTTTTAAAAAATTAATTAGTTGTGTCGTTATTACGTTATTTTGAGATATCCTTATTTAGCACGTTCTTCCAATGGTCGTAAGCCTCTGCATAAGCCTCACGTTGGATAATGTCGGGCTCAATAACTTGCAGTTTCTCCAGTGTGGCAAAGGCCTCATGATGGTCTTTGTAGAGTCCTATGCCCATGCCTGCACCCTTGGCCGCTCCTACAGCACCGTCAGTATCATAGAGTTCAATGGTAGCTCCACTGACACCTGCCAATGTATCACGGAAGAGGGGCGAGAGGAACATATTCGCTTTACCAGCATGGATCTTACGGATATCGATACCCATCTGACGCATCACCTCCATACCATAACAGAACGAGAATACAATACCCTCCTGCGCAGCCCGCACGATATGCGCCTTACCATGTTTATTGAAATTCAAGCCGTTGATAGAGCAACCTATTTCCTTGTTTTCCAGCACCCGCTCAGCACCGTTGCCAAAAGGAATGATAGAGAGACCCTCACTACCTATAGGCACCTGAGCAGCGAGGTCGTTCATCTGGGCATACGACAAATCGGCAGAGATGTTACGATGCACCCATGCATTAAGGATGCCTGTGCCATTGATGCAGAGCAATACGCCCAGACGAGTTTGAGGTGAGAGATGGTTCACATGGGCGAAAGTATTGACCCTACTTTTAGGGTCGTAATTGACACTTCCCAAGACACCATAAACCACTCCACTGGTACCTGCTGTAGCCGCAATTTCCCCGGGTTCAAAAACATTTAAAGAAAGAGCGTTATTCGGCTGGTCTCCAGCACGATATGATATCGGAGTTCCCACTTTTAATCCGGTCTCACGAGCAGCCGATTCACTCACCTCTCCCTGTATCGAAAATGTAGGAACAACATCGGGCAACAGCGAACGATCAATGCCATAATATTTGAGAAGGAAATCGGCCACGCAATTCTCCTTGAAATCCCAGAACATTCCTTCGCTCAGTCCACTTACTGTGGTGCTCACCTCACCAGACAGTCGCATGGCGATATAGTCGCCAGGCAACATCACCTTATCAATCTGGCGGAACACGTCGGGCTCGTTCTCCCTAACCCATGCCAGCTTAGCTGCCGTGAAATTACCAGGGGAATTGAGCAAATGACTCAAGCACTGCTCGGCACCCAGATCATTGAACGCTTTTTCACCATAGGAAACGGCGCGTGAGTCGCACCAAATAATAGAGGGGCGCAAAACCCGCTGTTGACGGTCGACGCACACAAGACCATGCATCTGATAAGAAATACCAATAGCTTTAATATCGGAAGCACTTACTCCAGAGTCGGATAACACCTTCCGAAGACTCAATTTCGCATGATTCCACCACATTTGAGGATCCTGTTCTGCCCATCCCGTCTTCATAGCCATGATGGGTGCCTCGTGCTCTGGAAAAAAGGCGGAAGCTTCACATTTCCCCGTATCGGCATTCACCAATGAAGCTTTTACAGAGCTACTGCCTACATCAAAACCCAATAGATATCGATTTGACATAATTTGTTTGTTTTGTTATTGTAAATCCTACACAAATGTACGGCTTTTATCATTAAATAGACACAAATTCAGCATTTTTTACACTAAAATAAAGTTTTTTTCACTGTTTAATAGGTGTAATTAAAATTTTTTGTTTACCTTTGCAGAATAAAATGGACACAAATAAAAATAAATAAAGTACTTTATGAAAAGAAAAATCCTGATACTTGACGACAAAGAGACGATTGCAAAGGTTCTCTCCATCTACCTCATGAGTGATTACGACGTACAGTGGTTGCCCGATGGACTACAAGGTGTGAAGTGGTTGCAGGCAGGTAATACGGTCGACCTGATCATCTCAGACATCCGTATGCCTGGTATGCGCGGTGACGATTTCCTAGAGTGGATCAAGCAGAACGAGCTTTTCCGTCACATCCCCGTCATTATGCTCTCCAGCGAGGACTCTACCAGTGAGCGTATTCGTCTGTTAGAGATTGGAGCCGAGGATTATATCGTCAAGCCATTTAACCCTATGGAGTTAAAAATTCGTGTGAAGAAGATCTTACCCGAATAAATGAACCATAGCACATGATTAGTGTTGTATATTTAGGTAAGAACCCACAGACTGAAGAGCGTCTGAAGTATATCCCAGGACGATTGGTAAAAGTAACCAAGACGTATCGGGAGGCAGCTAGCATCTGTCTTCCTCGTCTGCATAATGAGCATTTTATCTTGTTGTATGAGAAGGGAATTCGCAATGAGGATATCACAGCCATCTCCTACATCAAGAAGAAATGCAAGACAATCTATATCATCCTGCTGACAGAGGCCATTCCCGATGAGGAAAGGAAAGCCTACCAGAAATGTGGCATCAACGACACATTGAGTGTCAATGCCTCAATTACGGAAATCAACAAGAAAATACAATTTATTTCCGACAGAGAGAATGTCATGTTCGATAGTGAGGCTCCTAAATATAAGATACTGAAGTTTAAGATTCCCCTTTGGAAAAGAGCCTTCGATATTGTCTTCTCCTTGTTGGGGATTATCATTCTCTCACCAGTATTCATCGCGACAGCCATCGCCATCAAATTGGAGAGCAAAGGCCCTGTCATCTTCAAATCGAAGCGTGTGGGGACGAACTATACTATTTTTGACTTCCTGAAATTCCGCAGTATGTTCACAGATGCCGAGCAGCGTCTGAAACAAATCGCAAAGACCAGCAACCAGTATGCTTTGGACAAGCCAGAAGGTTCATTCGTTGCTTCCTCTCTCCCACTGGGAGATGAGGCAGAAAAGAACATGAGCGCTATCAATACGGGAGCGGAAATGATGATTAGCGACGACGAGGTCATGCTGGTGGGCGATGATTACGTGGTTTCAGAGACTGAATTCAACAAAGAAAAGGAAGAGGAGAACAGCAATGCGTTTGTGAAAATCGAGAACGATCCACGCGTAACGAAGGTGGGTAAGTTCATTCGTAAATACAGCATCGACGAGTTGCCACAACTGTTCAACATCCTGCGAGGCGATATGTCGATCGTGGGTAATCGTCCTCTTCCACTCTATGAAGCAGAGAAACTGACGGCAGACGTCAACATCGACCGATTTATGGCACCAGCAGGCCTTACTGGTCTGTGGCAGGTAGAAGAACGCGGAAAAGGCGGCAATATGTCGGCCGAAGAGCGGAAACAGCTGGATATCTATTACGGTAGAAACTACAATTTCTTGATGGATATGAAGATTATCTTCAGAACACTAACCGCATTTATCCAGAAAGACAATGTTTAAAAAAAATCCAAAAAACAAATCTTCGAACAATGAATATTAAACGTATTATCATATTGTTCTTCACCATAGAATTCGGCACAGCAACCTATGCCCAGTTCAACGAGAGTGGCATCAGTGCAGGATTCTTCGACTCCAGCGCAGAGAAAGACATCAATTTCTCGGAGTTTCACCTGCCCCCCATGGCCGTACTCTTTGAGAATGCCAAAACCAACCCAAAGATTATGTCTTTAGAGAAAGCGCGACAACTGGCCGAGGCTGAAGTGGCGAAACAGAAAAAGCACCTTTTCTCGTATGTAACAGGACGTGCAAGCTACAGTTATGGCAAGAACGATGTCCTTCAGAATACGGGTAACCCCAACTACCAACCTATCTATATGGGTAATGTGCAAAGCTATTGGAACATCGGTGTCAACCTGTCGATTCCCTTGGAGGATATTCTGGATTACAGCTCGGCCGTAAAGCGGAAGAAGATAGAGGCCGAACAGGCACAATATGCCAAAGATATCGTGTTCGACGAGATCAAAACGAAAATTGCGTCCTTGTATGTGAAGATACAAAACGACCTGGTGGCCTTGAAGACCGCAGCTGAGGCCGCAGCCGCCTATCAAGGTGCAGGTGCATTGAACAAGGAGGATTTCCACAATGGTAATATGAGCATTGAGGATTATGCATGGACAAAACAGCATGAGATTGGTGTGGTATCCACTTATCAGAATCTTCAGACATCCATTACGACGGACATTCTTACGTTGGAGATTATTTCGCATACCCCTATCCTGACCAACTCGACCACAGAGATTACATTAGAAGACTCATCAGCGAAGAAGACGGACAAGCAGTTAGCCAAGGAAAAGAAATCGTCGGACAGACGTATCAAGAAAGCCATCGCCAAAGACCTCAAGCACTTGCGAGCCATGGAAAAAGCTGAAGAGAAGGCGATTCGTGCTGCCAAAAAGAAAAAGCAATAACTTACCCTAAGAAAATAGACAACTATGGATTTGTTCAGATATATCACCCGCATCCTGTATAAAATACGCTGGTATTTGGTTATACTACCCTTCATTGCTCTGATAGTGGCTTGGTTCATGACCCGTAACATGGAACGTATCTATGACACCAACACCACCATCTATACAGGTATGATTACAGGATACAATATTGAAGGTGGTACGGGTTCAGCTGGTGGCAACTCACAGACCAACATCACCAACCTGATGCTGATTATCACCACCGACAATACCATTCACGAAGTAGCCCTTCGTCTGTTCGGAAGGTGTATGATGTATGGTAACCCCAACAAGGACAACAACTATATCTCCGCAGAACATTTCCGCCAATTGGACGCTACCGTTCCAGCAGAGGTAAAAGCCCTGATCAACCACAATAGCGAGCAGGCTACCTATTCCAACCTGAAAGCCTACGAGAAACCATCGCAGGAAAATTTTCTCTTTGGTCTTCTGAACTACCACCCGTGGTTTGGTGTTGATAACATCACCAGCCGCCTCAAAGTTTTGCAGTTGGATCGCAGTGACATCATCGACATCGGCTATTCTTCCAATGATGCCGGAATAGCCTATAATACACTGGATATCCTCAACGACGTATTTGCCCGTCAGTATGCACAGATCCGTTTTGGAGAGACCAACGAAGTCATCAAGTTCTTTGAGCAGGAGGTGAAACGGCTCTATCGCATTCTGACAGGTGCTGAGGACGATCTGATACGTTATAACATCAGCAAGGGTATCATTAATTATGGTGAGCAAACCAAACAGTTGACGGCATTGGATCAGGAGCAGCAACGCTCTGACAACCAGCAACTGATGAACTTCACCACCGCTAAGTCCCTGATGGATTATTTGGAACGACAGTTGGGCGACCGTGCCAAGGTGATCCGTGCCAATAAGGACTTTACAAATCAGATTACGGACATTTCCAGAATCCAGTCGCGTATCTCTAATCTCCGTTTGATGAGCAGCGAGGGAGGTGGTAGCGGTGAAGAACCGCATCGTGAACTTGCCAAGGCAGAACGGATGCTGCAAAGTGCCACCGACAGGGTGAAGACGTTAACACGAGATATCGAGGCTGGATCGTATAGCACAGAGACGGGAGTAAAAGCCAGCGATATGATTGGTAGATGGTTGGAACAGGTATTGCTTTTGGAGAAAACCAAAGCCGAAATGAGTGCACAACACATCATGCGCCAGAAGCTGGACGACCAGATATTGTACTATGCACCTATTGGTGCCACCCTTGACCGAAAGAATCGTCACATCTCGTTTATTGAGGGCAACTATATGGAGATGCTGAAAGCATGGAACACAGCACGTCTGCGTCAGAAGAACATACAGATGTCGACGGCCACCCTACGTGTGCTCAACCCACCGATGTTCCCTTTGAACGCACAACCGACTAACCGTCTGATGATTCTCTTAGGAGCCTTTATGCTCACTTTCATTCTGACGGCCATGTACTTCTTTATCATTGAACTGCTCGACCGCACGCTACGCGATCGTATGCGCTCAGAGCGTATCACGAAGATACCTGTTATGGGCTGCTTCCCCAAAGAGAGTACACTTCGCTATCGCCGTTTCAATAAGACCATCGCTGATATGGCACTGCGACAGTTGTCAAAGGCACTGCTCCCCCACTTCAAAGAGGGTCAGCAAAATGTACTCAATCTATTATCGACAGATGCAGCCAACGGTAAGAGCTATATCGCTCAGGAACTGGAAAACTATTGGGTATCCATTGGTCTACAGGTACGTCGCCTTACCTACGACGAGGATTTCCTAGCAGAAGACAGCAAATATATCATGGCCAAGGACATTAAAGACCTCTGTCCAGATATCCTACCGGAAGAGATTGCTATCATCGAATATCCGAACCTCGATGACAATGCCATTCCTTCATCCCTCATCAATATGGGTACCATCAACCTAATGGTTACTCGTGCTAATCGTACATGGAAAGATGTAGACCAAAAAGCCTTGAAAGAACTCCAGGGACAACTGGAAAATCAGAATAGTCTCTTCATGTACCTGACTGAGGCCAACAGATATGCTGTTGAAGAGTTCGTGGGACAATTGCCACCATACACCAAGTTCAACAACTTCGTATACAGAATGTCGCAACTGGGTCTGACAGCAGTAGAAAACAGCCACGCCAAGTTATGATCAAAGAATTTGCATCCAGTACTCGCGAAAACGGAGGAAGAGTAGCCATACTCTTTCTCCTGTTTT
>Ga0310694_10006888_pt1 | contig 10728 bp, 5 predicted proteins | sample 174DNAGHGhighgp2_FD_203884 | JGI IMG/M metagenome (GOLD analysis project Ga0310694, IMG submission 203884) | Sheep rumen microbial communities from Palmerston North, Manawatu-Wanganui, New Zealand - 1742 DNA GHGhigh gp2 (v2) (version 2) | ecosystem: Host-associated > Mammals > Digestive system >... | reverse complement strand
AATCTTGACGGTATCAACCCCAACGATATCGAGAGCATCGACGTGCTGAAGGATGCTGCTTCTGCAGCCATCTATGGTGCACGTGCTGCCAACGGCGTTATCCTCGTTACCACAAAACAGGGTAAGGCTGGTAAGATTGAAATCAGTTACAATGGTGCAGTTGGTTGGTCTAATGCTTACAAGCGTCCGCAATTGCTTAACGCTCAGCAGTACATGACCATCATGGACGAGTATTCTTTCAACACTTCTGGTCAGAAGATGGATTGGGAAGGCTTTATTCCACAAGACGTTATTACAAAGGTTAATAGCGGTTGGTCAGGTACAGACTGGTGGGGTAAATTCGAAAATAAGAATGCTGTTCAGCATAATCATTCTGTGACTTTGACCGGTGGTACAGACCGTTCTAAGTTCGCCATGTCATACACCTACACTGGTAATGAGGGTATCATGGGTGCCGATGAGGCTTCTTTCTACAAGCGTCATACTATCCGCATCAATAGCGACCATGTGCTTCTGAGAGCCAAGGACTTCGATGCCATCACCATCGGTGAGAACATCTCTATCGGCTATACCAAGAGCCACGACCTCGCAGAGGACGGCATGTACTGGAGTTATATCCACAGTCTTCTCCAGACTTCTCCTCTTATGCCACAGTACGCTTACAATGGTGACACCTATTATTATCAGGGTTTTGACGGTGTGGTTAGATATGGTCAAGGTTGGAACTCTTCTTTGTTCAGTAACCCATGGGAGAATCTCACTAATGGCGGATTCAACTCTATGGCAGAGAGCCGTAATGTCAATACCAGTGCTACTGCTTTCGCCATTATTCAGCCCATCAAGGGTCTGAGACTCCGTTCTCAATTCAATTATAATTGGGGTTCTGGCGCATATCGTAGTTACGGTGAGCCAGCATCTTCTGGTTATGGTAATGCCACATCGGTTGTATATACTAATAGCCAGAGCGCATGGTTGGATACCAATTGGTCAATTGAGAATACCCTTACTTACGATCTTCCTATTATTTCTGGTCATAAGATTAGCGCAATGGTTGGTCAAACATTCCAGAGCACCGCATGGAGTTTTAATGTTGGTGGATCCAATAAGGTTACTTATGGCGACCAACTCGCAACACTGAAGGGTTGGGATTCTGCATGGCTTTCTAACTTCAAGGTGCTGAATTCTACTGATGTAACTTTGACTGGTAAGCCAAATGATGAAGAATATCTCGCATCTTGGTTCGGTCGTTTGACTTGGGACTGGAATGAGACTTATATGGCTACCGTAACCATGCGTTACGATGGTTCAAGTATCTTCACTGATGGTAAGCGTTGGGGCTTTTTCCCCTCTGTATCTGCTGGTTGGGTAGTTACCAACGAGAAGTTTATGGAGCCTACCAAGAGTTGGATGGACTTCTTCAAACTCCGTGCATCTTGGGGTCAGAACGGTAACAAGGATATTGCCAAGTACCAGTATATGGCTACAATTGCCCTGTCTGGTGAAGCAGGTGATAGTGGTTACAAGTTCGGTTCAGACATGGCAACCTCCGTTGCAGGAACTCCAAATACCGGTGCATACGCTAATATCGTACCTAATCCTGACCTCACTTGGGAAACTTCTGAGCAGTTAGACTTAGGTTTTGATGCTCGCTTCCTCGACAGCCGTCTTGGTGTGAACTTCGACTGGTATAAGAAGACAACAAAGGACTGGCTTATCGGTGGTAACCTGCTTGCAATCTATGGTACCAACCCTGCTGCCATCAATGGTGGTGACGTTCAGAATACTGGTATTGAACTTGCTCTCACTTGGAACGACCAGATTGGTAAGGACTTCCGTTATAACGTAGGCGTGAATCTTGCTACCAACAAGAACAAGGTAACTCGTATCGCAAACGACAATCACTATATCAATGGTCCCGCTAGTGTTCTTTCACAGGGTACAGAGTACATCTACCGTGCAGAAGAGGGCAAGCCTATCGGTTACTTCTTAGGAATGTCTTACAGCGGTATTTGGCAGAATCAGGATCAGATTGATGCCGCACGCGCAGCAGGAAAGGCTGTTCTTGATGGCGCACAGCCTGGTGATATGATTTGGGATGACTGGAATGGTGATGGTAAGATTGTTTACGCTGAGGGTAGAGATTGCGACCGTCATGAAATTGGTAATCCTAACCCTGATGTTATGCTTGGTGTCAACCTCGGTTTCACATGGAGAGGTTTCGACTTCGCTGTCAATGGTGCAGGTGCATTCGGTCAGCAGATTATGCGTTCTTACCGTTCTTACAGTGATGCTCCTTACCAGAACTATGATACCACTATTCTGAATCGTTGGGTTGGTGAAGGTTCATCCAACGAATGGCCCCATATCACAAGTACTGGTAGTGAGAATGTTAACTGGGTATCAACCCGTTACATGGAAAATGCCGATTACTTTAAGATTAAGACTGTAACCCTTGGTTACGACTTTAAGAACATCTGGCAGGCTTGTCCGTTCCAGCAACTCCGTCTCTATGTACAGGCTCAGAACCTCTACACATTCACTGGTTATACTGGACTCGATCCTGAGGTAGGTAACTCAGCAGGTGGTAATGGTTGGGCTTCTGGTATTGACTTGGGTCTCTATCCCCCATCTCGTACTTTCTTGATTGGTGCAAGTATTAAATTCTAATTCGACAATAAGTTATGAAAAAATATATTTTATCAGCATTAGTTGTTTCGTCAGCAGCATTGTTTACGTCTTGTAACGATATGCTGGACACAGATCCACGTGTGACAGAAATGACTGCGGCTACATTTCCAGGTAAACCTGCTGATGTAGAGGCATTGAATGCTGCTACCTACAGTATCATGAATACGTTAGGTGGCGGAGACCAAAGTGGTATATTAAATAATCCTTTCTATTGGTGGTCGCTTATGTCAGATGACTGCTATGGTAGTGGTGGCTTGCAGGACAATGTAGCTAAGTCTCTGCATCATTTTACAACTGCAAGTGCTAATCAGTATGAACAGGACTTCATCCTTCTCTATGGTGGTATTTCCCGCGCAAACAACCAGATTGAGACCATCGATAATGTCGATTGGACAGGTAATACTGTTCAGCGCAATCAGTTGCTTGGTGAGGGTTACTTCATGCGTGGACTTTATTACATGTGGCTTACCCAGTTGTATGGTGATGTACCTCTGATTACCTCTACTACAATTACTGACGAGATGCAGCAGGAGGCAAGTGCTGAAGAGAAGATATTTCCTCAGATTCTTTCAGACTTTGTCTCTGCCAAGAATTTGATGAAGGCAGAAAGGGCCAATGGTTCAGGCCACGCTGACAAGTACGCTGCCGAGGCATTTATGGCACGTGCATGGATGTTCTGGGCTGGCTTCTATAAGAAAGCAGGTGAACTTGCTCATAATGACGCAACTATTGAACTGGTAGAACAGGAGGGTTGCGATGGAGGTACTCTATCAAAGTCTGATATCGTCAATGCACTGAAGGATATCGTTAACAATGGCGGTTATAAACTCTGCGAGGACTTCCGTTCATTGTGGCAGTACTCTAACAGCCTGCTTTGGGATGAGGCACATGACGGTAAAGGTCATGCATATCCGTTCATTGCTGATATGGATCGCAAGAACTGCTTCGACCAGCCAGGTATGGGTAACGGAAACACTGAGGAAATCTTCCAGATTCAGTTTATGAATGCTTCTAAGTGGGCTATCGGTGGTACTTACAACAACCCACGTATGTATTCTAACTATCTCTCTTGTTTCTGGGGTCTGCGTAATGGTGCCAGCAATGATAACGGTAAGCGTGACAAGACTTATCCATTCAATCAGGGCTGGGGTCAGGGAACTCCTTCCCGCAATCTCTGGGATGATTGGACTGCAGCAGAGACTGCCGGTGGCTATACTGACATCCGTAAACTTGGTACTTTGATTGACCTTGATAATGAACTCGCATCTTATACCTATGAGAAGGATGACTGCGAAGAGTCTGGATACGGAGTTAAGAAATACGCTGATGTAAACCTTGATGCTTGTGCTGCTGACAATGATTCTTGGTGGTCAAAGTGTCCTGATTATTCTTCTAGTTCGCTTGACAATAAACAGCAGGGTGACCACTTCGAGGATTTCTACCTGATGCGTTATGCTGATGTACTTTTGATGTTGACCGAACTTACCGGAGATGCTCAGTACATGAACCAGGTTCAGAAGCGTGCTGGTGTGCCTCAGACTACTTATTCTCTCAAGGCTGTTCAGGACGAGCGTCGTTGGGAGTTTGCTCTTGAGGGACTTCGTTTCAACGATATGCGTCGTTGGTCTGGTATCGATTCTGGTGAGAGTTCATATGCTGCCAAGGCTCTTCAGGCTCAAAATGGTAAGGCTATTACTGTTAGAGGTAAAAAGAATTCTATGAATATGGCTCATATGACCTGTTCCTGGGCAAAGCGTTATGCTGCTACCAATGGTTTCTTGCCTAAGCCTCAAGCACAGATTACTCTTATGAATGGTAAGATGGAGCAGAACAAAGGATGGGATTTGTCTGATCCTGAGACCCAATATAAAGTTCTTTATTAATATAATATGTATCCAAATATGAAAAAAATATTTTTTCTTTTTGTCACGCTGTGTGTATTAGCCGCTTGTGATCCTGTTCATGAGGACATCAACAATGGCAATCACATCACTGCTGATGAACTCAAAGCGATGTCGACAGTAATTGTCGACAAGGTAATCCAGATTGGTGATCAAAAAACCTATAAGGCTACCAAAGGAACACCAATCACATTACTGGAGAACATAGACGTTAAAGGCTGCAACGGTATCGTAGTCTATTTTGCTGATAAAGTTGACAAATACTGGGAGATTTCTATCTCGCCCGATGGCAATTTTGAAAAAATACCAGGAGGTAGTAATTCGTACAGGTGTGATTTTGGCAACAAGGAGATTAGTACCCTGAACCAAATCGTTTTAAAGCACACTGAAGACACTGAAGAGAACACTGTCACCGTTAAAGCAATTTATAAGTGCTATGGTGACAAAGTGGCTCCAGGTGTTGAGGGCCAGTTCGGTAACGTTATTGTCTGCCAAACTTCTGCCCCTGTCAATGCAAAATGGGATATTGGCGGTAAAGAATTTGTAGGCAACTATGCATCGAAGAAGATGAAGGTTAATTGGGACGAAAATGGTGATTATATTACCACTCCGTACACAATTGTTCTCACTGGTATTTGCCCTGACGGAACCAAACTTACTGTTGACTTCCCCGTAGAGTGTGATAAGATTTCTAATCCACTTGTGAAGTTCTATATATTTGGCGATCCTAACAGGTCGGACGACGAGAAAGCGGAAGATCCTCAGTTGCCATTCAAACCTGCTGCTTGGGACGCTGCAGCCATGCGTTTCAGTTCTACAGAAGGTGCACATCTGCCCACAATTTCCGATGAAATCTACTTCGGATTGAAGACTTTGATTTTTGACGTTTCAGATGTTACGCCTGATTTTGATTTGAAAGTCATGAATGGTTGGTGGAGTAACACCTATTACGATCATGTAAAGTGGGTGGATGGTCTAAACGAACTTCAAATTACGCAGACAATGGCCAATGAATGTGCTAAAGGCAGCGGTGGTGAAGGACGTGATCTTGACCTCATGTTATACAGTGGTTCGATGACTCTCAACACTGTTTACTATGAGGAATAATAGGTTCTTTTAAGTATAATATTTAAACATCCGTTATAATGAAAAAAATAATGAATTATAGCAAACTCGCAATTACCGCACTTATTACGTCAAGCCTATTCGTGGCTTGTAGTGAGGAGATTAGCGAAACTACGTGCAATACCCAATATACAGCAAACACTGCAAATCTCAAAAGTGTTGGTGAGGCTGTAGATTTGGGACTCCCCAGTGGTACCAAGTGGGCTAATATGAATGTTGGAGCAACTTCAGAATCAGACAATGGTGTTCTTTTCATTTGGGGAGATGCAACTGGAACTCAGGTACTGGCAAACTCTGCTACAACCTATACAGATGTAACAGTTCCCACATCTGCGTCAACTTTGTTTAATATGTACAAAGGTGCAGAAAAGACTGGAGCGATATGCGACACAACAAATATTGTCAATAACGCCGAGCCTATGCTTATAGACTTGTCGGGTGTAGATGATGCTCAGAAAAAGGACAAAATTTTGGCTTTTGTTGAGAATAAGTTGACAGAACTTAGCAATACTTATTCAGGATTTCTTGAGGCAACACTTACCAATGATGAGTTTGTGTGCATTGTAGATTGGAATGGTTCTGAGTTTGATGTAAGAATACCATCTGAAGATGATTACCAGAAGTTTGATTACACCAAGTTGACAAGTCTTGTTATTGACGAGATTACTACTACTGAAACTAGTTATGTTGAATCGCCTTTAGCAAACAATTATACTGAAATAAAGGATCAGTTTGGTGCTGTGAGGCGTAAGGACTATGCTGGTGGTGATATTGGAAATGATGTGAAAGATAGGCTTGATGACAAGAAGAAGGGTAATTTAACCTTCGTTCCTGTTTATAGCATTATTTCCGATGCCAAGCATGATCCTGCCACTGCAAATTGGGGCAAAGATTGGAGAATGCCATCTACTGCTGAATTCGTAGAGTTGCTTGAGTATTGCGATTGGGAATTCACTGGCTCTGGATATAAGGTAACTAGTAAGATCAATGGCAACAGCATCTTCTTGCCGGCAGCAGGTTATCGCTACGGTGGAGACTTGTACGGAAACGGAAATGCTGGTTATTATGCTACTGGTGAGATTACCGGAACTTACCATTTCCCCTCAATGGCAGAGCAGACTAATGGTTCTGTGGGCGCAGTTAATGCCAATGAAAACATGCCTAATATGTTGATTTTCCAGCATGGCTTGTATAATTCTCTTGACATGTACCACAACCTGAGTACCAGTTTCGGAGTTTCTGTAAGACCTGTACAGTGATACTTGGTAAGTACTTTATTACTATACTTAATTATAGGCTGACTCATTTAATTGGGTCAGCCTTTTTTGATGCCCCATCCTAACTATATCAACTTGTCATTATCCAAATCGGATAATCTTTTTTAGATAAACCAACAGAGCATCTGTGTGGTTTATGACAAGTTTATGTCCGAGTGGCTTAGGAAAGTTTGCTAATTTATTTCGTCTCAGCAAAAAAAGGAATAATTTCTTTGTTATGCTCTCTACTTTTTGTAAATTTGCATCGTTATAAAGATAAGTTTATCTACCAATGAAAAAGGACTATCTAAACAAAGTATCTGAGTCATTTTTTTATGGAAGCCTGTTGGCTTTCATGACATTTACCGTATATATACTATATATCAACCAGGAGGTACTCTATACCGCGCATGACCGCTCGGAATTTCTCTATGGTGCCCAGTTCTTCCACACCCTTATGTCGAAGCCCTTTGGCTTGATGCAATATGTGGGTGCCTGGCTGACGCAACTGTTCTATCATCCTGCTTTAGGTTCAGTGGTGCTGGCTGTTATTTGGGTGCTCATATTCTATGTGGGTACTAAAGCATTCCGGTTACAGGGAAGTGCCTCCGCTCTGATGCTCTTGCCTATTGCCTTTCTGCTCACGTCGATTGTCGATTTGGGCTATTGGATTTATGTGTTCACAATCAGGGGGTATTGGTTCTCACAGTCGGTAGGCTATCTCCTTATGCTGCTGCTTTTGTGGGCAGCCCGTTGCACCCCGCGCAAATGGCATGTTGCATGGTATTTGTTAGGTTTCTGCGTCTATCCTGTGCTTGGGTGGTTTGCATTGCTTTTCATACTTTGCCTGTTGGTTTCCGAGAAACTGACATGGCGCGAACTTATAGGCATTGTGTTACTTATTTTTGCTGCCTTCATCTGGCACACTCGGTTCTACTCTCATTTGAAGTTCGATGATGTCATGTTGGCAGGTCTCCCTCGTTTCATAACGCCAATAGACTCAAGCGAACATCATTCCATCCCATTCTGGCTTCTTGGCGGTTCTTCTTTGCTATTTGCGTTGTGTGGCAGGTATGTTGCCAAGGCTCAGCAGATGACAAAGTGGTTTGTTCCTGTGCTGTGCGCCATTGCAGGTATTGTCTTTACCTGGTCGCTTATGTACTATGATAAGAATTACATTGAAGAAATGCGTATGGTTCGCTATGCTTCCGACGATAATTGGAAGGAGGTTCTTAGTATTGCAGAAAAGAATAAGAGACCTACGCGTACCATGATTTTCCTTAAGAATATAGCCTTGATGAACGAAGGTGGCTTGCTCGACCGTTCGTTCAAAGTTGGGAACGATGATGCGAATATTACAAATCCAGATTCTTTACACGTAAGTCTTTTGGACATAGCATCGCCTCTGGTATATTACAACTATGGAATGCAGAATGAAGCCATCCGTCTGAGTTACGAGAATGCCATCCAAGCAGGAATGTCGCCGTTCTATTTGAAGATGCTTTCTCGTAGTACCATGGCAACTGGAGAGAAGGCTCTGATGAAACGCTATATCACTATGTTGCATCATCATCCGTTTTACGGCAACTGGCAACCTGCTCCTGTCACCAAAAAGATTATCGAACTGCAACATGCCTACAATGATGAACTTACAGGCGTTGAAAACAGTGACAGTTATATTGTCAATACGGTGAGCCTATGGGACGGAACCGACAGTAAGGTGGCTTCAGAACAGGCGTTGTTCTATGCAATGATGCGCTGCGACTCACGTCGTTTCTGGACAACGCTACGCAATTATGTGAAGTCGCACCTAGACGAGGAGTTTCCTTTGCATGCACAGGAGGCTTATATACTGTTTATGGATAAGGCTCCTGAAGAAAAGCGGATTATGCTTCCTGTCCAACAGGCTGTTTACGAACGCTATAAAAAGTTCTGGGATGCTCTTGATAATCTCTACGTTCCTGGTATGAAAACGGAGGAACTAGCCGAAAAATCAAGGAAAGAATGGGGAGACACCTACTGGTGGTATAACATCTTCGGAAGAAAATTTTTTGTTCCCAATGGTAATTTTCATAATGAAATTGCATCATAAGTAAAATATGAAAAAATATATCCAATTCTATTTTCAACTCATGGCAGCAGCCCTGTTGCTCATGACGTCGTGCGTGAATCATCCCTCAGTGCCTTCCGCATCTTCAGGGTCATCAATGCTTCCACCGATATTCCCCGATTATTGCAATGTCACCGTGCCTTATAATATTGCACCGCTCAACTTCATGCTCCCTGCCGACCAATACGAGGAGTGCGTTGCACGCATTACCTCGCCCGATGGCAAGCAGCAGACATACGGCAATGGCGTGAAGGTTCAGATGCCAGAGGATGAATGGCGCGCCATGATGGAGGCCTCGAAGGGCAAGGGCCTAAAGGTGGAGGTGTGGGGAAAGAAAGGCGGTGAATGGCAATCGTTCAGTCCGTTTGAAATACATGTGGCCAGCGCCCCTATCGATGAATATGTCTCGTATCGCCTTATCGAGCCATCGTACGTCGCATGGACTTACATGGAGATTTCTCAGCGTAATGTCACCTCATTTGAAGAGACGCAGATATTCAACAATGATATTACCGCTACAGATAGGGAAAAAGGACAGTGCATCAACTGCCACAGTTATCAGAATTATAAAACAGATAATATGCTCTTCCACGTGCGTCTTTCAAATGGAGGCACGGTTATCGTGAACGACGGTAAGCCGTCTATGGTTGATTTGAAGCGCGACTATACCATTTCTGGTGGAGCCTATCCCTCATGGCATCCATCCGCCAAGTTAGTTGCCTTCGCCGCCTGCAAGACTCGTCAGGCTTTCCATACGGCAAATCACAATAAGATTGAAGTCTTCGACCTTGCCAGTGACATTATCCTTTACGACGTGGTGACCGACTCGGTGAGCATCGTATGTAACGACACTACCACGTTGGAGGTTTATCCTACGTGGTCGCCCGATGGCAAATACCTATATTACTGCAAGACTGTTCCGCTTCCCGAGGAGTTGCGCGGTAAGGATATCAGATCGACTTACGAGAAAGTGCAGTACAATCTCTGCCGCCGCTCATTCGACCTTAAGTCGCATAAATTCGGCGAGGAGGAAATGGTATATGATGCCGTATCACAGGACAAGAGCGCAACACTGCCGCGCATCAGTCCAGACGGCCGTTACCTGCTCTTTGCGCAAGGTCGGTATGGGTGTTTCCATATCCGTCATAGCGACGGTGATGCCGTTTGCATTCCTCTTGGCGAACAGAATCCTCAGCCCGTGGATATGACTAAGTTCAACAGCGAAGGCTTTGCCGACAGTTACCCCACATGGTCGAGCAACGGGCACTGGATAATGTGTTCCAGCCGCCGTGGCGACGGTAATTACAGCCGCATCTATTTCTCCTATTTCCATGACGGGAAGGTGGAAAAGGCTTTTATGTTGCCGCAGGAGGACCCTGAGGAGAACATCTACCGCCTGCTGTGTTACAACCGTCCAGAGTTCATGGTTGAGCCAGTTCACGTCAGCGTTGAGGAATTCAGCCGTGTAATCCTAAAATAGCGATATGTCGAAATGAAAAAAACTCATGTCCTATACACCCTTCTTTTCGGTGTGGCGGTCCTCCTTTTCTTCGGACTGGCATATCCTCATCATCTGCATTATCAGGAGCAGTTTCAGATGTTCCTTTTCGACAGTACTTATGTGTGGGACATTGTCAGGTTGCCAGGC
>Ga0310694_10006886_pt1 | contig 10733 bp, 9 predicted proteins | sample 174DNAGHGhighgp2_FD_203884 | JGI IMG/M metagenome (GOLD analysis project Ga0310694, IMG submission 203884) | Sheep rumen microbial communities from Palmerston North, Manawatu-Wanganui, New Zealand - 1742 DNA GHGhigh gp2 (v2) (version 2) | ecosystem: Host-associated > Mammals > Digestive system >... | reverse complement strand
CAAGGCATCACACACATCACCATGATGGGAAAGATGAAGATAATCTTTGGCATGAACGAGTTGCGCCGAATCTGCAGGAACTCCTTTTGAAGCAAATACTTTATCATAATTAGTAATGAGTAATTATGATTACTCCAGACGAACCTTGAACTTTTTAAGTGAAACAACGAGCAACAGGGCAGTCATACCAATAAGTACCACCACCTCTTGCCATACTTCCTGAATGCCCACACCCATAATCATCAGCTTGCGCATGGCCTGGATGTAGTAACGAGGCGGGATGACTGCTGATACCCATTGCAGAATGGTTGGCATCGATTCTACAGGAAACAGCATGCCCGACAGCATCACCGTGGGCAACAGCAGCACCATTGCCGAGACGAGCAGAGCCACGAACTGCGTCTGTGCGATGTTCGAGATGAGCAAACCGAGTGAGAGTGCCAGCAGGATGTAGATAAGCGAAACGACAAGTATCCACCCCAAGCCACCCTGCAACGGCACATCGAGTACGGTGGCCGACATCAGCAGGATGATCGCGAGAATCAACAATGCCAGCAACAGATAAGGCACCACTTTCGCCACGATAATCATCAGCGGTCTGATGGGCGAAACGAGTAGTACCTCCATCGTGCCGCGTTCCTTCTCTTTTACGATGCTTACAGAGGTCATCATGGCGCAAATCAACAGCAGCAGCATACCCATGATGGCTGGCACGAAGTTGTAGGCCGACTTCATGCGCGGATTATAGAGTAGTTTTGAATTGACAATTGATAATTCTCCGACGGAGCGGAGTGTGGCGTTGCGAAGAGAATTGACAATTACTTGTTGGGCATAGGCCGTCCATTGTTGTGCCATATTGGGGTCGCTGCCATCGACGATAAACTGCGCACCACTCTTCTTTGAGGCGAAATCCTGTGCAAAGACAACGGCAAGGTCGGCCTTCTGACTGCGAATCAGCCATTCCGCATCTTTTGGCGTGGGGACTCTGACAATCGTAAAGTATTCCGATGCTGCCAGTCGCTCAACAGCTGCCCGAGTCAGATGGTCCATCTGCGAAGTTACCACCACCGTACGCACGTTCTTCACGTCGTTGGTGATGGCAAAGCCGAAGAGCAGCATCAGCACAACAGGCATACCGAAGAGTATCAGCATCGTACGCTTATCGCGCAGGATGTGTTTGGCTTCCCTGATGACAAATGATATAAACTGCCGCATTAATTTACTATTTGACGATTTACTATTTACGATTTATTTACTATTTAGTCTGACGACCTTGTGGCCTTTCGGGCCAAGTTCGTAAACACATGATCCATATCGGGCTGATGGAGATTCTGTTTCAGCTCCTCGGGCGTTCCCATCGCACTAATCTTGCCGTCCACCATAATCGATATGCGGTCGCAATATTCCGCTTCGTCCATATAGTGCGTCGTCACAAAAACGGTAATACCTCGAGCAGCAGCATCGTAAATCAGTTTCCAGAACTGGCGCCTCGTAGCTGGGTCGACGCCACCCGTCGGTTCATCGAGAAATACGATGGCGGGCTCGTGGAAGATGGACACAGAGAACGCCAACTTTTGCTTCCAACCCAAAGGCAGCGAACCCACAAGGTCGTTCTTATGCTCCTCGAACTTCAACTGCTTTAAAAGCACATCTGTCTTGCTGGCAATCTCAGAGTCCTTCATCCCGTAAATGCCGCCAAACAACCGGATGTTTTCAGCCACCGTCAGGTCTTCGTACAACGAGAATCGCTGCGACATATAACCGATGTGTTTCTTAATCTGTTCGTGCTCCGTGCGAATGTCGAATCCGGCCACGCGCCCAGTGCCGCTCGTGGGCTGGTTCAGTCCTGTCAGCATGTGCATCGCCGTCGTCTTGCCGGCGCCGTTGGCCCCTAAGAAACCGAATATCTCGCCGCGCTTCACACTGAAGCTGATATCATCGACGGCATGGAACGTGCCAAAGGCCTTGACCAAGTGCTCCACCTCGATGACATTGTCATGCTTGCTTTCGTCTTCCTCCTGTCTTGCTACTGTCTTGCTACTGTCTTGCTTCCGGGTAATGCCGGGCGGGTTGAAAATGTCCTTAAATCTATCAAGGATAATCTCTGGCGTATCGATACCCATCACTTTCCCTTCGCTCAAAAACGCCACGCGCTCGCAACAGCGCACCTCGTCGAGATAAGGCGTCGAGGCAACGATTGTGATTTCGCGCTCTTTCAGCATCGGAAGCAAGAACCGAAACTGATGAGTCTGCTTCGTATGCGCGACATATTGGCACCTCACGCCGAAGAGATACGCCGCCAGATATTCATCGACGACCATCTGGCCATCATCCATAGCTCTGCGGAGTTGCTGAAGCTCATCATTCACCAGCAGCCCCCCTTCACCTTTGATGACCGACGGCTTGGTATAATTCTACGCGGTGAGGCTGACATCAACATCAATCTTGTCGACAAGCATCTCACCGCTGGCACACTGGCATTCATCGGTCCGGGAACCATCATCAGTCCGATACGATTCTCGCCCGATTTCGAACTCTACGGCTTTGGCATCCCGGCAGATTTCCCCTTGCCCGGCCAGTTGCCACAGGCTTTCAACGGACAGCTGCGCGACTTCCAACTGCCGGCAGCCGAGGCCGACGTTGCCACCGCTCGCAACATTCTTGACACGCTTTGGCACGTAGTCCATCAAGAGGATTACGCCATTCAAACCGTCAGCAGTCTGATCTTTGCCCAGATGAACCACTACGACGTACTTTTCCATCGTTACACCGACCAACAGCAAAACCAGCAAACCCGCGAACAGACCATTTTCGACCGTTTCATCCAATTGGTAAACCAGCATGCACAGCGCGAGCATCATATCACTTTTTACGCCCAGCGTATGTGTCTCACCGAGCGTTATCTCGGCACCGTCATCCGCCAGACCAGCGGCGTTACGGCAAAGGAATGGATTGACCGCGCCATCGTCGCCCGTATCAAGGTTGAATTGCGCCACACCAGCAAAACCATCACCCAGATTTCAGACGAGATGAACTTCCCGAATCCCTCGTTCTTCAACAAATATTTTAAACGACTGACGGGCATGCCCCCAGCCGAATTCAGAATCCGCCCGCCACAGTAAGGACCATTCACTCGGCGGTGGAGCGGATGAGGCGGATGTATTCGTCGTAGGGGATGAAGCGGGCGCCCATGGAGCGGAGGTGGGGCGTTTCGAGCTGGCAGTCGATGAGCGAACCGCCGAGCTCGTCGAAGGTGCGGGCCAGATGGATGAGTGCCATCTTCGAGACGCTGGGTTCGAGCGAGAACATGCTCTCGCCGAAGAATGCTGAGCCGAGGGTGACGCCATAAAGTCCGCCGACTAACAGGTCGTCGTGCCACACTTCGACGCTGGCGGCAAAGCCTTGGCGGTGGAGTTCGGTGTAGGCGCTGATGATGTTGGGTCCCAGCCACGCGCCATCCTCTTGGTTGCGGTTCTGGGCGGTGGCGCAGCCCCGGATGACGCCGTCGAAGTCGCGGTTGATGGTGACCTGGTATTGGCCGCGACGTATCATTTGGCGCATGGTGTGGCTGACGTGAATCTCGCCGGGGATGATGACGAAGCGCTGCAGGGGGCAGTACCACAGGGGCTCTTCGCGGTTCTTATACGAGAACCAGGGGAAGAAGCCGTGCGAGTAGGCCAGCAGCAGGCGGTCGACGCTGAGGTCGCCGCCGACAGCTATCAGCCCGTCGTCCTCGCCGAAATGGGGGGCGGGAAACCAGAGATCGTTATCGAGTTGAAAAACCACGTAAAAATGAGTAATTAGTAATGAGTAATTAGTAATTGTGATTACTTTTGCTGCAGGGTGAGGTGGCTGTCTACGGAGTCGATGGTGACGGAACCGCCGGACTTGAGGCTGCCGAAGAGGATTTCGCGCATGAGCAGGGGTTTCAGCCGCTGGGCGATGACGCGGTCCATTTCGCGGGCACCGTATTCGCGGGTGAAGCCTTCGTCGAGCAGCAGCTGGAAGGCGCCGTCGGTGAGCGTCATGGTGACCTGTCGGGCGGTCAGCTTCTCCTGCAGTTCACCGAGCTTTTTGCGCAGGATGAGCGTGGCCATCTCGCGGTCCATGTCGTTGAACACCACCGTGCCCGTGAGTCGGTTGATGAACTCGGGCTTGAAGGTTTTCTTCACTTGCTTCAGCATGGCCTCGCCGCGCGACACACTGCTGGTGAAACCGATGTTGGCCTGTGCAGCATACTGCGCGCCGGCATTGGACGTCATGATGAGGATGACGTTGCGGAAGTCGGCCTTGCGACCTTTGTTGTCGGTGAGCCGGGCATAGTCCATGACCTGCAGCAGGATGTTGTAGATGTCCTGATGGGCCTTCTCGATTTCGTCGAGCAGCAGCACGCAGTTGGGTGTCTTGCGGATGGCATCGGTGAGCAGTCCGCCGTCCTCGTAGCCTACATAACCGGCGGGCGAGCCGATGAGTTTGGCGACGGTATGCTTCTCGGTATACTCACTCATATCGAATCGTAACAACGTGATTCCCAGCACTTTAGCCAGTACTCGTACAACCTCTGTTTTACCCACACCGGTGGGACCGACGAAGAGCAGCGAGGCCAGCGGCTTGTTGTCGTCGAGCAGTCCGGCCTTCGACATCTGCACGGCCTCGACCACCTGGCGAATGGCCTCATCCTGACCGTAGATTTGCGACGAGAGCTGGGTGTTGAGTGTCGAGAGTCGTTCGTTGTCGTCATCGTCGTTCATGGCCATGGCGTCGACCTTGCAGGTCTTGGCCAGCACATCGGCGATGTCGGTCTTTGTGACTTCTCTCACCTCTAATTTCTCACCTCTCACCTCTAAATTCGCTCCGGCTTCGTCGATGAGGTCGATGGCCTTGTCGGGCAGGAAGCGGTCGTTAACGAACTTATAGCTGGCATCGACGGCGAAGTCGAGCGCCGCGTCGTCGTAGGTGACACCGTGAAACTGCTCGTACTGCGAGCGCAGCTGGCGCAGAATGTGCTTTGTCTCGTCGGGTGTAGGCTCGGGGATGTCAATCTGCTGGAATCGGCGCACCAGCCCCTTCGAGCGCGAAAAGTGTCGGTTGTATTCCTCGTAGGTCGTCGAACCGATGAATCGGATGGTGCCTGCTTCGAGGTAGGGCTTCAGCATGTTCGACGCGTCCATCGAGCCCTCGCCGGTGGCGCCGGCGCCAACCAGCGTATGGATTTCGTCGATGTAGACGATGTTGCGGTCGTTTTCCTCCTGAATGCCGTCCATAATCTGCTTGATGCGGTGCTCGAAGTCGCCGCGATATTGCGTGCCGGCCAGCAGCGTGCCGATGTCGAGCTGATAGATGCGGCTGCCCTTCAGACACTCGGGCACGCGGCCCTCTTCTATCATGCGCGCCAATCCCCAGATGAGCGCCGTCTTACCCACGCCGGGCTCGCCGACGTGCAGCGGATTGTTCTTGTCGCGCCGACAGAGCACCTGGATGGTGCGCGCCAGCTCGTGTTCGCGGCCGATGAGCGGATTGTGGCGCTCGTAGAGGTCGTTCATGCAGGTGACAAGCCGTCGCCATGCCGCCTCGTGCTTCTCACCGGTCTCTTCCTCCAGATGGTCGTCGAACTCGTAGCAGCTGATGAGCTCGCTGAGGAAGTTGCTCTCCTTGTCGCCCAGCGCGTCCTTCAGCAGATAGCACGCCCACGACTCTTTCAGCTGCAGGATGCCCATGACGAGGTGGGGCACGTCGAGCGCCTTGGCACTGCTGTTCATGACCTGCTGGCAGGCGATGTCGATGACCTGACTGAGTTGCACAGAGGCTTCGGGGTCGTAGTCACGGTCGTCGGGCACGGTCTCGATGGCCTCGAGTCGTTCCTCTAGCCGCTCGATGAACGTGTCGGACGAATAGAATATGTTCAGCACCCGGTTGAAGGTGAACTCGTCGGTAAGCACCCACAACAGGTGTTCGGGCATGATGAATTCGTGGCGGTACTCCTTGCAGCACTTCATCGTGTCGTTCAGCACCTTGACGGTGCGTTGGGTCTGATGTATTTCTGCCATAATTACTCTTCAGGATCAACGGTAAGACGTAGCGGGAACCCGGCCTCGCGGGCCATTGCCGTGGCCTTGCGTACCTTCGACGTGGCGACGTCGTAGCTGTAGATGCCCACCACAGCCTTGTCGGAATGGTGGACCTGCAGCATCAGTGCCTCGGCCTCGGACTCGCTCTTGAAAAACACTTGTGTCAACACCTGAACCACAAACTCCATCGTCGTGAAGTCGTCGTTGTAGATGGTCACCTTATAGCGTCGCGGCTCGCGCAGGTCCGTGCGCTGCCGTTCGCGGATACTTGACTGCTCTTTGGGCATAACGTTCGTTTCTTTGTCTGCAAAGATACAAATCTTTTCAAAAACCACAAAACAAATCTTTCAAAAATAAGAAAATTCGGGCTGGTGGTGAGGTCAGTCCGATTTTTTTTATTATCTTTGCAGACGCAAAGGTAATCGACAACTAAGAACGCAATATGACACCACAAGAAGAAAGAAACCAACGTCTGGCTCAGACACTTATTCGTAACCTGCACCGCCGTCACATCGAGGCATTCTATTGTCCTACGGGCGCCGAGGCCGTGCAGAAAGTTTCAGAACTCATTCCCGACGGCAGCTCAGTGACCTGGGGAGGCACTATGACCGTTCGCGACCTCGCCATTCCCGATTTGTTGCGCAGTCGCGGAACCCTTGAAGTGCTCGATCGCGACCTGGTCGAGACTCCTGACGAGAAGCAGGCGATGTATCTCCGCGCCTTCTCAACGGATGTTTACCTCACCAGTGCCAATGCCATCTCCGAGGATGGTGTCATCGTGAATATCGACGGCAACGGCAACCGCGTGGCAGCCATCACCTGGGGACCTAAAAAGGTTATTTTCGTCGTTGGACTTAACAAGGTGGCACAGACCGTCGAGGCTGCTTTGTCGCGAGCCCGTGGCACCGCATCGCCTGTCAATGCTGCCCGTTTCGACATCAAGACCCCTTGCCAGCAGGACGGCGTCTGCCATAACTGCAACTCCCCCGAGTCCATCTGCAACTACGTTCACTTCCTTCGCAACTCTCCCCGTGGCCGCCACGTCGTTGTACTTGTCGGCGAATCATTAGGCTATTGAGCTCACCGAGAGACACGTTTTTATCCTCACACGGAGTCACAGAGTGCACAGAGTTGGGCGCAGAGGATATGTATTATAAAAGAGTTAGAAGCAAAAAGAATCCGGGCAGTTGCTCGGATTCTTTGTGAGTATAGGGGGTGAGTTCTATTTTGCGGGGTGCTCACACCGTGACAATGGGTGTGAGCAGCTTGCAGATTTGTTCAAGATACTGCTGGTCGATGGTGTCGAAGGTGGCCAGTTCTTTGCTGTCGATGTCGAGGACGGCGACGACATCGCCAGCGGTTGAGAATACAGGGACGACTATCTCGGAGCGCGACAGGCTGCTGCAGGCAATATGCCCTGGGAACTGTTCGACATCGGGAACGATGATGGTTCGACGGTCCTTCCATGCCGTACCGCAGACACCCTTGCCGTATCCAATGTGCATACAGGCTACAGGTCCTTGGAATGGTCCTAAGACCAGCTCCCCGTTCATCACACGATAGAATCCCGTCCACCAGAAACCCATAGTCTCGTGGATGGCTGCACTCACGTTGGCCATGACTGCCACGAGGTCCGTCTCGCCTGCTATCAGAGCGCGAATCTGCTCTGTAAGTAATTCGTATTTCGCTGTCTTATCCATAGTTTTGCGTTGCTATATGTTGCGTTTTGTATTCGACTGCAAAAGTAATGGAAAAATTTAAATTCTCCAAATTTATTTTGCATTTTGCTCGCTTTTCATTACCTTTGTAGGCCGAAAAAAAGAAAACCAATATGAAAAATAAGATACAGCGGATGGAGCAGCTCGTGAGGGAGCTGAACGAGGCCAGCCAGGCGTACTACAACGGGCGGGCGGAACAGATGACGGACTACGAGTGGGACCAGCGGTTCGACGAACTGAAACGTCTGGAAGCAGAGACGGGCACTACCCTGCCCGACTCGCCGACGCAGCGCGTGTCGGAGGACTCGATAGCGGGAAAGAAGGAGGAACACGAATTTGCTGCGCTGTCGCTGGCGAAGACGAAGAAGACGGACGAGCTGGTGAAATGGGCCGAGGGGCGCAGCATCTGGATATCGTGGAAGCTGGACGGACTGACGCTGGTGGTGACGTACGACGAGGGACGGCTGACGAAGGTCGTCACGCGCGGCAACGGACACATCGGCACGAACATCACCCATCTGGTGAGCGCCATCAGCGGCATACCGAAGGAGATTGCCGCCCAGGGGCACATCGTCGTCCGGGGCGAGGCGGTGATCGCGTACGACGACTTCGAACGCTATGTGATGGAAAGCGGCGAGGACTATGCCAACCCCAGGAACCTGGCTTCGGGGTCGCTGTCGGTGAAGGACGCACAGGACATCAAGGACCGCCACATCCGCTGGATTCCCTTTACGCTGGTAAGCACGGAAGAGCGCATCGACAGCTGGGGAGCACGCATGGACTGGCTCGACCGGCTGGGATTCAACACGGTGGAGCGACAATTGGTCGAGCATCCCGACGAGGGTTCGGTGGAAGGCGTTATCAATGCCTTCACCGAGAAGGTGACAACGAAGCAGAACCCCTTCCCCGTGGATGGCCTCGTGGTGTGTTACGACGATACGGAATATGCCCAGACGGGATCGGTGACGGGACACCACGCGACACGAGCCGGACTGGCTTTCAAATGGCAGGACGAGGCGGCCGAGACCACGCTGAAAGAGGTGGAATGGTCGTGTGCGGCGAGCACGATATCGCCCGTCGCCGTGTTCCAGCCCGTAGAGTTGGAGGGTACGACGGTGAAGCGCGCCTCGCTGTGTAACATCAGCGAATGCGAACGACTGGGCATCGGCGGACCAGGCACGCAAATCAGCGTCATCAAGGCCAACAAGATCATCCCCAAGGTCATCGCCGTCACCCAGCGTGTCGGCACGTTCACCGTGCCAACGGAATGCCCCGTATGCCACGCACCGACGCAGGTGGTGATTAGCGAGGCCAGCGGTACGAAGACGCTGCGATGCAGCAATCCGGACTGTGCCGCCAAGCAACTGAAGAAGCTGGCGCGATTTGTGTCGAAGGAGGGCATGAACATCGACGGCATATCGGAACAGACACTCGCAAAATTCATCAATCTGGGGTGGATCAACGAGTATGCCGACATCTACGCGCTGAGAAACCACATCCTGGAACTGTCGCGCATGGAGGGCTTTGGCGAGAAATCGGCCTCGAACATCATGCGCTCGATAGACCGCAGTCGCGAGGTGGAGGCCCACAGGCTGCTCTTTGCGCTGAACATACCCCTGTGCGGACTGGACGTGTGCAAACGACTGCTGTCGGCCTACACGCTGGACGACCTGGTGGGTGAGGCTACGAAGCAGGGCGACGACCTATTCGCCACCCAGGCCGAACCGCAGGACGTGTTTGCCCACGTGGCAGGCATAGGTCCCGAGAAGTCGGCGCAGTTTGTGATGTGGTTCCGTAACGCACAGAACCTGGCTCGATTCCAGCGGCTGAAGCAGCAGCTGAACGTCAAGGCACTGGACCTGACGCCCACGGGCGACCGCTGCGAGGGACTGACCTTCGTCATCACGGGCGACGTGCACCACTACAAGAACCGCAACGAGCTGAAAGCCTACATCGAGTCGCAGGGCGGCAAGGTGGCATCGGCCGTCAGCGGGTCGACGTCGTACCTTATTAATAATGACGTGACATCGACCTCGGGCAAGAACAAGAAAGCACAGCAACTGGGCATTCCCATCCTGTCGGAAGATGACTTCATAGCGCAATTTTCTGAATAAGTAATAAAAAATGGCAGAAATGTTTGGCGAATCGGAAAAAATGCGTTACTTTTGCATCCGGCTTTAAACTTGACTACTGCATGAGGCAACTGAAAATCACTAAATCAATCACCAATCGTGAGAGTGAGGCACTGGAAAAGTACTTGTCGGAAATCGGCAAGGAAGAGCTTGTGTCGGCTGAAGAAGAGGTAGAACTGGCGCAGCGCATCCGCAAAGGCGACAAGAAGGCTTTGGAGCGACTGACGAAGGCAAACCTGCGATTTGTGGTGAGCGTGGCCAAGCAGTATCAGAACCAAGGTCTGTCGCTGCCCGACCTCATCAACGAGGGCAACGTAGGACTAATCAAGGCTGCCGAGAAGTATGACGAGACGCGCGGCTTCAAATTCATCTCGTATGCCGTATGGTGGATTCGCCAGAGCATTCTGCAGGCCATTGCCGAACAGAGCCGCATCGTACGCCTGCCGCTGAACCAGCTGGGGTCGATGAGCAAGATCAACCGTATGCTGACGAAATTCGAGCAGGAAAACGAGCGGCGCCCGTCGGCAGACGAGATCTCAGAGGCGATAGACATTCCCGAGGACAAGGTCGACGAAGCCATCAACGTGTCAGGACGACAGGTGTCGGTAGACGCCCCGTTCGTCGACGGAGAGGACAACTCGCTGCTGGACGTACTCGTAAACAGCGATGCCCCGATGGCCGACAGTCAGCTGGTGCTGGAGTCGCTGCAGTCGGAAATCAAGGATGCCCTGAAGATGCTGACGCTGCGCGAGCGGAACATCGTCACCGCCTTCTACGGCATCGGACAACCCGAGATGACGCTGGAGGAGATAGGC
>Ga0310694_10006884_pt1 | contig 10735 bp, 5 predicted proteins | sample 174DNAGHGhighgp2_FD_203884 | JGI IMG/M metagenome (GOLD analysis project Ga0310694, IMG submission 203884) | Sheep rumen microbial communities from Palmerston North, Manawatu-Wanganui, New Zealand - 1742 DNA GHGhigh gp2 (v2) (version 2) | ecosystem: Host-associated > Mammals > Digestive system >... | reverse complement strand
GGCGGTTACACGGTCGGCAACATAGATGCTGGTCATAGTGCTGGCATCGGTAATGTTGACACGCAGCCCAGCCTTTGTGCTGGTAATTAGCTCATCAGCAGCAAGTCCTGCGAAAGCCACGAAGTCAAAACGCTGAGCACTATAGTCCCAGTACTTCACAGTCTGGAGGGCACCTTTCTTGGACACCTTGCCACTGTACTCCCAATCGCTGGAATTGGTGAGGGTGCTGCCTGCGGTGCTGGCGTTGTACTCTACCCAGTAGTTGTCGAAGACAGGACTCTCGACTCCGTCCTTGGTCTTTGTGCCATACAACAGGAACTTGTTGCCCAACAGGGCAGCCGACTCCTCGTGGGTGGCACGTGTCCGGGGCTTGGCAGTGCTGCCGAAGCCGATAGCCGTGAGACCGTCAACTCCTGGATCTATGTCCTCGTTAGTACCGACATAGCTCTCCTGGGAGCAGGCCGTGAAGGCCAGCCCCAGAATAGCTGTGAGAAATAAATCTTTTGTTCGCATTGTCTGTTCTTTTTTAGTTAGGTGGCTCATGGGCTTGACACCCATGAGCCTTATGGGCATTAGACTACTCTACGGCCTTCACAATCTTGAAGACGTTGACATAGTTGCCAGGAACATCCTCAAGACCTGTGGGCAAGTAGCGCAGCCATACAACGTAGTAGCCGGGCTTATCGATGGTGAACTTAGCCCATGTAGTACCAGCCTGTTCAATGGTCTGGCCTTCTGCAGGAGTACCACCGATAGAGGTATAAGTATAGGTGTTGTTGTCGTTTACAGACTGCTCTGTGGTCTCTGTAGCAGAGTAAGCAACCTTCCATTCACCGTGAGAGATAGAGCTTACGGTCAACGTCTCGCCTACCTTGTACTCACCAGCGTTGGTAACATCAGATGTAACAGAGTAAGTGGTGATAGCGTCGCCACCGAGGCTGGTTACACCAGTGATGGTCTCTTGCTTGTAATCCTCAACAGAAGAAACGCTTGCATCGAAGGTGATGGGATAGAGACCAGGATCTACGCCAGGATTGGGGTTGGGGTTTGGATTGTCGGGATCCACGGGATTGGTGTTGTCGCCTGTAGTACCGTTGGTCTTGTCTGAAATCTTGAAGATGTAGGTGTAAGCATAGTTGGGCTTCCAGAGAGCATAGCTGACTGGAACCACAGCGCTGGCACCCTTCACATTGATGGGAGCACCCACACCGTCGAGGCTTACGAGGGTGAAGTCAACCGTCAGCACGAGGTTTACGCTGTTGCTGGCGAAGGGGATAATGGGCTGCCATGCAGAGTTGGGAACATTAACACCGTCGATAACAGCATCCTTCTTGGCATAGGTGGGCTGAGCAGATGTGGTGCTCAGGAAGGAAGCATCACCGGTAGCATCAACGGTACCGTCTTCCTTCATGTAACCGCCGCTTACCAGATTGCTGGAAGCTACGGTGTAATCCAACTCACCGAACAGGAAGTTGTCGGAAACATCGGAACCCTGGAAGTCGGCAACAACACGGTTGCTCTCATCATAGGTTACTGTAACGTCACCAGATACGGGGAACTTACCGCGAAGACCGGCATCCGTCTTGGTGCTGGTGCCGCGAGCTGCCAGATAGTTGTCGCCATAATAGAAGCGTACGTCCTTGACAGCATAGCCAGGCACTGTCTCATAGATACCCAGACGCAGACGGGCAGCCAGACGCTTGAAGATAAAGTTGATGGTGTGGCCATACTGGGCATTGCTGGTCTCGCCAGTAGCGCTGGCCTGATACTTGGCAGTAACACGGTCGCTGACGAAGATATTACCGAAGTTGGTCTGGTCAACGGGGAACGTGTTGGTTGTCGTACCTGTGATACGGTTGTCGTCTGCCAAACCGGAGAAGGCAACGAAGTCATACTCGGGCATATTGAGGTCCCAGTACTTGACTCCCTGATTGGCAGGATTCAAACCCAGAGATACGAAGCCCAGGTAAGTCCAGCCATTGGTGTTGGTGGAGTCGCTACCGACGTTGCCGTTGTAGTTAACAACATAGTTGTCAAAGACGGGAGTCTCTATGCCGCCGTTCTTGGTCACACCATACACGCGGAAGGTGTTGTTCAGCAATGTTGCTGCATCGGCACCGGTGATGTCGGCACGGGTAACCTTGTTACTGCCGCCAGCAAAGTTAATCGCACTGTAGTTACTAGCTGGAACTTCGTTCATTTTCGCTAGTTCATCATTCGTGCAGCCAGCAAAAATCATTGTTGCAGCTGCTGCAATCAAAAGGGTGGATTTTCTCATTTTTTTCATTTGTTTAATAATTTATAAATGTTAATACTAATTTGTTCTCTCTTTGTGTTGGTTAGTAGTTTTATGTTATTTGACGTTGTCTGTTCAATGTTTTTATGTGTATCTTTGTTTTGTTTCCTTACATTATATATATAGAGAGAGGGCTTTTACATGGGGAATTCCCATGTTCCGCCGTCTTCATAGTCCTTGACCACAGCATTGAAGGCTGAACCTCCGCTACGACGGGGTACTGGGATGGTGTCCATGTCGAGCTCAACCGTAATGACGCCACCTTTCCAACGCCTGCGCACCTGGTCGGTAACGTCAAAGACGAAGGTGGAATCCACACCGTTGTTGAATAGCATATTCAGATCCATATAATGGCGCTCGGTGTCTTTCACCTCGCTAACGTGCTTGATACGGTTTCCGTTTTGTCCCGGGATTCCGAAGGTCATGAGGCGGCCTCCTGCTACGGCCACCACCTCGCCGCTCTTCAATTCTATACTAGGCTTGTAGCGGGAATTGTATGTTATGGTGACAGGGATGTTCTCGGAGACACCCGTGTTCACGTTGGTCGATTTGGCCAATGCCGAGAGGTCGGAAGCACCATCGATACCGATAATCTTGTTCCTGTTGTTGTGCAGGATGACCTGTGTGAGGTAGATGTAGGTGATGGGTTCCAGCAGCATGTCAAGTCTCCTGACATATACGTTGCGTTCAGGATCGTAAACGAATCCCTCGAGCTGCTCGTTGATTTCGATAGCTTGGCTGTAGGCGGAGAAGAGCTGCTCGGTCTGATAGAAGGCACGGGTATAGCGTGGTGCCTGATAGCGGGTGGAGCGTGTGGAAGAGTTGGTGTAGGCCGTCACAGAGTCAAGCGTCTCGTTGATGTTCAGACTCGGCACCTCACCATAGAGAGGCTCGTCCTTACTCCATACCAGGACATCCCAGTAACCAAAGTCGAAATCGCCGTGGAAGGTGGTTCCCCTGACAGTGTTGGCAATCGCACTGGTGTGGGGACCGTAGGGAATCTTGCGGGTATAGTAACGGCGGATGTCGAAAACGGTGGGCTCTGTGTAGCCTATCTCGCCGAAGAGTCGCTTGTCTGCCTCATCCCAGCCATATACCCACTCGGCACGCCAGTCATAGGTTACGCCATACGATAACTCGTAGTCCCAATAAGCCTCCAGCTGAAGGTCCACAATAGGTATTTCGATGTCGCGGGGATCACCGGGCAAGTGCAGCAAAGGTTCACGCACACAAGCGGTGAGCGCTAGTATCATTAAAGCGCACGAGTAGGCGTGTACCTTTCTTATATGTATATAGGCAAAGTACCCCCCTATAGCACGGGCAATGCCGCATGGCGACAGCCACGCAGCAGAAAGGGTGTTATGGAAGGTCTTTATTCTCATGTTTCTGTAATAGTCATTCGTTGTTTTCGGGTTTTGCTTCCATCCATTCCCATGAGCGGAAGCTGACACGCTTCTTTTGTACACGACGATAGAGGAGGTCGTAAACCAGAGAGACTCCCACTCGTGTGGGGCCTATCCAGTTGAAGCGGTACTGGCGTTCTTTGAAGAGGTCACGGTCAAGTGTCCACTTGTAGTAATAGAGGTCGTCTTCCTCGCCCGTCTTGGGGTTGCCGTACTGGTAGGGATCGTATTTGGCAATGAAGTAACCAACCTGTGCATTGAACTCCAATCGCCAGTGTCCGTCTCGCGAGAGAGGCAGGACATAGCCAGCGCCTACGCCTACGCCCAGACCTTCGCCTTCCCATCCGCGATTCTTGTCGAAGCAGATGCCAAAGAGTCCTGCATGGGCATAGCCCTGAAGATACCAGCCACGGAAGGCTGCTCCCTGTCCGGGAGGGTTCTTGCGGATATCTCCCGAGCGGAAGTAATAGCGCGCCTCGAGCTGATAGTTGCGGATCTGGAAGAACTTATACTTGTGGTAGTGTTGCCACCAGGGGAAGTCGAAAGAGAATCCGTAGGTGAAATGTCCGTGCTTAGGATAGTACTCGACGGCCACGTTGGGAATGGGACACCAACGGTCGTAGCCGGGCATATAGACACCATAGAAGAGCATGTTGGTCTTCACCGAAAGGAACTCGCGTCGCGGAATGCGCTCCCTCAAGGATTGGAGCGTCACGGGTTCCGTATCCTGCACCGGTGGCAGCACTATTGTCGTGTCGGGCAGGACGGGCTTTTCCACAACATCAACAGAGGTATCCGTCTCGACAGGAGATACTGTCTCTACAGAAGGTCCAATTACGACCTTTTGAGCATGGGTACGCGGTTCACGGAAGAAGAGAACGATGCGTGCAGCACGCAGACGGGGGAAGTACTCGCGGAAGAGGCGATACCAAAGCGTGCCTTGTCGTGCCCCGCGCAACGCAATCTTCAGTTTGTCGATCTGGTTCTTTGGGATATACTGGTCGCACAGGGTCTGGACATAGCCATAGTCCTTATCGCCCATACGGCGCATCATCAGGCACAAAGTGCGATAGTCCTCAACATCTATCTCCATATCGAAGTTCTCATCGACCGGCACGGGAAGGTTTGCCTTTACGAAGTTGAGGAGGGTTTCAGCACGTTTCTCGCCAAGGAACTTGTTGAAGCGCGTGGGGCCTTCTGGTGAGGCAGCACCGCGAAGCATCATGTAAACGAGCTCCAGCGAGTCGCGGTTGATGAGCGGGAACACTTCTTTCTCCAACTGCATGACCAGCGAATCGCGCTTGGGCAATGTCCACTTGTTGACAGGGAAAATAACCTTGCCTGCGATGTCGAAGAATTGCTCGTCGGTCAGTTTCATGGAATCCTGCTCGCTGACGAAGCGGATGTAAGGATAGGAATGATAGGCCGTCGTATCAACATCGACAGGCATCGCATACGGCATGGCGGCACCTTCTCCAATGCTAAAGAAGGACATCAGCAATGCCAAAACCAATGTCGCTGCATAAGAATTATATCTTGCTGCCTTCGACTGCAATTTGTTATTTAGCCTAAACAATGCCATACTCTTTTTCATTCCTCTTTTCTTGTTGTCTCAATTTTGCACACATGCACACTTGCTTTCTTATTTTACGCGCGCTCGCATGTCGAACATAATTCGGGCGCAAAATTACACTTTTTAGGCGAATCTACCAAAGATTCGTGTCATTTTTTGCGCTACGCGATGTTTTTGTCACTTTAGGGGGGGAATTTTTACCCCCCCGTTAATATTAATTAACATTTTGGTTATATTTAGGTACTAATGTTTATGCTTTCTATACAGCACAGATTCTCCACCATTCTGTTCCCTGAACTCTGTAGGTGTGAGGGCGAAGTGCTGTTTGAAGTTGCGGGCAAATATACTGCTGTTAGAAAAGCCGCTGAACGAGGCCACGTCGGCAATCGTCATCTCGGGATGTTCGAGAAGTATCTTTGCGGCATATTGTAGTCGTACATAGTTCAGAAAAGCTTTCAGCGAGTCGTAGCGGCTGCCTTGTGAAAAAGCAGCTCCGATGCGGTCTTTCGACAAGTGAAAGCGGTCCATCAACTGCTGGCGGTCGAGCAGGGGATTCTGAAAAAGGTGCTCACTGATGATGACCATACGGAGGAATTCAAACAGTTCCTCGTTGCTCATGTCGGACAGCTTGGCCTGCTGCTTCTGAATCTTGTCAGAGGCTGTGTCACCTTTAGCCATCAATTCGTTCTCGCGCATCTCTATCAACTCGGTAATTTCGCGTGAAAGCGCTGCATTCTTTCTGCGTATGGCTTTCATCTGACGGAACAAGATGACGACAAACACGCTTGTCAGCAGGAGGATAGCCGTCAGTCCGAAGGCCATGAGCTGCAAGCGCTGCTTTTCCGTCTGCTCCTTGCCCAAGGCCAGTTCCTGCTCCTGCTCGTGGTAACGGGCGGCATATTCCTGTGCCTGACTTTTCTGGTGTTCACGGTCGATTGAGTCTTGCAGGCTGGCATAGCGGTTCAGCCATCCATAGGCTTCACGGTAGCGGCCTCCTGCCTTTGCAGCCTCGGAGCGGCCATACAGGATGGTTGCATAGTCTGAATTCAGCGTGTCTGCACCCATCCTGCTTTCCTGCTCTGCGGCGTAGGCAAAAAACTTGTCCCATTCGCCGAGAAGTGTCCATGTATATGCAATCATCCTACGGCCGCCGAAGGATTGGCCATAGTCGGATGCCTCGAACACTTCCGAACACGAGCGTGCCTCTCCAAACTGACCCAATTCGGCGTATGTGCGGGCAAGGAAACCATATGCCTGGGCGCGGTAGAAGTCACAGTAGCGCTTTCGGTTTTCTGGAATTGCAGGCAGGCGAAAACTGTCTTCAGCATAGTCTGAGGCATGCAACTCGTAATGCTCCAGTTTGGACAGTATCTTTTGAGCCAGCGGAATGATTTCGTTGTAAGACCTTTTCTCAAGCAACAGGTTGATTTTTCGTTTCATAGACACAATCCAGGCATCCATACGGTCAACGCTTGGCGCACCCCTTTCCAAGGCTGCGATGGTACGGTCCAGCATGGCGGTTCCTTCCTCCTCTCGGCCTATAAGAACATATACCATCGCGATGTCCGCCTCTACCCTTTGCACTTCTACTTCCTCTCCCATTTTACGGTTCAGTTCGACAAGTTCAATGGAAGTTTTTAACCACTGCTCGTTGTCATTTCGGGTTCGATAGATGCCCTGCAAAAGGCGTAGCACGTTGCTTCGCATTATGACCGACTCCTTCGTCTTTCCGCTTGCCTCTGGCATGTCCAAAAGGGAGTCGCACAAATTTAATGCGTATTGCCATTGCAGATCTTCAACAGATTGCGCATAGACTGTAGCTCGCAGGAAATCGGCCTTGAAGGGCGTCACGTTGCCAACTATCTCCGCCGAGTCGATAATGACAAAAGCACGCTGCGGGTCACGACCATAAATTGACATGGCCCGCCTGCTCCGTGTAGAGAGAGTCCGACAACTGACTGCCATGTGCGCGTTTCCCGTCGCGCGAACAAGCGCAGAGTAAAGAAGAAATACCTATGGCTATTGTTATTATGCCGTTTTTTCGCATATTATATTGAACATTTGGGTACAAAATTAATAAAAAAACTGCAGGAGAGGATAATTATTCCGTGTTTTATCGTCACGGCAGAAGGAAAACGGACGATAATTCAAAGTGTAGGACAAAAAGACAATATGACAATCCACCAAAAAACCGTGGGATGCCCAGTCTGCAGCCTGCCATCATGGAAGAGGGAAAAGGGGAAATCCCTGTTTGCTTTTGGCCTTTCTTGGACACTTTAGGGCCAAGCGCGATTTTAATGCGCGGAGCAGGCCGTATTTTGCTTGACAGAAACTCATTCGCAGAACAGTTGCCAATTAGCCTTGAAAAAGTGAAATTTTCTTTACAGAATTTGTCATCGGGAAATGGGCTTCTGGGCATCGCGGCGTGGGTCGTCTTTCAACGCAGCACGTCGCGTTTGTCAACTCAACGTGTCGCGTTGACTTTCGAGGCACGTTCAATTGACCGTCTCTTCACGGCATTTTCCACATAATTTTACGCTTCTGTTTGCCAATCTTCACTCGCTGGCAATACTTTCTTAACACAGAAATCCAAAACACGATTTTGTAACAAGGTGATTTTCAATAGCGATTCGATTTAAGCCTTTCTTTTCCTGTTTTGGTTCCGAAGTACCACACGACCAAAAATCTGCCGCCAGAAATCAACTATTTGTGAAAATTCTTTACATTATGTATGTTTAGCAATTAAGGTTTAACGGAACACAAAGACACGAAGTCACGAAGAATCACCAGGCCGCACGCATTTTCCATAGAAGGGAAAGACACAAAGCTGACAGCAGAAAAAACTTTGTGTCTTTTTACACTGCGGCAGTGCCGTTGTCTTTGTGCCTTTGTGCCTTTGTGTTCTGTTGATATATCAGAAACACATACGGAAATGCCAAAAGAGCGAGGGGATTTGATGTTTTTCTGCAATGAGTGAATTTTTTTATGGGAAAACGCGCGACTATAGAAAATTATTCACTATCTTTGCCGCGAAAAACAAAAAAGCACAATGAAAAAGACTCTTATTTCCATTATCACAGCCACCGTGGCGCTCTTCGCCTCGACGACATGCGCACTGGCCTACGACTGTGAAATTGACGGAATCTACTATTGCCGTATCTCCGCCACGGAGCTGGAAGTGACAAACAAAGTGTTCTCCGACCAGAACCGCACAGCATACACAGGAGCCATCACCATACCGGCTCAAGTGACATACAACGGCAAGAATTTCGACGTGGTGTCCATCGGTGACTATGCTTTCCGCGACTGCGCTTCGCTCACATCTGTCACCATCCCCAACAGCATCACGGCGATAAAGAGCTATGCCTTCTACGGCTGCGGTGCCATTGCAAACATAAACATCCCAGCAAGTGTCCAGGAGATAGGCATGGGGGCCTTCGAAGGATGCGCCTCACTAACGCAGATGATACTGCCAGAAGGGATACCTGTCATTGAGGACGAGACGTTCTACGGATGTTCGTCCATGCGAGGCATTGTCATCCCCTCCAGTGTGACGGCGGTGGGCGAAGAGGCTTTCTCACGCTGCACGTCGCTTATCTCCATCTACTGCTTCCCCACGTCAGCGCCTGAATGCGAACTCAACGCCTTCTCGAAAGTGGATCGCACATGGTGTACTCTATACACCCCGAAAGACTCCAAGGCCTATCGCGAAAGCCCGGCATGGCGCGAGTTCTTCATCGAGGAATATACCGGAAAAGCCGAGGAAGTCAACTTCAACGCCATCGTAAAGTAACTTCATATACATACCCATACATTCAGTCATTGTCAATGCAATTTGCGTTGGCAATGACTTTTTATTTATGTGGCCAACACGGCATAAATAATTCCATTTTTGCCCATTTCATCGATAAAAATCACACCAGTTTCGGAAAGGTATCTGCATTATTGTTGCGAACTAATGTAAAGATTTTTCACAAGGATATCACACTCAATACCCTGGCCGCATCAGCACTATTTACGTCATAATCCCCTATCCCAAATTTTTCTTTCCCATTTGTTTGCAAATGTAAAAGAAAAGTTGTACCTTTGTACCCGAATTAAAGAAATCCTAACAACTTTCCATGGAAGAAATCGAAAAGACCACACAGGCATACAGTGCCTCGAACATTCAGGTGCTGGAAGGACTGGAAGCAGTGCGCAAACGCCCTGCCATGTATATCGGCGACATCAGCGAGAAGGGATTGCACCACCTCGTCTATGAGACCGTTGACAACTCCATCGACGAAGCCCTCGCCGGCTACTGCACGCACATCGAAGTGACCATCAACGAGGACAACAGTATCACTGTTCAGGACAACGGCCGAGGCATCCCTGTGGATATGCACGAGAAGGAGCACAAGAGCGCCCTCGAGGTCGTGATGACGGTGCTCCACGCCGGCGGCAAGTTCGACAAGGGCAGCTACAAGGTCTCTGGCGGCTTGCATGGCGTAGGCGTGAGCTGCGTGAACGCCCTTTCCTCCAAGATGATTAGCCAGGTCTTCCGCGACGGAAAGATATACCAACAGGAGTACAGCATCGGCAAGCCCGTGACGGGCGTCGAAGTCATCGGCACAACAGAGCTTCGCGGCACAAGGCAGCAGTTCTGGCCGGACAAGACCATCTTCACGACCACCACATACAAGTATGATATCCTCGCAAATCGTATGCGCGAGCTCGCGTACCTCAATGCCGGCATCACCATTACATTGACCGACCTCAGACCCGACGAGGAGGGCAACACGAAGACCGAAAAGTTCCACAGCGAAGGCGGCCTGAAGGACTTTGTCCGCTATATCGACAGCAGCCGCACGCATCTCTTCGACGACGTCATCTATCTCAACACCGAGAAGCAGGGCACGCCCATCGAGGTGGCCATCATGTATAACACCGCTTACACCGAGAACCTCCACTCCTACGTCAACAACATCAACACCATCGAAGGCGGCACACACCTGCAGGGCTTCCGTATGGCATTGACGCGCGTCCTGAAGAAGTACGCAGAGGAAAAGCACGAGAAGGAGTTGGAGAAACTCGCTAAGAACAGCGTCGAAATCAGCGGCGAGGACTTCCGCGAGGGCCTCACAGCCGTCATCTCCATCAAGGTGGCAGAGCCGCAGTTCGAAGGTCAGACCAAGACAAAGCTGGGCAACAGCGAGGTGGCTGGTGCTGTGCAGCAAGCCGTTGGCGAAGCTCTGACGAACTATCTCGAGGAACATCCGCGCGAGGCTAAGCTCATCGTGGATAAGGTGCTGTTGGCTGCTCAGGCACGTGTGGCTGCTCGTAAGGCAAGAGAAAATGTCCAGAGAAAGAGCCCGATGAGTGGCGGCGGACTTCCTGGCAAGCTGGCCGACTGCTCGGACAAAGACCCGGCAAACGCAGAGCTCTTCATCGTCGAGGGTGACTCTGCAGGCGGCTCAGCAAAGC
>Ga0310694_10006883_pt1 | contig 10735 bp, 2 predicted proteins | sample 174DNAGHGhighgp2_FD_203884 | JGI IMG/M metagenome (GOLD analysis project Ga0310694, IMG submission 203884) | Sheep rumen microbial communities from Palmerston North, Manawatu-Wanganui, New Zealand - 1742 DNA GHGhigh gp2 (v2) (version 2) | ecosystem: Host-associated > Mammals > Digestive system >... | reverse complement strand
CCCGGGGACGCCGCTCGCGGACGTCCTCGCGCGGAACGCCGGCGTCCCGCTCTTCGCCGGAGTGACGGTGGCGGGGGCCGGCGCGGAGATCTCGCCGCGCCAGAAGCTCCTCCCCGCGCCGTTCGCGCTCCTCGCGTCGGATGCCTCCGCCGCGCGCGGCGACTTCGCCGTCGCGGGCGCCCTCTCCGCGGAGGGGCTGGTCGTCTCGGACGAGCTCGCCGTCCCGTCCGCGCAGGTCTCCGGCGCGGCCTCCGCCGGGACGCTCGGAACCGCCGCCGGCGTGCGCGCGGACGGCAACCTGTCGGTCGCGGGCGAGCTCGCGGGCTTCGGCACGATCCCCGTCGGCGGCATCGTCGCGTGGAACGGCCCGGAGTCCGGCATCCCGAACGGCTGGGCGCTCTGCAACGGCCAGACCGCCAACGGGCGCAAGACCCCCGACCTGCGGAACCGCTTCGTCGTCGCCGCGGGCGGGCAGTACAAGGCCGGCGACACGGGCGGCGAGGACAAGCACAGGCTGACGGTCTCCGAGATGCCGTCGCACTCGCACACGTACAAATTCAAGGGCGCGGACTTCGACCTTTCGTGGGACGACGACAACTACGTCTACGACGCCTCCGAGCACTACAAGGACAGGCCCCAGAACGACAACCAGACGTCCACCAACTCGGCCGGCGGCGACCAGCCGCACGAGAACCGCCCGCCGTACTACGCCCTTTGCTACATCATGCGCGTCCGCTAGCCGCACTTTTTCGACAGGATTGCAGGATTTCCAGGATTGACAGGATTCTTTCGATGATCGACGACGCTCTCACAGGAACGGTGATCGGGTGCGCGATGGACGTCCATCGCGAACTCGGTCCCGGCTACCTCGAGAAGGTCTACGAAAACGCCCTTGCCATCGCGCTCTCGGATGCCGGAATCGGCGTGGCGCAGCAGGTGGCGGTTCCCGCGCAATTCCGCGGAAGGGTCGTCGGCGATTTCGTGGCCGACCTCCTCGTGGAAGGAAACCTGATCGTCGAACTGAAAGCCGTGTCGAACCTGCTTCCCGTACACGAGACGCAACTCGTGAGCTACCTGAAAGCCACGGGCTTCGACGTCGGGCTGCTGATCAACTTCGGCGCCGGAAGTCTGCAAGTCAAACGCAAATACCGCGAATACCGCCCGGCCTTGGCGACGAATCAAGACAGGATTACAGGATTTTCAGGATTCACAGGAAGTGTTTTGGGGCCAGGTCCCGGCCCGGCCTCGGCCTTGGCGACGAATCAAGACAGGATTACAGGATTTTCAGGATTCACAGGAAGTGTTTCCCGAAGCCCCGTCGATCCTGCAAATTCTGGAATCCCGTCTCAAAACGCAGCGCCGGGCGGCACAGGTCCCGAGAACGGAATCCCCAAAACCAATCTTGTCAATCCTGCAAATCCTGCAATCCTGTCAAAAATCCCCGAGCAGGGCGGCGCAGGGCTCCCCAAGAACAATCCTATTAATCCTGCCAATCCTGCAATCCTGTCAAAAATACCCGAGCAGGGCGGCGCATGGCCCCATCCAAACCATCCCGCCCATCCTGAAACCCTGTCTACAAACGGAGCATGGCAATGACCAAGACATCCGCATACGCAATTCTCTCCGCCGTTCTCGCGCTGGCCGCGGGCTCCCGCGCCGCCGATGCCGGGTATACGCTCGGCGTGCCCGGCGCACCGACGCTGCTGAACACGAGCAGCACCAACGACAACGAGTGGCTTTCGTCCAACGCGCTGTATCCCGCGATGGCGGTCGTGGCGCCGGGCTGGGACGTCGCGACCAACGCCGCGTCGTCCCTGCAGGCCGTCGCCGGCGAGGAGGGCGTGAAGCTCGCCGCCGCCGAGGCCGGCTTCGCGATCGAGCGCACCAAGCCCGAATACTACCTCGGCGACCTGGTCGCCCCGCCGCCGGGCGTCGACTGGGCCGCCACCTACGAGCGCTTCGTCCGGGACGGCACGGAGGGCTTCCTCTTCGACGCCGCCGGCCAGCGCGTCTACGCCACGCTCGGCGGCACGGTCCGCTTCGCGTGGGTCCTCGAGAACGGCAGCGCGGTCGAGATGACCTACGTCGTCTCGTCCTGCTGCTCCGGCCGCCCGCGCCGCATCTACTGGACGGACCACCCCTACAACGGCCCGCCGATCGACCTGAGCGGCAAGTTCGTGAAGTTCTACGGCCCCGACGAGCTCGTGAAGCCGGCCTACGGCGTCTACACGAACGTGACCGCCGGCATGGCGCAGGTCCTCACGAACCGCGTCGTCTCCGGCCTCTACAACGACCCGTCGACCAAGATGCTCTACGCCTACGGCGAGCTGCAGGGGCAGGTCGTGATGGCCTACTACGACACAGGCACCTTCGAGCGCCTCCTGCACGTGCAGACGGTCGAGATCTGCCGCCCCGTCGTGAACGCGATGACGGGAGAGATCGGCCGCCAGCTCAAGCCCGACGGCCGCGGCTACCCGACCGCCGGCCTGCGCGCGCGCCCCACCGTCGTCCAGCCCACGGACGACCGCGGCGACTACCTCTACCAGCACAAGGGCAAGCATTCCTACAGCCCGAAGAACGGCGCCGTCTTCCCGCTGCGTCCCACCGTCGGCAGCCGCTGGAACGCGGAGGTGTACTGGATGGAGACCGACGAGATGCTCGTCCAGTGGCCGTTCGAGCTCGACCAGTACGAGTGCGACTGGCCGAAGGACGCCACCGTGTTCGTCCGCGGCGACCAGGGCGGCGACACGGGCCGCCCGATCTTCGTCCCCGACTCCTTCACGCCGACGCTGATGGGCTACCAGGACCCCGAGGGCCACGCCCGCGCCGTGGAGTCCGACGGCACGTTCCGGACGACCGACGAGGGCTGGTCGCTCCTGAAGCTCGCGGTCGACGACGACGTCTGGTTCGTCCCGCTCCATTCGATCCTGCGCTCCAACCCCGAGTACTTCACGCTCGAGGAGCAGACGGTCCCCGTCGGCTCCGAGCTGCGCCTTCGCGGCGGCTCGGTCGCCGGCACGGCGGGGACGTTCTCGCCCTCCTGCGACCCCGACAGCCCCGGCTACGTCTATCCGCCCGTCTCGGGCGACCACTTCAACCACCGCCTCTACCGCGAGCCGCAGTCGTCCGCCTCCTCGCAGACGAACCAGACCTCGTCCGCCTCCTCCGAAGGCTCCGACACCAACACGTACGCGTCGGTGGTCTACGCGGTCAACGTCGCGGAGAAGCCGATCGAGGTCTGGTGGAACACCACGATCAAGGAGGAGGGGATGCCCGCCGCGGTCGAAATCCCGACGCTCCCGCAGGTCTACCGCGCGCGCTGGCCGGAACCCCGGGAGACGCCGGAGATCGTCATCGCCTCGCAGCGTGGCAGCGCCGCCGAGTCGGTCTATTCGCAGAACCGCGGCGTCTACCTCGACACGACCAATTCCGCCGCCACGTTCGCGACGCGCGCCTACTTCGACGCGGCGAACGGCGGCACCGTGATGTTCTGGGCGAAGCTGGACGGCAACCCGCGGAACCACGACCCGCGTTCCGTCTTCGCGCTCCGGACCGGGAGCGCGACCAACGACGCCTGCGACTTCGTGGCCATGGACATCAGGACCACGCCTCCCGACGACGAAAAGGTCTACCTGGCAATCCACCGGGAAAACGCCGCGGGGGCGTCCGGGACCGGCCTGGTGGATTATCCGGAAGACGGCCGCTGGCACAACATCGCGCTCTCGCTTTGGCCGGACGGCTCGGCCAGGATCCTTTTCGACGGCGGCGAAGTCGGCTACATGCAGACCGGGCCCGACTTGAACATGCTCGCCTACCTGGGCGGCCCCGTCTCCTGCACGGCGGGAAAGATCTCCATCGGCGGGGAGAAGCCCGCCCGCCCCGGCGTCACCCTCGGCGAAATCCTCTTCTGGAACCGCGCGCTCTCCGCCGAAGAAATCGCGGACGAGATGCACAAGGTCCACGGCGGTCGCGAGCCCGGCCTCACGGGCTGCTACTCGTTCCGCGAAACGGACCTGCAGATCATCCCCGGCTCCGGGACCCGCATCTTCACCGACAAGGCGCTCGGTTCGCGCCACCGCGCCGTCGGCTGCCTCGCCGAGAACGTCGGCCCGCCGCTCCTCGGTACCGGCGTGATCGTCTCCGACGCCGGCACGACGCCGGTCGTCTACGCGCAGAACGACCCGGACGAGCCCGGCTACAACCCGAACGAGGAGCACGGCATCGTCACCGCCGGCTCCGGCGGGCACGTCGCGTGGGCGCTGCGCTCCGACCTCAACATGGACACGTCCTCCGAGCCCGGCGTCCTCGTCGAGTACGTCGCGGACGGCCGCAAGGCGATGCGGTGGTTCGGCGTCGCCGTCACCAACGCCCTCTGGCCCGAGCTCGCCGCGCCCTGCACCGCCGGCCTCGCGCTCCCGGGCCCGCACCCGCTCGACACGTTCGACGACCCGTGGAAGAAGGAGACCTACTGGGACGAACGCGCCGCGATCTCGCCCGGCTTCCGCGACCGCAAGGGCCAGCTCTGGGCTCGCGCCGCGGGCGACCTGCACGTCCACATGTACTACCCGATGCAGGAGGGCTTCGCGTTCCCGTCGCTCGACCTGGACGAGTGGCCCGCCGTCGGCGATCCCGTCCCGTGGCTCTCGCTCCTCGGCGCGGCCCCCACCGGCGACCCTCTCGCGAACAATCCCGCCGCCTGGCTCTGGCGCTGCTCGTGGCCGGAGAACCCCGTCGAGATCGAGATCGGCCGCACGCTCACCGTCGCCGCCTCGGGCCTGCCCGAGGTCTGGAACGCCAAGTCGATGGCCGTCGTCTGGCCCGCGACCGACGCCGCGCGCGACGCCACCGCGGTCCTCTTCGACCCCACCGTCGCGCAGACCGCCGGCTTCTCGTCCTCCGACTACGACTCGCTCTCCGCCGCCATCGCCGCGCTCGGCATCAAGACCGGCGCCGGCGGCAACGCGACGCTCCGCAAGGGCAAGTACTACTTCGACGGCCTTCCGCCCTCGCTCTCCTCGCGCTTCTACCTCGACACCTCGCGCGACCTCGGCGACTGCCTCGTCCTCGTCGGCGAGCAGGAGGACAACCCCGGCGGCGTCGAGCTGCTGCACGTCAACGTCCCGTCCCCCTCCGAGCGCAAGGTTCTCGAAGGCCTCGTCGACGACACCGCCGAATCCGGCGACGTCGCGAAGTGGAAGGCGGCGATCGGGCGGCTCGCCACGGGGCCCGTCCTCCCGAGCCCGCACGAGTCCGTCTCCGTCTTCGAACACCGCGTCGCCTACAAGCCGCGCGACCACTACGCGCTCTTCACGATGGGCGCCACGAACTACGTCACGCTCGTCGAGAACGACTCCACGAACGAGCTCATGGCCGTCTCGCCCGGCGACCCGATCCAGATGCGGATCCTCAAGGTCGTGCCGAAGTACTACGTCGGCCGCGTCGTCACGCGCGAGGACCCGCTCAACCTCCTCTCGCAGCAGCTCTCGATCCTCTACGCCGAGGCCTTCGCAGGCCGGCCCGACGACTACGTCTTCGAGTGGCGCAGCGCGCGCCCGAACGACGACGGCACGACGCCCACCGACCCCGAGGAGAACTACACGCTCAAGTTCCCGCTCGACGAGTCGGAGGGCCTGACGCGCTTCGTCGTCGGCGAGCAGGGCGACACCCTCGCGAACATGGTGAACACCTACTACGCCGTGCGGTACAAGGCCGCGAACACCAACTCGCCGTCCTACGCCGCGATGGGCGACGCGTGGTCCGCCTGGACCGACCCGCCCGCGCTCGCCGAGGGCTGGGTGCAGCGCGTCCTCAACAACGTCACGCCCTTCGCGCAGCGGATGCGCGACCTCGAGGAGAACCCCGCCGAGACCGTCGTCTCGATGGTGCGCCAGGCCGGCCCGCCCTTCGAGGGCGACGTCGCGCTCAACCAGGACAACCTCGCCGAGGTGGGCCTGATCCAGCTCTACGAGACGCTCCTCGACAAGGCCGAGTCGATGTCGCTCTCGCTCGGGATCGACGACGCCGACGCCAACAAGCAGCTCCAGCTCGCCGTCGGCCGCCTCGCCGACCTCTACAACCTGCTCGGCGACGAGGCCTACACCGACGCGCTCAACCCGACGATCGGCTTCGGCGCCAACTTCAACAACCCGTCGATGACGGGCTTCGAGATGGACTACGGCGCGCTCTCGTCCGCCCTCTTCTCCTTCGACAACCAGGTCCCGACGCTCCTCGACGAAGAGCTCGCGCTCCTGCGTGGCCGTTCCGGCGCCGACTCCTCGGGCACGCTCAAGATCTCGCCCTACTACAACCGCCTCGTCTGGAACTTCACCCGCGGCATCACCGCCGGCGAGGTCGCCTACGCGGTGAACTACGACATCAGCGGCAGCAACACCGGCCTCATCGACTACCAGCAGGCGGCGCTGATGTACCCGCAGGGCCACGGCGACGCCTACGGCCATTACCTCTCCGCGCTTTCCGGCTACTACCGCCTCCTGCGCAACCCGTTCTTCACCTGGGGCAAGCCCGCGATGGGCGAGATGGTCGTCGCCGACGTCGCGCTCAACATCGACTACTACGACGAGGCGTCCTTCGCCAAGGCCGCGCAGAACGTCGCCAAGGTCGCGCTCGCCGTCGTCGACCGCACCGCGCGCAAGGCCGTGCGCGACTCCGGCGGCGTCCCCGCCGCCGGCTACCTCGACGAAGACTCGGCCCGCGCCTTCGGCTACGGCGAATGGGCCGCGCGCGGCGGCTACGGCGCCCTCGCCAACTGGGTCGTCGCCAACTCGCTCCTCCCCGAGAAGCCAACCGCCGGCCGCTACTGGCGCTATGTCTTCGACGGCGACGACTCCTCGGTCGAGATCGCCGGCGACGCCGGGGACGAACCGTTCGCGACGCTCTCCGGCGCCTCCCCGTGGACGCTCGAGCTGCAGATCCAGCCCTCCGAGGACGGCCAGACGGCCGCGGGGGAGATGCCCGTCCTCGCCCTCGACGACCGCGAGTCGCGCCGCGTCGGCCTGACGCTCTCCCCGTCGCTCGCGCTCTCGTTCCTCTCCGAGAACATCGTCACCTCCACCGTGACCTACGACGTCACCTACCTGCTCTTCACCAACTCGCTCGACAACGCCGACGACTTCGACCACTACACCGAGATCGCGATCACCAACGGCACCTCCGTCGTCGAGTGCGGCTTCTTCGGCCCGAACCCGCCGACCGCGTTCCCGTCGAACTACCTCTTCGCCTCCGCCGTCTCCTCGCCGCCGCCGTTCGAAGGCGACTGGCACTGCGCCAACTACGACGAGGACGGCTCCTACGCCCCCTACGCCTACCAGAGCGGCGAGCAGGTGTTCCTCTCCGCCGGCGAGGGCGTCTCGACGCCGCTCGGCACGCTCGAAGCCGGCGTCCCGACCCACGTCGCGGTCGTCTGCGCGGGCGGCGGCGCGGCGCCCGTCGCCACGCTCTACGACGCCAACGGGACGCGCCTCGCCTCCGCGGAGATCCCGCCCTTCGACCCCGTCGGCGTCCGCGCCGCGGCGCTCGGCGGCGGCTTCGCCGGCGAGATCGCCGAGCTGCGCCTCTGGCGCGGCGTCGCGCGCACCGAGGAGCAGCTCCGCGACAAGCGCGAATACGTCTCGCCCCTCTCCGCCGGCCTCGCGCTCTACCTGCGCGGCCTGGCGCCCGTGCCGTCCCGCGCCGTCGCCGACGAGACCGACGCCGCCCTCCTCTGGGACGTCTCCGGCGGCGCGTGGAAGGCCGCGCGCGAAAGCGGGATGGCCGTCACGTTCGAGGACGATGGCCTGCGCCGCATCGACCGCGGGTCCGTCGCCGAGCTCGACTCCCTCGCCTCGATGGTCCCCGCCATCCAGAAGGCCCTCGACCGCCTCGATTCCGGCCTGAACCCGCTCGGTCTCTCGCCCGACGCCATTCCGTTCGACCTCACGCCGGTCGGGATGGACGACGGCTCCTCCTCGCACTACGAGCAGATCCGCGAACGCGCCGGCACCGCGCTCGCCAACGCCCGCCGCGCCCTCGACCGCGCCCAGTACTTCGCCTCGCGCACGCGGCTCCTCCAGGAGTCGCAGTTCTCGCGCGAGAACCAGCTCGAGACGATGGAGCTCGAGGCCAAGAACACGCTGATCGAGTACTTCGGCTACCCCTACGCCGGCGACATCGGCCCCGGCGGCACCTACGAGCAGGGCTACGACGGCCCCGACGTCTACCACTACATGTGGATGGACCCGACCGACTACGGCCTCACCGACGTCGAGGACACGACCGTCGCGAACATCGTCTTCTACGAGGGCGCGACGACGTGGGGCAACTTCGTCCCCGACCTCGAGGGATTCGACGACGTCGACGAGACGAAGGTCCGCACCAACGACGTGAGCGCCACGGGCATCGTCCTGAAGCCCGCCAACATCACCGGCCGCCGCCGCGCCAACGGCAAGATCCAGGACGCCTTCGGCGAGTTCCTCCTCGCCTACAGCTCCTTCAAGCGCGGGATGACGGACTACGACTACGCCACGAGCCAGTTCAAGTACGAGCTCAACGCCGCCAAGTCCAAGTACACGCGCGACATGCTGATGCACGCCGTCAACGCCGCCAACTTCATCCTCGACTACGCCTCGTCCGCGGCGGAGACCGCCCTGAAGATTTCGATCAATTCGCTCGAGGCCGCCGGAAAGCTCTCCGAGGAGAGCGTCAAGACCGTCGAAGCGGCCCTGCCGACCATCTCCGGCGCCGGGATGACCGTCAACATCGACCCCAGCGCGCTCGTGAAGGGTCCCGTCCGGGCCACCTACACGGCACTCAAGGGGACGCTCGAAGGCGGCAAGCTCGCCGCCAAGGACGCCCTCGTCCTGACGCAGGCGTCCTACGACTGGCGCGCCATCGCCAACGAAATCATCGAGAACGTCAACGAGGGCTTCGACGAACTCGACGAGACCTACCAGCGGATGCGCGACGCCGCCGACGACCAGTACGACGCCGCCGTCGCGCTCGACGGCAAGTGGAAGTCCCTCCAGGTGGCGATGAAGAACGTCGAGACCGTCTGCGCCGAGGCCGAGCGCGTCATCGACGAGCGCACGCTCGCCCGCCAGCAGGCCGCCGACGTCCTCACCAAGGCGCGCTACAACGAGATGTTCTTCCGCCTCGCGCGCAACGCCGCCCTCTCGCGCTACGACGCGATGTTCGCGCTCGCGCAGAAGTACGCCTTCCTCGCCGCGCAGGCCTACGACTACGAGACGGGCCTGCTCTCTTCCGACCCGCAGTCCGGCGAGGCCTTCGTCGCCGAGATCGTCGGCGCCCGCGCGCTCGGCGAGTTCGACGACGACGGCGAGCCGATCGTCACCTCCGGCAACGGCGATGGCGGCCTCGCCGACATCCTCGCGCGGATGGACCAGAACTGGCTCGTCCTCAAGCCGCGCCTCGGCATCAACAACCCGCAGCGCTACGCCACGTGGTTCTCGCTCCGGAGCGAGCTCTTCCGCGTCTACCCCGACGCGCGCGGCGACGAGGCGTGGCGCACCGCGCTCGAGAAGTGCTGGGTCGAGGACCTCAAGACGCTCCCCGAGTTCGTCCGCCACTGCCAGCCCCTCGCCGGCTCCGCCTCCGCGACGCCCGAGCCGGGGCTCGTCATCCCGTTCCCGACCGAGATCGCCTTCGGCCGGAACTTCTTCGGCGACGAGCTCGCGGGCGGCGACGCCGCGCTCGACCCGACGTGGTTCTCCACGCGCATCGCCGGCGCGGGCGTCCACTTCGAGGGCTACAACGAGCGCACCAACGGCTGGAGCGGCGCGCTGCCGCTCTCGCGCACGCCGACCGCCTACCTCGTCCCGGTGGGCGAGGACCGGATGCGCGTGCCCGGCTCGGCGGACAAGGTGGTCTCGTGGCAGGTCGCCGACCAGACGGTCCCCGCGCCCTACGCCATCGGCAGCGCGGAGCTCGACGACCCCGACTGGACGCCGCTCTACACCGGCTACACGGGCGGCACCGACCTCGGCGCGAACATCCGGCGGCACCCGAGCTTCCGCGCCTACCCGGGCGCGACGGGCGAGGCGCCGGACGACGACGAGCTCGACGCGACGCGGCTCATCGGCCGCTCGGCGTGGAACACCAGGTGGCTCCTCGTCATCCCGGCCGGCGGCCTCGGCGCCAACCGCGAGGAGGCGCTCGCCGCCTTCATCCGCGGCTACGACGCCAACCGCGACGGCAAGCTCGACGTCCTCCCCGTGCGGGACATCCTCCTCGGCCTCCGCACCTACTCCCGTTCCGGCAACTAGCGCGCGGGGGCGGCCTGCTCGGCGTCGACCGGGCGGGCGCCGAGGACGGAGACGAGCAGCGACGGGTCGATGCGGACGAAGAAGCCGCGCTGGCCACCGTTGATGCAGATCCAGTCGAGGTCGAGGATCGAGGGCTGGACGTAGACCGGCACGCCGGGGCGGCGGAAGCCGAAGGGGGAGGTGCCGCCGCAGTGGTAGCCGCTGTGGCGCTCGGCCTCGGCGCGTTCGCAGAGCTCGACCGTCTTCTCGCCGAGCGCGCGGGCGAGGTTCTTCGTTGAGATCTCCCGGTCGCCGTGCATGAGCATGATCAGGGGCCTGCCGGCGCCGTTTCGGAGGACGATCGTCTTCACGATCCGGTGCTCGTCGATGCCGAGCTCGCGCGCGGCCTGCGCGGTCCCGCCGCGTTCCTCGTACTTGTAGGAATGCGCGGAGAACTCGGCCTTGGCGGCGCGGAGCGC
>Ga0310694_10006882_pt1 | contig 10736 bp, 6 predicted proteins | sample 174DNAGHGhighgp2_FD_203884 | JGI IMG/M metagenome (GOLD analysis project Ga0310694, IMG submission 203884) | Sheep rumen microbial communities from Palmerston North, Manawatu-Wanganui, New Zealand - 1742 DNA GHGhigh gp2 (v2) (version 2) | ecosystem: Host-associated > Mammals > Digestive system >... | reverse complement strand
CGAACCATTGATACGGCGTATCATGGCCGGTCATTCCTTCACAGATTTCCCGCACGCCTTCCCGCATGCAGCGCAGCAGGGAAATATCGTCCGTACCGTGGGCGTGTCCGTGCAGGATCGTGTCAGCCCTTTCCTCCAGGAACATCACATTGTCCAGCGCGGCCAGGAACTGCTTCATCGGGAGGCAGCCGTCCAACTGCATCCACAGGTGGTGGTTGACGCTGTCGCCGGTGAACAGCACCCGGTCCTCCCTGAGCAGGAGGAGAATGCCCCCGGGAGTGTGCCCGGGCAGCGCGAATACCTCGAGCGTCCGGCCACCGAGGTCGATCACATCACCGGGAAGGAGATCCCGGAACGGCGGGAAAACCGCGCTGTGCTCCTCCAGCATCTCCAGGTACCCGGGATCTTCCGCAAAAGACCGGGCCAGTTCCAGGTCTGCCGGATGCATATACGCTTCCGTGAAAAACATGTTGCCGAAGATATGGTCCGGATGGCCGTGGGTATTCACGACCGTCAGCGGCTTGCCGGTGATTTCCCGCACAGCCCGGTGCAGGTCGTTATAGCCGTTCATGGTATCGATCACGCAGGCGCGGTCCTCTCCGACCACCAGGTACCCTGTCGCTTCGTGGGCTTCATCCATCAGGTAAATGCCGGGCAATACTTCGCTGATGAACAGTTTCTTTTCTTCCATACCGGATCGCTCCTTTTATTCCGTTTCTGCTGCAGATCAAAAATGCTTTTCACAGGTATTTTAGTTTCAGGCGATGCCTGTGTCAATTCATCATCCGGCGGTATAAAAAAGAGCCAAAGGGAACCGTCCCTTTGGCATATTTTCCGGTCAGTGCCCGTCCCGTGTGAGGTTTTTTACCCATTTGTATTTCCTGAAGCGGAGCATGACCCAGGGAATCTTGCCGACTTCATCCAGGCAGGTGCAGGCGTAGACCAGCAGGACAGGCCAGTTGAAAACAAACGCGCCGAGCAGCGCAAGCGGGATGGCGGCACCCCACATGCATACGGCCAGTGAGTACAGGTCGAAGACCGTATCGCCGCCGCCGTCCAGCACGCCGTTGATCGTGACGGTATTCACGCAGCGGCCGATCATATAGAAGGCCATGATGACCATCATTCCCGTCAGGTACTGCTGTGCGTCCGGGGACAGGATGACGATCCGGACGACCAGCGGTGTGAGCGCCAGCACGGCTGCGGTCGAGGCAATGCCGATCACGTAGGAGATATTCTTCAGCCGGATGCCGTACGCTTTTCCTTTTTCCAGGTTGCCGGCACCAAGCTCGTTTCCCACCATGATGCCCGCGGCGCTGCCCACGCCGTTGCATACGCAGCAGATGAGGTCCCGGACAACCGCCGCAACCGCGTTGGCTGCCGCGGCATCCGTCCCCATATGGCCCATGACGGCTGTATAGGACGTGAAACCGACGCCCCAGAGCAGGCCGCTGCCAAGGAGCGGAAAACACTGGCGCCGGAAATCCTTCGCCAGGAGCCTCTGCCGCTCAAAGAACCGGCGCCAGGCCGGCCGGACGTAGGCGCTGCCGGATGAGACAGCAAGGCAGAGCGCTAGCTCAATGGCCCGGGCCAGCGTGGTCGCCATGGCGGCCCCGCGGGCATTCATCGCCGGCGCGCCGAGCAGGCCGAAGATAAACACGGCGTTCAGGGCAATATTGGATACGACCGCGGAAGAGGAGATCCAGGCGCATGGCGCCACATGGTCCGTTACCTTCATGGCCGTCAGGTAGCATTGGGAGACCCCGGTGAGCAGGTAAGACCAGCCGGCGATCCGAAGGTAGCCGCTGCCGATGGCAATGATTTCCGGATCATGGGAAAACAGGCGCATCAGCAGCTCCGGGCAAAGCTCGCAGGCGCTGAAGAAGGCCAGCGAAATGGCGCCGCACCACCGCAGCATCATGTTGAACAGGTTCCTGACCGATTCCCGGTCCCCTTTTCCCCAGTACTGGGCGCCCAGGATCGCCCCGGCAGCGGTTGCTGACATCAGGAACATGTTCTGGACGAACTGGACCTGTGTCGCAAGCGACACGGCGGTCATCTCGTTCTGGGCGACGCTGCCAAGCATCAGGGCGTCCCCGGCCGCGACAGCGGCCAGCATCAGGCTCTGGAAGGCAATCGGCGCTGCCAGCTTTCCCAGTTTGCTGTTAAAGGCCCGGCGATCAATCCGGAACTCCGGTTTTCCCATGCCAACCACCTCGCTGTGTTTTTCCGCCGGATGCGGGATCCGGCATTGCTGAAGCATGTTGCCTGCAATTATACAGGACCTGGCAGCGCAAAACAATACAGGGGCGTGCAGCCGGAAAGCACGGCCCTTATCCTGCGGAGTTCCGGCCCTTCCGGTACCATCCGGGCTGTATTTCGCCGGCTGCGGCGGAGCCGATGACCAGAACCGCGCCGATCACGCCTGGCAGGTCCAGGGGCTCATGGAGCAGCAGCGCGGAAAACAGCAGCGCGGAAACCGGATCGATATAGCTGAAAATGGCGATAGACTGGGCTTTCAGCCCGTCGATGCTTCCAAAATAAAGCACATAGGCGATGCCCGTGTGGACAAGCCCGATCACAGCGAGGAGGGCGGCCTCCCCGGTGCTGATCCCGGCGCTGCCGATCCCGCCGGCCAGCAGCAGGTACGGGATCATCGCCGCGCCTGCGGAAAACAGCTGGACCGTCGTTTTCCGGTACGCGTCGACACCGCTGATCCTTTTGTTCATGATGACGACGCAGGCATAGCATACCGCCGCCCCGAGGCCGAACAGGATGCCCCGGGGATCGCCTGCCTGCCCGCCGCTGCCTGCCACGCCGGAAACCAGCACCATGCCGGCAACCGCGACCAGCGCGCAAAGCGCCTTTTTCCCCGTCAGTTTCTCCCTGAAAACCACGGGGGAGAGCAGGATGACGATCGTCGGCTGCATATAGTAGCATAACGTCGCCACGGCAACGGTTGTATAGTTGTACGCTTCGAAGAGGAGGATCCAGTTGACACCCATCACGGCGCCGGTGAAGGCAAGCAGCAGGAGGGTGCGGCAGGGCAGCCGCTCCGCGGCGGGCCTGCGCCGGGCAAGGGTGAAAGCCAGGATGAACGCTCCGCCCAGGATCCCGCGGGCGCAGGCAATGAAAGCGGAAGGGAGGGAAAGGTTCCTCCTGAAAACCCCGATGGTGCCGAAAATCAGCATGGACGCAATGAACATTGCCAGCGATTTCGGACTGTTGGGCCTGGACTCCGGCACTCTGCTCACGGCAGCGGTCTCCTCTGCATTCAAGTTGATCTGTATAAAGAACCGGAAGGAATCCGGCATATCACACGGTATTGCAAACGTACCGCAACGGCAGGGGCGGGGATCAGAACGTGATTCCCTCAAATCCCTGCCAGACGTTCTTTCCGCTGTATGTCAGGGCGGCAGTTTCACCGCGCAGCACCGCCAGCACGGGCAGGGCCATTGCCTCCTGCTCCATTTCCCCCGGGTAGACATGGATCGGAGCGATCCAGCCGCAGCGCTCCCGGATACCTTCGGTGATGTCGCCGAAGCGCATCAGCCCGCCGGTCAGCAGGATGGCGTCCACCCTGCCGCAGAGTACGGCGCTCATGGCACCGATGCTTTTGCAGATCTGGTAGATCATGGTGTTCCATACCAGCACAGCCTTTTTGTCGCCCTGCTCAACCAGCGCATGGACGGTATCTGAATTGGACGTGCCGAACAGGCTGACGAAACCGCCGGACCTCGAGCACATCCGCCGTACGTCGTCCATGGAGTGGGTTTCGAGGTAATCCAGCAGTTCCAGTACAGGCACGCTGCCGATCCGGGTCGGTGCGAAGGGACCGTCGCCGTCGGCACCCATGGTGCCGTCTGTCATGCGGCCGTGGTCGTGGGCGCTGACAGTCACGCCGCCGTCAATATGGCCGACGATGAAATTGCAGTCTTCATAACGCCTGCCGATGGATTTCGCATGGGCTTCCGCAACGGCTTTTGGATTCAGCACATGGGAATGGGGCGTGCGGTAGAGGCCGCGGATGCCGGTCAGGCGGGCGTAATCGTTGTATTCATCGACATTGGTGGGATTCAGCGTATAGGCGGGACGGCCGTAGGCCAGGGAAAATTTCCAGGCCAGCATGACGCCGAGCTTCGCGGCATGCTCACTTCCGCCGACCGCGGCTTCCGTGTCGTCATACAGCTTCTGGTCGATGCGGGTTACGCCGCTGGGCTGTGTGCACGCGCTGCCGCCGCGGCCCACGAACACATCGATGCATGCCGGGTCGACGCCTTCTTCCTCCAGCATTTCCAGGATCACCCGGTAACGGAACGGCACCTGCCCGTTGACATGGGGGAACTGCAGCAATACCGGCGCGTCATGGAACCGGCTTTTTTCAAAAAGCTCTTTCTCATTTACAAAAAGGCTGATTTTGGTGGACGTTGAACCGGGGTTGATAATCAGCAGTTTATACTCTTTCTCCATATCTGTTCCCTGGCCGGGAAATCCCTTCCGGAGCACCTGTTCGGCTCCTTTATTCCGGCTGCGCCGCTGCTGCAGGCATCAGCCCTGCGGCAGCAACGATACCAGCGTTCTTTTATTCTTCACAGCCTCCGGTTTACCTGCCTGCGGCTGTTCTTTTTTCGGTATTTTTTGCAGGAGGTCCGCGTGCGTGCCCGGAACAGCTTTTTCTTCATGGAAAATTGTGGTAGAATAAACAAAAACCGCAAAGGCAGGACATGCCCGGCAAAACGAACAGGAATCCCGCGGCCGCAGGCTCCGGACCGGAGGCTGCCGGCAGGCGGACACCTTTGTGCCGAAGAAGCGGACAGCCGGAACGGAGGATGCACATGAACCGCAGGAAAACGGTAATCTTTATGGCGGCTTTGCTGCTGTGCAGCATGCTGTCCGGGAACGTGTACGCCCGGGCGGACAGCACGGACAGGGCCGGGAACCTGGGGGAGTATGTGCAGCGCCTGTATACAGCAGGCAGCGGGCTGCTGTCCACCGCCGCAACAGCCATTGCCCAGACGCAGGACGGGATGGTCTGGATCGGCGGTTACGGCGGGCTTGTCCGGTATGACGGAAGGAACTTCGAACCTTGCATGGAAAGGGAACTGGGCACTGTGCAGGCGCTGCTGGCGGACAGCCGGGGCCGCCTGTGGATCGCTTCCGCGGATATCGGGCTGGTTTGCTGGGAGAAAGGCCGCTTTACCCGCCTTACCGAAAAGGAAGGAAACAAACCGGTTGCCGCCGGCACCCTGGCGGAGGGCGCGGACGGCTCCGTCTGGTTCGGAACGGAGTCGGGCATCGGGTACGTCGGCGGGGATATGCAGGAGGTCCTCACAGGGATCCCGGCGCTGGCGGGGGAATATATCACCCGTATACTGCCCGCGCACGACGGCGGGATCCTTTGCGTTTCCCGCAGCGGTGAGCTTTTCAGGGTGAACGGCGGGCAGGCGGAACGGATCAGCCTGGGCCCGGATTCCAGGACGATCCGCTCCATTGCCTACGACGCGGGGCGGAATCATTACCTTGCAGGCACAACTGCCGAGCGTTTCCTGGTGCTGGATGAAAACCTGGAAATCCTGCAGGCTGTCGGGACGCCGAAACTGGAATGCATCAACGATATCCTGGCGGACCGGAACGGGATCCTGTGGCTGTGCACGGACAGCGGCATTGGCTCCTGGGACGGGGAAAACCTCAGGATCCAGCGCCTGGATATGGACAATTCCGTCGACCATATGATGATCGACCGGGAAGGCAGCTTCTGGTTTACCTCCTCCCGGCAGGGCGTGCTGGAAGTATGCCCGTCCCGTTTCGGGAATGTGAGCCGGAGCGCCGGGCTGGAGAACATCGTTGCCAACGCGGTTGCGGAAAGGGACGGCCGCCTGTATATCGGGCATGACAGCGGAATGGTGATCCTTGACGCCGCAAGCTATGAGCAGATCCGGGATCCCGCTTTTTCCGGGCTGGACGGCGTCCGGATCCGGAGCATCGTGCAGGACGGCGAGGGCGGACTCTGGTTCTTTACGAAGGAAAAAGGCGCCCTGCATTATGACAGGGACGATACGTGCCGCGTTTATTCATCCGCGGAATACCCGGAAATCGCTTCGGATTCATTCCGCTGCGGCGTTGCGGACGGCGGCGTCCTGCTGGCCGGGACGGATCTCGGGGCTTACCGGATTGAAGGGGACACCGTTTCCCGGCTTGCCGGACCGCCGGAGGCGCCGGCCTGCCGGGTGCTGTGCATCTGCGGGACGCAGGAGCAGTGCCTGGTGGGCACAGACGGCTACGGACTGTTCGAGGTTCGCGGCGGAAAGATAACCCGGCACCTGGAAGCCGGGGACGGCCTGGGCTCCGGTGCCGTCATGAAAATCGTACCCGGCCGGGCCGAACAGGGATGGTGGCTGGTGCTTGGCAGCGGGCTGGCGTGGATGGACGCGGACGGGGCTGTCCGGCAGGTTCCCGTCGGCACCACCCGGAATCTCCTGGATATCGTCGTCCTGGAGGACAGCCGGGTATGGCTGCCGGCAGGCGTCGGCATCTACAGCACCACAGAGCAGTCGCTGCTGGCCGGGGAGGGGGAGAAGGCCCGCCTGTACAGGAGCACGGACGGGATCCCCTTTGAGGTCACGGCCAATTCCAACCAATGCGCCGCGGGAGGGGATATGCTCTATTTCTGCGGCACAGGGGGCGTCATCAGCCTCGACCTGGCAGGAAAAACGGCTGGCCCGGCGGATTATTCCCTGATGCTGGATTATATCCGTACAGACGGGAAAAAGAATTACGTGCAGGGAGCGGACATGTTCCGGCTTCCTTCGGACGCGCACCGGATCGACTTCGACGTCCACGTGCCGACCTACCGGACAGAGGATCCGGATGTATATTATTACCTGGAAGGTTTTGACGAAAACAGGACCGTGGCCGCAATGGCGTCCCTGGGCGATATTACCTATACCAACCTGAACGCCGGCCGCTATGTATTCCATTTCGGGATCGATGCCCCGGAGGGGAAGGGAGAAGCGCAGGAGCTGCGGATCACCGTGGTGAAACCGCCCCTCTGGTATGAACACCTGTGGGTAAAGATCGGCGCGGTGCTGCTGGCCGCGGCGCTGCTGGCCGGCCTGATCTGGCTGTATTTCAGGAAACGCCTGGAAAAAGAAGAATCGGCCTTCCGGCAGCAGCTGGAAGCGGATGAACGGGAACGGCTGCGCCAGATTGCCTACAGGGATTACCTGACCGGGCTGTATAACCGCAATTACCTGACGGAATGGAAGGAAAAGGCTTTCAGCGGGGCTGAACTGCCTCTCTTCTTTGTCGCGATTGACTGTAACGACCTGAAGAAGGTGAACGACCGTTTCGGCCACGCAGCGGGCGATGAATTGCTGCAGAAGCTTTCCGGCCTCTTGCAGGACGAATTCGGCCGGGACGCGCTTGTTTTCAGGACCGGCGGGGATGAATTCTTCCTGCTGGTTCCGGGCGCCGCGCGGGAAGCGCTGGAGAAACGGATTACGGAGGTGCACGGCAGGGCTGCGCAGGTCAGGGTCGGGGATGTTGAACTGAGCTTCTGCGAGGGCATTTTTGAAATGCGGCAGAGGGACGTCGGGTTTGACGAAGCGATGACCCGGGCGGATATGGACCTCCTGCGCACGAAGAACGTGTATCACGGGAGGGAATAAAAAAACAGCCGGTTTTTCCTTTCCATCCAGCCGCCGCGGTAGTATTCGCAGGTGACCAGGTCTTTCGCCAGGTAATCGGTGGGGGACGTTCCGGGGACCGATCCAATTGTATACAGAATTACATACAAAACCGGTTGACAAAAAAAATCCGGACAGGTACAATGGGCACAATAGGATTGGAAACGTTTCCAATCCAATGCAACGGCAAAATTGAAAAGGAGGATTATCCCGTATGAAAAAACTGGTAGCTCTCATCCTGACCCTGGCCCTGGTGCTGCTGAGCGTTTCCGCCCTGGCGGACATTCGCGTCTGCAACCTGAAGGTGGAAATCGACGCAGCGCTGCAGGAATATGCCAAGGAATATTCAAAGACTGCCGGCTTCAATGTTGAAGCCTATTCCGTCGGCGGCGGCGCCGATTATTCCGGATCTGTCAAGGCCGAACTGCAGGCTTCCCACATGCCTGACATCTTCGTCATCGAAGGCCTCGGCGGATACAATGAATGGAAAGAATACATTGAAGACCTGTCCGACACCGAATTTGCCAAGAATACCTCCGTGGCGTTCACTGTGGACGGGAAAGTGTACGGCTTCCCGGTTGCGGTCGAAGGCTTCGGCCTGGCCTACAACAAGGACCTGCTGGCAAAAGCCGGTATCGATCCCGCTACCCTGACCACCACTTCTGCCCTGAGGGAAGCTTTCGAAAAGCTGGACGGCATGAAGGAAGAACTGGGGATTAACGCTGTGGTGTCCATGGCGACGTCTGTGGCCGGCGGAATGACCTGGGTTACCGGCAACCAAAACTTCTCCGCATACCTGTCCTGCGGCCTGCCTTACGGTGACATGAGCATCATCGACAAGTTCCTGGCGGGCGAAGTGGACCGTGAACGGCTGACTGCCTACGCCACCTTTGTGGACCTGCTCTTCACCTATTCGGACCAGGAAATTCTGCTGAACGGCAACTATGACCAGAACGTGAACGCCTTCGCCACCGGAAAGACGGTCTTCTGCCACCAGGGCAACTGGATCGATCCCAGCCTGGCCGCGATGAAGGCAGAGGGCATGGAAATCCCGGACATGGGCTTCATCGGTGAAGTCATGTTTGATGACCAGCCGATTACCGGCCTGATGGTTTCCGCTCCTTCCTGGTATGTCGTGAACAGCCAGAGCCCCAACAAGGCGGAAGCGATCAAGTTCCTCGAGGACATGGTTGCCACGGAAGCCGGCCAGGATTACATGGTCAACAAAGCCGGCATGGTGCCTGCTTTCTCCAACGTAACCATGACGCCCAGCGGCGCCCTTTCCAAGGACGTTATGAAGGCTGCCGGCGCCGGGGATATCTATTCCTGGGGCTTCGGCTACCTGCCGGACGGATTTGGCCAGAACAACCTGGGGCCGATCTTTGAACTGCTGGCCCAGAAGGCGATCACCGTTGAACAGTTTGTGGACATGGTTGCCGACCAGGCCGCTGAGATTCCCGGACTGCTCGCCAACAAGTAATTCTCCGCCAACCGCGGGAGCCGCGACCTGCGGCTCCCTTTTTTGAATCTTTCGGAGGTACAACTGAGATGGGCAAAAGGCATCGCCTGACGAATATCCTGTTCCTTGCTCCGGCTGTGGTTTCTTTCAGCCTTGTGATGATCGTGCCGTTTTTCCTGGGCATCTACTATTCCCTGACGGACTTCAACGGCATCCGCTCTGTCCTGACGTATGTCGGGTTTGATAATTACAAGGCGATGTTTTCCGAGCCGGCCTTCCTGTATTCCTTCCTGGTCACGGTGGAATACACCGCCATCAATATCGTGCTGGTGAACGCGGTGGCTTTCTTCCTGTCCCTGCTGGTGACCAGCAACCTTCCGGGGAAAAATGTGCTGCGGGCCGGGTTCTTCATTCCCAACCTGATCGGCGGAATCGTGCTGGGATATATCTGGCAGTTTATTTTTAACAACGTCCTGACGAGCTTCGGCTCCTCGCTGGGGATCCCGTTCCTGCAGAAAAGCCTGATCGGGAACAAGGACACCGTCATCTGGGCAATGAGCTTTGTGAATATCTGGCAGTACGCCGGGTATATCATGATGATCTATGTGGCTGCAATCCAGGGAATCCCTGCCAACCTGATGGAAGCGGCGAGCGTGGACGGCGCCAATTACTGGACGCGGCTCCGGAAGATCCTGATCCCGATGATGGCGAATTCCTTTACGATTACGCTGTTCCTGACGCTGACCAATTCCTTCAAAATGTTTGACCTGAATACTTCCCTGACCCAGGGCGGACCGGCGGGCATGTTTATGATGAAGGCGGTGAAGACCAGTGAAATGCTGGCGCTGAACATCTATAACACGGCGATTACGAAAAACCTTTGGGGGCAGGGCCAGGCGAAGGCGATTATGTTCTTCATTATGCTGGTGGTTATTTCCCTGGTCCAGGTCACCATCAACAAGCGGAGGGAGGTGGAGATGTAATGCAGGCGGTCGGAGTACAGAGCCGGGAAACCCATGCCCGGAAAACGGCCGGCAAGTGGGCCAAAGTGGCCCTCGCTTTCCTCCTGTTCCTTTTCTTTATGGCCCCGTTCCTGCTGGTGGTCATGAATTCCGCCAAGACAGCGGTGGAAATCTCCCTTTCCCCTGTAGCATTGCCGGCGAACTGGGGGCAGATGGGCGACAATATCAGCAAAACCCTCGGCAATCCGCATTTTTCCTACTGGAGTGCTTTCAGGGACAGCGCGATTATCACCTTCTCCTCCCTCATCGTCATTGTGCTGGCATCGGCCATGTGCGCCTGGGTGCTTGTGAGGAATAAAAAATGGTGGTCCACCATGATCTTTATGATCCTGGTTGCCTCCATGGTGATTCCGTTCCAGGTGGTGATGCTTCCCCTTGTCCAGTGGCTCCGGATGCTGGGGGATTTCATCGGTTTTAAACTCAGCGGTTCCTATGTCGGGATCGTCCTTTGCTATCTTGGCTTCGGCATGGCCCTGAGCGTATTTATCTTCCACGGATTCATTAAAACCATTCCGCTGGAGCTGGAGGAAGCGGCAGATATTGACGGCTGTTCCCGGGCCGGCATTTTCT
>Ga0310694_10006881_pt1 | contig 10736 bp, 12 predicted proteins | sample 174DNAGHGhighgp2_FD_203884 | JGI IMG/M metagenome (GOLD analysis project Ga0310694, IMG submission 203884) | Sheep rumen microbial communities from Palmerston North, Manawatu-Wanganui, New Zealand - 1742 DNA GHGhigh gp2 (v2) (version 2) | ecosystem: Host-associated > Mammals > Digestive system... | reverse complement strand
TGATCCATGAACAGCGCGATGGCTTTTTCCGCCTCGCCGTCAAAAACCACGCGCCCCTGGTTGAGCAGTACGCAGCGGTCGCAGAGTTGGCGGATTGTGTTCATATTGTGGCTGACATAGAGGACGGTACGACCCTCCTCCTCCGCTGCCTGACGCATCCGCGTCAGGCACTTTTGCTGGAAGGCCATGTCGCCCACGGCGAGAACCTCGTCCATAATCATGATCTCGCTGCTCAGATGCGCCGCCACGGAGAAGGCCAGTTTTACGAACATACCGGAGGAATAGCGTTTCACCGGCGTGTCGATGAAGTCGCGCAGTTCGGAGAAGTCGATGATTTGCTCCATGCGCGCGTCGATCTCCGCCCGGCGCATCCCAAGGATCGCGCCGTTCATGTAGATATTCTCTCGCCCGGTCATCTCCCTGTGGAAGCCTGTGCCTACCTCCAGCATGGAGGAAACGCGCCCCCAGATGTCGATCTCACCCTCCGTCGGGGCTGTGATACGGGAGATTAGCTTGAGCAGCGTGGATTTGCCCGCTCCGTTCGGGCCGATGATCCCCAGCCGCTCCCCGCGACGGATGGTCAGATCCACGCCGTCAAGCGCCCAAAAGGTATCGCCGCGCTTGCGCGTGTCGATCCCGATGCGCTGGTTGGGATCGGCCTGTCCGCGCCGCTTTGCCCACCAGGACTGAAGATCGGCCTGGAGCGTCTTTCCACCGATCTCACCGAGACGGTATTGTTTTTTTACACCCTGAAGGCGAATAGCCAGTTCTTCAACTTCCATGTCAGACCTCGATCAAACGGTATCCATAAAGGTTCGCTCCACCCGGTTAAAGATGACGATGCCGCCCAGAGCGATCAGCAGCGTGACGGCCCAGGACAGCGCAAGATGCGGCAGCGAGACTGTTCCCACACCGAGTACGGCACGGCGGAACAGCTCCACCGGCGCGGAGACGGGGTTTAAGAGCAGCAGCGTCCGCAGCGCTCCCGATACCGTGCTCAGCGGATAGACCACTGGTGTCGCGTACATCCACAGCGTCACGCCAAAGCCCACCAGAACACTCAGGTCGCGGTACTTGGTGGTAAGACTGGACACAATGATGCCAAAGCCGGCGCCGAGCAGACCCAATTGCAGCAGGATCAGCGGCAGCAGCGGCCAAAACGCCCAGCAGGGCGACACCATCCCACGCAGCAGATACCATATTAGCAGCGCCAGCACCAGCGAGAACTGGATGCCAAAGCGCAGGAGATTTCCGAGGATGCTGGAGGCCGGGATCACCAGGCGCGGAAAATAGACCTTGCCGAAGAGATGCGCGTTATTCAGGAAGGTGAAGGCATTGTGGTTGAGACAGGTGGAGAAAAAGTTCCAGACGGCGTTGCCGGTGAGATAAAACAGAAGCTGCGGAAGCCCGTCCGTGCTCAGCCGGGCGATATTGCCGAACAGCACGACCTGCATCAGGCTGGTCAGCAGGGGATTGAGGAACAGCCACAGCGGCCCGAGAACCGTCTGCTTATAGGTGACAACAAAGCTGCGCTGTGTGAACAGCCAGACGAGGTCGCGGTACTGCCACAGCTCACGCAGCCGCAGGTCGAACAAACGGTTTTCTGCGGTGATATGGACGTGCTGCATGCCTTACCTTCTTTCGATCCCGACCAGGCGGCGCAGCCCATGCCAGCAGCGCGAGGCCACGGAGCGCGGCCAGTGTACCGCTTGACGGAACCGGGGATGAGCCGCCCAGAGGCGGACATAGAGCTTCATGCCGGGGGAGTCCATGGCGATTTGCTTCCCGTCGCGCACCACCCCCGTCAACACGCCCAGAATCCGCTCCTCCGGAACGGTCTCGCCGGTATAGCAGTTGTCTCCGACAATGTAATAACTGCCGTCGCCGTTGACGCGCAGAATGCGGTGCAGCACATAGGCGCCGCGCCCGGTGACGCCGGGGCGCGTGAAGAGCACCGCGTCGTATTTTTTGATCGGCACAATGCCTTTGCGGTCGATAATCATCAGGTCCCGATCCTGCCGCAGCAGGGGCATCATGCTCACGCCTTTGTTGGTGAACACCAGACGTCCGTCCCGCTCAAGCAGGTCTTCAAAACGCATCGTCTCGCTCATGTCCGCTCCTCTGTCATGCCCCGGAAGCTGACCAGGGCGGCCTCGTCCTCCATGTTGCAGCCGAGACGGTAAAAGCGCACCCGCCCGTCCATCCGGCCGATCAGGTCCAGCGTGCGCAGCAGCAGCTCCGTCTCACTGGGACGGTTGCTCTGCTGGATGAGAGTGGCCATGGCGTCTCGGAAGGTGATCGGTTCGATGTGGTTGCAATTGTCCCGTTCGAGCAGACAGATGGCCTTTAAGGGCAGAATCTCGTTACAGCCGTAGCGCTCCTTGCCCTGCCAGGGCGTCCCGCAGGCGTAGACGCCATCCTCACACACGCGCAGCAGGGGCTTGTCGCCGTTGAGAACATAGGAGCCGGGGATCATTTTGAGCCAGAGCCGGGTGTGGGTGGTTTTGCCGGTGCCGGAGAGGGCGGTGAAGAGATAGGCTTTTCCCTCCCAGGCCACCACCGAGCCGTGGAACACCAGCGCGTCCCTTTGCAGCAGCGCCTTGGCCAGCTTGCGGTAGACCGCCAGGGTCTCCAGGTAGGCGTCGGAGAAGCGGCGGGGCGCAAGCCCCTCGAGCGCGTCCTCCTGGGCGGATTTTTCCCGCTCAAAGTCGATATCCGCCTGGCTGATGGAAACCGACAGCTCCGGCTCCGCGTCGGTCAGATAGTCGCGGCAGTAGGTCTGGGTGCTGGGATAAAGCGCCTCCACGCGGATCACCGCGCCGGCGAGGGACAGAGTGAAAACAGTCATGGTCAAGTCCTTTCCGGAGTTAGAAATCAGTCATACTCTGCGTATTATACTATAAAACCCTCTCTTCGCACAAGAGCCTTTTTTCCTCTTACGGGCGTTCAACGCTTGCATTCCTTACAGGAATTCAGTATAATTTACCCGGAAAGATTCTTGGCATTTTATGAGAGAATCGTATGAGCAAACATGGGAAACGAAAGGAATAGGATATGGATATCAAAGCACTCGTATCGGAGCTGACACTGGAAGAAAAGGCCGGGCTGTGTTCCGGCGGGGATTTCTGGCACACCAAGGCGGTGGAGCGCCTCGGCATCCCCGCTGCCATGGTCAGCGACGGCCCCCACGGCCTGCGCAAGCAGGACGACAAGGCCGACCACCTCGGCGTCAACGAGAGCATCAAGGCGGTCTGCTTTCCGGCTGCCAGCGCCACGGCGGCCTCCTTCGACCGGGCAATGCTGGAGCGCATGGGCGAGGCCGTTGGCGACTCCTGCCAGCACGAGAAGCTCTCTGTGGTGCTCGGTCCCGCCGTCAACATCAAGCGCAGTCCTCTCTGCGGCAGAAACTTTGAATATTTCTCCGAAGACCCGTATCTGACCGGCAAGCTCTCAGCCGCTTTCATCCACGGCGTACAGAGCCGGAATGTCGGCACCAGCATCAAGCACTTTGCCGTAAACTCCCAGGAACACCGGCGCATGAGCTCTTCGGCTGAGGTGGACGAGCGCACACTGCGTGAGATTTACCTGCCCGCTTTTGAGACCGCCGTCAAGGAGGAACAGCCCTGGACTGTCATGTGCTCCTACAACCGCGTGAACGGCGTCTATGCCTCCGAAAACCCCTGGCTGCTGACAAAAGTCCTGCGCGACGAATGGGGCTTTGAGGGCTATGTGATGAGCGACTGGGGCGCGGTATCCGACCGTGTGGCAGGCATCGCCGCCGGCCTGGATCTGGAAATGCCGTCCTCCAACGGCGTCAACGACCGCAAAATTGTCGAGGCCGTCCGAGCCGGCAGGCTGGATGAGAAGCTGGTGGATCAGGCGGTGGAGCGTATTTTGAACATCGTCTTCCGCTATACGGAGAACGCGAGGCCCGACACGCCTTGGGACAAGGAAGCACAGCATCTTCTGGCCGCCGAGATCGAAGCCGACTCCATGGTTCTGCTCAAGAATGAGGACGCGCTTTTGCCGCTGAATAAGGACGATACGGTTGCCTTCATCGGCGAGTTTGCCGAAAAGCCCAGATATCAGGGCGGCGGCAGCTCCCATATCAACAGCTTCAAGGTGACAGGCGCGCTGGAGGCGGCCGAGGGGCTGAAGATCACCTACGCCCGGGGCTTCAGCGCTGCGGCGGATACGGCCGACGCCGAACAGATCGCCGAAGCCGTGGCGGCGGCGAAAGCCGCAAAGGCGGCGGTGGTGTTTGCGGGTCTGCCCGATGTCTATGAGTCCGAGGGCTATGACCGCAGCCACATGCGCCTGCCCGACTGCCAGAACCGACTGATCGAGGCCGTGGCGGCGGCCAACCCAAACACCGTGGTGGTGCTGCACAACGGTTCCCCGGTGGAAATGCCGTGGATCGGCAAGGTCAAGGCCGTGCTGGAGGCGTATCTGGGCGGTCAGGCGGTCGGCCTTGCGGAGGTGCGGGTGTTGTTCGGCGACGCAAACCCCTCCGGCCATCTGCCGGAAACCTTCCCGCTGAAGCTTGCCGACAACCCCTCCTATCTTTTTTACGGCGGCGAGGGCAATGTGGCCGAGTACCGCGAGGGCATTTTCGTCGGCTACCGCTATTATGACCGGAAAGAGGCCGAGGTGCTTTTCCCCTTTGGCCACGGCCTGAGCTATACCGACTTCGAGTTCTCCGACCTGCGCCTGAGCGCGGCGGAGATCACCGACCGGGACACGCTGACGGCAAGCGTCAAGGTGAAAAACACGGGCAGCCGCGCCGGCAAGGCGGTCGTTCAGCTCTATGTGGGCGATGTGGAGAGCAGCGTCTTCCGCCCTGTGCGCGAGCTGAAGGGCTTTGAGAAGGTCGCGCTCGAACCGGGCGAAGAAAAGGAAGTCTGCTTTACGCTCGACAAGCGCTCCTTTGCCTATTGGAACACCCAAATCCATGACTGGCATGTTGAGAGCGGCGCGTTCGCCGTTGAGATCGGCCGATCCTCCCGGGACATCGTCCTGCGCGCGGAGGTGAATGTGCGCTCTACCGTGGAGCTGCCGAGGCACTACGACATGGACAGCATCTTCATGGATATTCTGGCCGACCCCCGCGCCGCAGCCGCCTTGAAGCCCCTGCTTGACAGCATCCGCGCGGCCTTCGCTCCGCCTGCCGAGGAAGCGGAAAAGAGCAGCGCGGCCAGCGAAGCCATCACCGAGGAGATGAACCTCGCCATGCTCCAGTACATGCCGCTGCGCGGACTGCTGAGCTTCGGCGGCGACGAGAACAGCGCGCGGCTGCTCGAACAAATTCTGACGGAACTGAACAAGGTATGATCCGCCATAAAGAACAGGAGAAACAGATGAAAAAAGTATTGATCGTCTCATCCAGCCCCCGCATGAACAGCAACTCCGAGGCACTGGCAAAAGCCTTTGCCCGAGGCGCGCAGGAGGCGGGGCATGAAGCGGAATTGATTTCCCTGCGCGGCAAGACCGTGAACTTCTGCCGAGGCTGCTTTGTCTGCCAGGAGAAGCAGCGGTGCGTGATCCGCGACGACGCGGACGCCATCTGCCAAAAGGCGCTTCACGCCGATGTGCTGGTCTTTGCCACGCCGATCTATTACTACGAGATGTCCGGGCAGCTCAAGACGCTGCTTGACCGCCTGAATCCGCTGTTCCCCAGCGACTACGCTTTCCGTGACGTTTATCTGCTGACCGCCGCCGCTGAGGAAGAAGAGGATGTGCCGCAGCGGGCCGTGCGCGGCGTAGAAGGCTGGATCGAGTGCTTTGAGCGCGCGAAGCTTGCCGGCACGGTTTTTATGGGCGGCGTCACCGCAGCCGGCGAAAACCCCGCGCATCCCGCGCTGGAGCTGGCATACAAAATGGGAAAAACCGCTTAAGACGGTATGGCCGCGGCATACGCGTGGAGGGATTCCGGCGTATGCCGCGTATTTCCCGCCTCTCTGCCTTGCCAGCGCGGGAAAACTGTGGTACAATAGCGCCCGGATGTGATAACATGCGGATATTGGGCATTGATCCGGGGATCGCGACGATCGGCTTCGGCATGGTTGAGGCCGAACCCGGGCAGATTCGGCTGTTCCAGTGCGGAGTGATTACCACCCCGGCCCACACGGCGCTCGCAGAGCGGCTCGATCAGATTTACAGCGACATGACCCAGCTCCTTGACCTGTTCAAGCCGGATGCGGTGTCGATCGAGGAGCTGTTTTTCAACACGAATATCACTACCGGCATCGCCGTGGCTCACGGGCGCGGCGTTATTCTGCTGGCCTGTCAGAGGGCCGGGGTGAGGATTTATGAGTACACGCCGCTTCAGGTCAAACAGGCGGTGGTGGGCTACGGCCGGGCGGAGAAAAAGCAGGTGATGGATATGGTAAAACGTATCTGCGGCCTGCCCGCGCCGCCGAAGCCGGACGACGCGGCGGATGCGGTCGCGCTGGCACTGTGCCACGCGCGCAGCTCCACCTCGCTGCTGTTCAGGGGAGAGAGAGAGGAATGTTCTACCATTTAGAAGGCACCGTGACAGAGCTGGGACAGAACCTGGTCGTGCTCGATTGCGGCGGCATCGGCTTCGCGCTCAACGCCACCGCTCACACCGTTGCCGCTGTGAAGACGGGGGAGCGGGCGAAGCTTTACGTCTCCGAGGCCATCGGGGAGACAAATTTTGACCTCTACGGTTTCGCCGACAAGCAGGAGAAGCGCAGCTTTGAGCTGCTGCTGTCCGTCTCCGGCATCGGCCCGAAGGCGGCGCTGTCCATCCTCTCCTACACCACCCCGGAGGGATTGGCGCTGGCCATCCTGAACGACGATGTCAAGGCGTTGACCGTCGCCCCGGGCGTGGGTAAGAAGATCGCCCAGCGCGTGATTTTGGAGTTGAAGGACAAGTTCGGCAAGGAGCAATTCAGCTTTGACGGCGGCCTGCCCACAGCGGTGTCCGCGCCGACAGCCGGGGACGGGAAGCTCAGCGACGCGATGACGGCGCTGGCTGTCCTGGGCTACAGCAGCGCGGAGGTCGCGCCGATTTTGAAGACGCTGGATACCTCAGCCATGACGGCCGAGCAGATCATCAAGGCGGTGCTGCGCCACATGGTAAAGTGACGGGGAGTGGAACATGAGCATCAGCTTTTCCGACGACAAGAGTACACAGACCATCACCACCGCAGCCAGTCTCCCTGAGGACAGCGCGGAGGGTTCGCTCCGCCCGCGCACCATCGCGGAGTATATTGGCCAGGAGAAAGCCAAGGGCAACCTGGAAATTTTCATCAACGCGGCAAAAATGCGGCATGAATCCCTGGATCATGTGCTGCTGCACGGCCCCCCGGGTCTGGGCAAGACCACGCTTGCGGCCGTGATTGCCAACGAGATGGGCGTCAACATGCGCATCACCTCCGGCCCTGCCATCGAAAAACCCGGCGACCTCGTGGCAATGCTGACGAATCTCAACGAGGGGGATATCCTCTTTGTGGACGAGATCCACCGCCTTAACCGCGCCTATGAGGAGATTTTGTACCCCGCCATGGAGGACTACGCCATCGACATCATCCTCGGCAAGGGACCCTCGGCCAATTCCCTGCACCTGGAGCTGCCGCGCTTTACACTCATCGGCGCCACGACACGTTCCGGCCAGCTCACGGCGCCGCTGCGCGACCGCTTCGGCGTATCGCTTCGGCTCGAGCTGTATACGCCCGAGGAGCTGACGCGCATCGTGACGCGCTCTGCGGGCATCCTGAATGTTGCGATCGAGCCGGAGGGCGCGTATGAGATCGCCTCCCGTTCGCGCGGGACGCCCCGTATTGCCAACCGTCTGCTGCGCCGTGTGCGCGATTATGCCCAGGTGCGCGCCGACGGCGTGATTACCCGCCGGGTGGCCGACGCCGCGCTTTTAAGCCTCGAGGTCGACCGGCTCGGCCTGGACGCGGTGGACCGGCGGATGCTGCGCAGCATCATCGAGCTTTACCGGGGAGGCCCGGTCGGCCTGGAGACGCTTGCGGCCACCATCAACGAAGAGGCTGTCACGCTCGAGGATGTGTACGAGCCGTATCTGCTGCAAAAGGGCTTCCTGACGCGCACGCCGCGCGGCCGCTGCGTCACGCGCAAAGCCTATGAGCACCTGGGAATCGAGTATCTCGGCCAGCAGGAGCTGAGCCTTTGAACATAGCCTCCAAAGAAATACTGCAAATATTTTTACAATTTGTGCAAAAATCTATTGACAACGTTCCCAATTGTTGTATAATACCAACTGTATTGTGACAATGAGTAAAACAGTGAAAACAAATTACGCAGAAAGCTCGGATCTTTCGCTTCAAAAAGCGGTTCTGGAAGGGGATCGGGAGGCGGAGGAGGTTCTTGCCGGGCGCTATCTGCGTCTTGTGCGTTCCTGTGCGCGCCCGCTGTTTTTGGCGGGAGGGGACAGTGAGGATCTGATCCAGGAGGGGATGTTTGGTCTCCTCGCGGCCATCCGGCAGTATGACGCCTCGGTGGGCGTCAGCTTCCCGGGCTTTGCCGAGCACTGTATCCGTATGCGCCTTTTGTCAGCCGTTAAGTCCGCCTCGCGTTTAAAGCACCTCCCGCTCAACGACGGCGTGTCGTTCGAGCAACTCTCCGAAGATTCTACCATGCAGTTATCGGCGATACCTTCGATCCTCCTGCGAAGCCCGGAGGATCTGGTTCTGGCCAGAGAGAGAACGGAAGAACTTTATGCTGAGCTGTCGCAGTGCTTATCCCGCCTTGAGAAACAGGTTTTATCGCTGTATCTCAAAGGGCTTTCCTACCGCGAAATCGCCGCACTCCTCGGAAAAGAGGAGAAGGCGGTGGATAACGCTGTGCAGCGAATCCGGCGCAAGCTGGCGCGGAACCCTACATTTGGCGACATCAGCCAGGGAGGCTGATCGCAAATACAAGCCGATAGTGGCAACGATCAAAAGAGAGGATTCGACATGTACGAAGACAAGACCTTAGTTTGCAAAGAGTGTGGTAACGAGTTTGTGTTTACCGCCGGTGAGCAGGAGTTCTACGCTGAGCGCGGCTTCCAGAACGAGCCCCAGCGCTGCAAAGCCTGCCGTGACGCGCGCAAGAACGCTGCTCGCGGTCCCCGTGAGTACTTCACGGCTACGTGCGCTGCCTGCGGCGGCGAGGCGAAGGTTCCCTTTGAGCCCAAGTCTGACCGTCCTGTCTATTGCAGCGAGTGCTTCGCTAAGATGAAGGCTCAGGCGTAAGATCGAAAATGCCGGGTGGGGCGCGCAAACGCCTCACCCTTTCTTTTTAAGGAGAGCGCGATGGAAATTACCCGTGATACGCTTGTCGGCGAGGTTGTGGAGAACTGCCCGGAGGCCATGCCCGCCTTTATGGAGATCGGGATGCACTGCGTGGGCTGCGCGATGGCCAGCGGTGAGACGATCGAGCAGGCATGCGCCGCCCACGGCGTCGATCCCGACGAGTTTTTGGACTTTCTGAAGGAGTTTTTGAGCAAGCTGTAAAAGAAGTTGGGGACGCGGCCATCCGCGTCCCTTGGGTTTTTATACAACGATGAACCAACGACTAAACGCGCTGTTATCCCTCATCCCTGACGGTTGCGGCGTCATTGACGTGGGCACCGACCACGGCTGTCTCCCGGCCGCACTGGCCGGGCGGGAATATCCCGGGGCGCTCTTTGCCTCGGATATCCGCCCCGGCCCCCTGGCCGCTGCCGAACGCACGGCGCGGGACGCGGGGCTTGAAAACCGAATACGCTTCCTGCTGGCCGACGGGTTGGACGGCTGCGAACCCGAGGCCGTGGACACGATCGTCATCGCCGGTATGGGCGGCGATACGATCTGCGGCATCCTTGACCGCGCGGAGTGGTGCATGGACAGGCGCTATACGCTTGTCCTCCAGCCTATGACCCGCGCCGAGGTGCTGCGCTATTGGCTGGTCAACAACGAGTTTGCGATCACGCACGAGGATCTGGTGCTCGATGGCGGGATCGTCTATTCTCTGTTCACAGCGCGCTTTGGCGGTGTTACGCGTCTGAACGAAGCGGAGCTGTATACCGGCTCCTGTGCCATGCTCCGGGATCACCCGCTGTTCCCGGCGCTGCTGAAGCGGGAACAGCGGCGCTTTGCCCGGATGCTCAAGGGCATCGACGGCGCGTCCAGCCCCGGAGAGCTGGCGGGGCGCCGCGCGGTGTACGCCGCGATTCTGGAGCAGTTAAAGGAGATGGAACCATGACAACGGTCGGGGATATCTATTCCTGCCTGTGCGAGCTTGCACCGGTCGAGACGCAGATGGAGTTTGACAACGCGGGCTTTCTGGTCGGGCACCGGGAGAGCGCGGTAGAGCGTGTGCTGCTGGCGCTGGATATCACGGACGAGGTGATCGACGAGGCGCTGGAGACGGGCGTGGAGCTGATCGTCTCCCACCACCCGGTGATTTTCCGGAAGCTGCGCAGCGTCACGGATGCGGGCTATGACCGGCGCGTCCTGCGTCTGGCCGAAAACCGGCTTGCCGCCATCTGTATGCACACCAACCTCGATATCGCCGAGGGCGGCGTGAACGATGTGCTGCTGTCCCTGCTGGGGGCGGAGCGGGTCGGAACGCTGGACGCGGACGGCTGCGGCCGGGTGGGCGTCCTGCCGGAGCCGGTGCCGGTGGAGGACTTTTTACGGCGCTGCAAGGAGCGCCTCGGCGTAGAGCGGCTGCGCTATGTCAGCAGCGGGCGGGCAATCAAGCGCTTGGCTGTCATGGGC
>Ga0310694_10006878_pt1 | contig 10738 bp, 11 predicted proteins | sample 174DNAGHGhighgp2_FD_203884 | JGI IMG/M metagenome (GOLD analysis project Ga0310694, IMG submission 203884) | Sheep rumen microbial communities from Palmerston North, Manawatu-Wanganui, New Zealand - 1742 DNA GHGhigh gp2 (v2) (version 2) | ecosystem: Host-associated > Mammals > Digestive system... | reverse complement strand
GGCGATCTTCGGGGCGCGGATCCTGCTCGATTTGTAGCAGGCGTTGCCTTTGCCGCCTCTGCCCCCTTCGGCGATGAGGACGGGGACCCCTTCCTCATTGAGGTCGGCGAGGATCTTGCCGGTCTTTTCTTCGGAAACGACGGTGCCAAGGGGCACTTCGACGGTGACGTCGAGGCCATCGCGGCCGGTCATGTTCTTTTTGTTGCCGTTCCCGCCGTCCATGGCGATGATCGTCCGCGAGTGACGGAAGTTATACAAAGTATTCAGGTTGCGTTTGGCGACGAAATAGACCGAACCGCCCCGGCCGCCATTGCCGCCGTCGGGTCCGCCGAATTCGCCGTTTTTGTCGTGGAGGAAAGAGATGGCGCCGTCGCCGCCTTTCCCGCTTCTCACTTCGATGACGCAGCGGTCGATCAGCATGCGGACTCCTCCTTCGGCTCGATGTAGTTCTTCTTGTTTTTCTTGATGCGGCGCATGTCTTTGTAGAAGGCCATGCCGGCTTTATAAGGGCTCTTGATCGTGCTATCGAGGTCATCGGTCCACCGGACGGGGAACTCGGCGTACTGATAGCCATTCAATTTGTAGTAATAAAGGTATTCGACGTCGAAAGCGAATTCGTCGACGATCTGCTTGGCCGCCATCTTCTTGGCGATGCTCGTCTTGAACAGTTTGAATCCGCACTGGGTGTCGGTGATGTTTTTAAAATGGAACATCATCTTGATGAGGATGCGGCTGCACCAGGAGATAAAACGGCGTTTGAGGGTCCGCTTATTGACGATGACGGCGCCCTTCGCTTGGCGGGAACCGATGAGGCAATCGTACTTATTCAGTTCGTGGATATAGGGATCGAGGCTATGGAGATCGGTCGCGAAGTCGGCGTCCATGAATAAGACGTAGTCGCCGTCGGCGGCTTCGATGCCGCGTCGAATGGCGCGCCCTTTGCCTCTAACCGGATCGAAGGGCAAGAAGCGGACGTGCAACGGCAGCGTCGGCTTCGCCTCTTCCATCAGGCGGCAGTTCTCCTCGTCGCTGTTATTGACGACGACGATGACTTCATAGGTGAGCCCCGAGGCGTCGAAATACGGGAAAAGGGTCTCCTTCATGTGGCGAAGGAGGCGTTCGCTTTGGTTTCGGCAGGGCAAGATGATCGATAATTTCATAACTTATTTCCGGATTTCGGGGGTTCCGTCGAGCTTTTGCTGGCGCATCCAAACCCTCATGACGAGAGAATGGGGCAGGATTTTGACGAGGAAGCGCTGGAAACGGTTCTTCGCGCCGTAGACGGAGACGTCTTTGCCTTTCTTCAGATCGCGGTAGGCCCGCTTCATGACTTTTTCGGGGTCGTACATCGCCGTGTAACGGATGACGACTTTCTTCTCGCCGTCGTTCACCGCCCGGTCGAAGAATTTGGTCTTCGTCCAGAACGGGGTGACCGCGAGGACACGGATATCGCGATATCGTAACTCGCGGTTTAAGCCGCGGCTATAGCTGAGGACGTAGGCTTTCGTCGCCGCGTAAGCGTTGATATAAGGGATCGGCTGGAAGGCGGCGCAGGAAGCGATGTTGACGATGGCTCCGCCCTTTTCGATATAGGGCAAGGCGATCGAGATGAGGGCGGCCGGGGTCTCGCAGTTGAGGCGGGTCATCTCGAGGATCTGCTCGGTCTTCATCACTTCTGTGTGATTGAAGAGGCCGAACCCCGCCGCGTTGACGAGGAGGGCCACCGCGACTTCTTCCGCGGCGAGGGCATCCTTGATGGCGACGAGTGCGGAAGGATCGGATAAATCGAGGACGAAGGGCCGGATCGGCATATGGACATCGGCTTCGAGGGCTTTGAGGGTCGCCTCGTTTCTCCCGATGACCCACACTTCGTCGTAGGTCTCGTGCTTGGCGACTTCTAAGAGAAAAGCGCGGCCGATGCCGCTGGACGCGCCAGTGACGATTGCGATCCGTTTCATACAGTTCTCCTTTCGCGCCGTATAAGATAGTTTATCTTATTATAAGGGATACATACAAATAAAAAACGGCCCTTCTAGGACCGTTTCATCTGCTTTTCGCTCAGCGGGTGGCGTAGACGGAAACTTTCTTTCCGCTGCGGCCGACGCGCTCGAATTTGACGTAGCCGTCGATGAGAGCGAAGACGGTGTCATCCCCGCCGATCTTGGCGTTGGTGCCGGCTTGCATTCTCGTTCCGCGCTGACGATAAAGGATGCTGCCCGCGGTGACGTACTCGCCATCGCCGACTTTCGCACCGAGACGACGACCGGCCGAATCACGGCCGTTTTTCGTGCTCGAAACGCCCTTTTTCGAAGCGAAGAGTTGTAAATCGATGAAGAATCTCATTATTCGTGCTTCCTTTCTAGCGACGCATTGTCCGGATGGGATTCGGCGACGCTTTCTAATTGGGTGACGATCGTTTCTAGGACCGTCGCGTCACGGGTTCCCGGATTCCGCAGGACTTCCACGGAACCGAACCCGTCGTGGACCTCGAAGCGGTATTTGTTCTCCCGGAGGGCATTGAAGCCGCCGAGGATGATGGCGCTGATCGCGGCGCAGACAAGGTCGTGCCCCGCCGGGGCGCTGTCCGCGTGGCCGCTCGCTTTGATCGAGCGGATCGCGCCATGCTTGTAACTCACTTCGATGTTGACCATATTAGGCGTTGATTTCTTTGATGACTAAGCAAGTGTAGGGCTGGCGGTGACCTTTGGTCTTGCGCTCATTGGCCTTGCTCTTGTACTTGTAGATGCGGATCTTTTTGCCTTTGCCTTGCTTTTCGACTTTGGCGAGGACGTTGGCGCCAGCGATATACGGGCTGCCGACGACGGTTTTCTCGCCGCCGAGGAAAAGGACTTTGCTCAGGGTGACGTCCGCACCGGCTTCGGCATCGAGTTTTTCGACGTAGATTTTGTCTCCGACTTCGACTTTAATCTGCTTGCCGCCGGTTTCGACGATTGCGTACATTTGTCTTCCTCCTTTTCTTTGGTTGCTAAGTACTCGCTCGGACAGCCGCGAAGAGTCGCTGTTAGGTGCTGTTTTGATGCGGTTGTAGCCCCAAAGCGGGGGCGACAACGCGATTAATATACTCGCTTTGGCGCCTGTCGGCAAGATTATATTTATATAATTTCAGCCTTTGAGGATCTTGTGGGCGGCGAACGAAAAGACATCGTCGCCCGCCAAGATGATGTGATCGCGCAGCCGAAGGCCCAATCGGGCGGCCTCCTCTTCGAGGGCCAAGGTCCACCGGACATCCTCTTCCGAGGGAAAAGCCACGCCCGACGGGTGATTGTGGGCCAAAAGGAACGAGGACGCCCCATCGATGAGGGCGTAACGGATGATTTCGTTCGCGGACGCCGCCATCCCCGTCGCATCCCCGGTATAGATGGTCCGCTCCGAACGGAGATCCCCGCGCCGGGAGAAAGTCGCGAGGATCAGGCATTCGGCCTCGAGGACGTGGGACTTCGTCTGGTAACGGGCGGCCACCGCCCGCGGATCGGTCGGGAAGGCGGGGAGGCGATGGCTGCGGGCCACCAGCTCCACCGCCGAAGCAAGAGCCAGCGCCTTGGCGGACGACACCCCCTTGACCCGGGAAAGCGTCCGGGCGTCGGCGCTCAGTAAGGAGGACAAAGAGCCGAAGGAAGAGAGAAGTTCGTCCGCCACTTCAAGGACGCTTTTGCCCCGGGTCCCGGTGCGTAGGAATAAGGCCAATAATTCGCGGTCCGAAAGAGCGGGAATGCCTTCGCGCAAGGCTTTTTCCCGTGGCCGCATCCCATTTGGGATGTCTGCGATCTTCATTTCCAGGAGAACGACCAGCCGGTCGGCATCTTCGCTTCCCCGGTGTTCGAGGTGAAGAGCTTGTAGCAGACCACCGCGACGATGGCGATGGCCAAAATGGCGAGCACCGCCGCCAGGGTGATGGCCTCCCCGGGCTTGATGGCATTGAGTTTTTCTTCGGTGAGACGGATTCCGGTCATAAAAAACACCTCCTACCAATGAATAGTCATCTTCGGGGGCGTTTTTACCGAAAAGTTTTATAAAGAGGCCAATTTTTCCTTCACCGCGGCGAGCAGCTCACGGTTTTTGGCGAGTTTCTCTTCCTCGAGGGCGATTTTCTCCTTCGGGGCCTTGGCGACGAAACCGGGGTTCCCGAGCATCCGTTCGCCGCGGGCGATTTCGCCTTCGAGGCGTTCGGATTCTTTGATGAGTTTCTCGCGGAGAGCGGCCGGGTCGATGTCTTCCTCCACCTCCAAGGCAAAGCCGGGGTAGAAGAAGGCGTTCGCGCCGCATTCGGGAACGAAGGCGATGCTCCTAGCGAAGGTGAACCGGGCCAAATAGTCTTCGACGCCGGCAAACGGGCTCTTCGGGGCCACTTTGAGGAGGACCGGGGCGTTCGGGGCGATGCCGGCATTCGCCTTGTAGTTGCGGATGTCGCGGATCATCGTCTCTAAGAGACGCATCTGGTCGCTGGCCTTCTTGTCGAGCCACTTGCTCTCGTATTCGGGATAAGTTTCGAGGCAGACGCTTTCTTTGTGGTCGGGCAAGGAGAGATACATCTCCTCGCCGACGAACGGGGCGTACGGATAAATCATTAAGATGATGGCCCGCATGACCCGGTAGAGGGTCTGCTTGCTGGCTTCCGCTTCATCTCCGCCTTTGGCGAGGGCGACCTTGCTCATCTCAAGATAGGAAGAGCAGAAGTCGTCATAGACGAAGTTATAAAGACAGCTGTAAGCCTGGCCGAATTCGAAGGATTCCATCGCCGCCGTCACCGTCTTGATCGTCCGTTCGAGGCGGTCGATGATCGCGCGGTCCAGCGTGCCAAGTTCTTTCTTGGAAAGAGAACGCGGTTTGAAATTCTCGCCGAGGGCGCCTTCGACGTAACGGCAGCTGTTCCAGATCTTGTTGAGATAGTTCTCCGCCGCTTGGAGTTTGTCTTCGCTGTAACGCATATCGAGGCCGGGGGCGCTGTTGGTGGTGATAAAGCAACGCAACGCGTCAACCCCGTATTTTTCGATGACGTCGATCGGATCGACCCCGTTTCCGAGGGATTTGCTCATCTTGCGGCCCAAGGGGTCACGGATTAATCCGTGGATGACGACTTTCTCGAAGGGGGCTTTGTCGGTGAAATGGAGGGAGTCGAAGATCATGCGGCTGACCCAGAAGAAGATGATGTCATAACCGGTGACGAGCACGCTGGTCGGGAAGTAGCGCTTGTAGTCGGCGGCTTCCTCGTTCGGCCAACCTAACGTGGCGAACGGCCAGAGGGCGCTGCTGAACCAGGTATCGAGGACATCTTCGTCCTGGACGTAGAGATTCATGTCGGGTTCGGTCTCGGAAACAAGCACTTCGCCGGTCTGTTTGTTGTAATAAGCCGGGATGCGATGGCCCCACCATAATTGACGGGAAACGCACCAATCATCGACGTTTCTCATCCACTGGGTGAGGACGTTCTCGAACCGCTTCGGGAGGAAATGGACCTTGCCGGCGGTCTTCTGGTTCTCGAGGACCCGCTCGGCGAGGGGTTTCATCCGCACGAACCACTGCTTGGAAAGCATCGGCTCGACGACGGCGTCGCTCCGCTCGCTGTGGCCGACGGAGTGGACCATCTTCTCGATCTTATATAAGTGACCGCTCGCTTCGATCTCTTTGACCAGCGCTTCGCGGCATTCATAACGGTCCATGCCGGCGTATTTGCCGGCCAGCTCGTTCATGTGGGCGCTTTCGTCGAGGACCTTGATGAACGGGAACCCGTATTTCTTGGCCAGGTTGAAATCGTTGGGGTCATGGGCCGGGGTGCACTTCATCGCCCCGGTGCCAAACGACACGTCAACATATGGATCCGCCATGAGAGGAAGTTCTTCCCCATTCGCGGGATTGATGACTTTCTTGCCGATGAGATGCTGATATCTCTCGTCTTTTGGATTGACGAAAACGGCAGTGTCTCCGAACATCGTTTCCGGCCGGGTTGTGGCGACGATGATCTTCTCATCGCTCCCCACCACGTCGTAATAGAAATGATAGAAGAAACCTTCGTCGTCCTTATGGATGACTTCGATGTTGCTGAGCGCGGTTTTGAGTGCGGGGTCCCAGTTGATGATCCGCTCGCCCTGATAGAGCAACCCTTCGTTATAAAGGGTGACGAACACCTTCTTGACGGCGGCCGAAAGCCCGGCGTCCAAGGTGAATCTTTCGCGGGAATAATCGACGGAAAGCCCGAGTTTGGCCCACTGTTTATGGATGATGCCGGCGTACTCGTCTTTCCAGGCCCAGGCCTTCTCAAGGAACGCTTCGCGGCCGAGGTCATAACGGCTGACCCCTTCGTGGCGGAGCTTCTCTTCGACCTTCGCCTGGGTGGCGATGCCGGCGTGGTCGCAGCCCGGCACCCAAAGGACATCGTAGCCCTTCATCCGTTTATAACGGCAGATGATATCGTCGGGAATCGTGTCCATGACGTGACCCAAATGCAGTTTTCCAGTGACATTTGGGGGCGGGATGACCATCGAGAACGGTTTCTTGCTTAAATCCCCCGCGGTGAAATAACCGGACTCGACCCACTGGTCGTATTTTCCTTCTTCGACGATTTTCGGATCGTAGTGTTTGTCGAGCATGCGTGATCCTCCTTGAATAAATAAAAGCCGCCTCCGATAGGGACGCGGCGCGTGGTACCACCCTAATTCCAATCGTCTGATTGGCACTTCATTGCCTTTAACGCGGGCGGCGAGGACTCTCATCCTGGTCTCCGGAGCGACTCACCGATTCATCGCGGCCCCTTCTCAGCTCCCGGGGCTCTCTAAGCGCGACGAGGTTCGGATCCCTCTCTTTCTTAGACAAGGGTATCATACGCGCGTTTTAAGGATAAAAAAAGAGGGAACAATCGATGTTCCCTTTTCTTTTACGCGTTCCAGACCGCGAGGTTGATGCGCATCTCGGCCTCGCTTTCGCCGGAGTGATGGGCCTTGTGCTTATGATGCTCCAGGCGGCTGTCATAGAGGACGCTGTCATCTTTGGCGATGGCGACGTAGTCCCCCAAAATGCTCGGCGCGAGCGGATTGATCTCCCCTTCCCCGAAGTAATGGGAATCGAGGAGATCCTGGGCCTTATGCAGGGCGAAATGCTTGCCTAAGTGTTTCTCGAACTCGCTTTCGAAGCGTTTTTCGAGCCCCGGTTTCACCGCGAAGGAGATCGTCCGCGCATCGATGCTGATCGGATGGCGGAGCAGCCCGGTGATCGTCGGATAACAGGCGACGTCGCGGTTGATGACCGGCATGTGCCCATGGTCGGCGATGACGAGCATTAAAACATCGGGATGCTCTTTGGCGAAGCGTTCGATCCGCTCCGCCGCGAAAGCGATATAACGTTTCACCTCGCGGGCCTTGATGCCGTAGTGATGCAGATAATGGTCGGGCTCATTGAAGTAAAGGTAGAAGAATTTCCCGCCTTCTTCGAAGAAGCGGTCCGCGCGGCGATAGGCCTCCCGCACCGAACGGTACCCGGTCGGGCGCACTTCGTCGGGGAAGAGAAGCTCGGCCTTGGCGCCGGCTTTGGCCATCTGCTCATCGATCGTTTCGATCGGGGCGATGCGGTACATGATCCGCTGCTCCGAGTAACGCTTGCCCGTCGCCGAATCGGTGCCGGGGAAGACGTTGATGTTGCGATTGGCTTCCTCTAAATAGAGGGACCAACCGAGCCAACCGGTCTCGATCGGGTATTTCCCGGTGAGGAACGAGGTGGTCGCCGCCACCGTCGTGGCCGGATGGATCGAGCGGATCTCCATGAATTTGTGGTTGAGCAAAGGGGCGCTTTCGCGGGCGTTCGATTCCTGGACGAAAGAGCCGAGGCCGTCGAGCAAGACGACCATCACTTTATCGTGCTTGGCCAGCAAAGCGTCCACCTCGGGGATCGAGGCATGATGAGTCGCCGACCCCGCATGGGCGAGGAGGGAGTTCGCTAAGTTGACCAAGTCGAAACCCTTCATAGGAGGTTGAATATACGGATTTTAGGGGGTGGGGTCAACAAAAAACGACCGATTTCGGCCGTTTTTCATCGATTTTATGCCGATTTTTACTCGTTTAAGGCCTTCTCGAGCTCGTCGACGAGGTATTCCATCCGTTTGATGACGGCGAGGAACGGCTCCTTCGTGGTGAGGTCGACGCCGGCCTTCTTGACCTGCTCGACGGGGTAGTCGCTGCCACCGCTTCTAAGGAGATTCACGTGGTTTTCGAAGGCGCCCGGCTTCCCTTCTTTGACGTTCTCGTATAGGAGCATCGACGCGGTGAAGCTCGTCGCATACTGGTAGACGTAGAACGGGGTGTAGAAGAGATGGGGGATATAGGCCCAGACGAGGGGCTTGTATTTCTCCTCGCGGATGTCGATGCCGTAGTATTTCTCATAAAGCTCGGTCATCTTGTCCGATAAGACCTGATAATTGATCGGCTTGCCTTCCTCGGCGAGTTTGGCGATCTCGTATTCGTATTGTCCGAACAAGGTCTGGCGGTAGAAGGTCGCGCAGATCTCGTCGATCGCCTTCTGGAGGAGGGCGATCCTCGTCTTTTTGGTCAACTGACCTTTCTCAAGAAGATAATCTAAAAGATTATGTTCGTTGAAGGTCGAGGCGATTTCGGCGACGAAGATGGTGTAACCCTGCTTGAGGATCGGCTGCGATTCCATGCTGTATAAGGTATGGATCGAGTGGCCGGCTTCGTGGGCCAAGGTGAACACATCGTCGAGCTCCCCGTTGAAGTTGAGGAGGATGAAGGGATGGACCCCTTCCCCGCCGGTCGAATAGGCCCCGGTCCGCTTGCCGGATCCCGGGTAGACGTCGACGTAACCTTCTTTGGTCACCTCGCGGGCCTTCGCCTGGTAGTCTTCGGGCAGGGATTTCAAGGAATCGTAGAACAGATTCCGGGCCTCTTCGTAGGTGAAGGTCTCATCGGATTTGGCCAGTTCGAGGAAGCGGTCGTAGGAACGATGCTTCTCAAGGCCTAAGGCCTTCCGCCGCAGCTCGTAGTATTTCTTGAGAGGCGCGGTATTCGAGGACGCAACCTCAATAAGGTTGGTGAGGACGCTGACGGGGATCGCTTTGCCATAGAGGTGGCTTTCGGCGATCGAGGCGTAGCCGCGGCTCTTCATGACGGCCAGTTCCCCACGGAGGGTGGCGTTATAGATCTCGCCATAGGCGGATTTCCGGGCGTCGAAGTATTTGTAGAGGCTTTCGAAGATGGCTTTGCGGTCCTCGGCCTTCTCGGTTTTGCCGATGAGGGAAGTCCAATTGTTGAGGCTGACGGTCACTTCTTTGCCATCGCTCAATTTGATCGTCTCGGGGACGTAGTCGCCGACCGAGAGGGCGCTGTACAAATCGCCGCCCTCGCCGAGAAGAGGGACGTAAGAGGATAAGAGTTTCTCTTCGTTGAGGCCCAGAACATACTTCTGCCCGCGGAATAACTTCTCAAAGGAGAAGGAATAATCGGAGAATTCCGGGTTGCGGGCCAGGAAGTCATCGAGTTTCTCTTTGCCGAGAGAAAGGAGTTCGGGTTCCTCGAAGGAGACCGCTTCGATGAGCTTTTGATAGGCGAGTTCGACCTTGGAAAGGCGCTCCAGACGGGCGGTGTCTTTCTTATCCAAATCGCTCGACATGTGGGCGTAGCTATAGAGTCTCGTAAGTAACTCAGTCAGTTCGCGTTCCCCTTTGAGATAGGCTTTGAGGGTCTCTTCGTCGGACAGCTTGCCTTCGTAGGTGGCCACCGCGGGGATGATGTCGTTGACAAAATGGGCCAAATCCTTCTCGAATTCGGCCTCGGAGGCGTAGATGCGCGTTAAGTCCCAGGATGCGTTCATATTCATTCCTTTCCCCGGATGGCGTTCACCACCGCGCGGCGAAGGGCTTCCGGATTCTCGTTCTTTTTGCTGATTAGGTAGGGAACGCCGAGCGCGTCGGCGTTCTTTTTGGCCAAGGCGATCTCGCTTTGCCTCGCGGCGTCGCCTTTGGTCAGGATGAGGATGGCGGGCACGCCAATCTCTTTGAGATAGGCGATCATGCTTTTCTCCTCTTCGCGGACCCCTCTGCGGACGTCGCTTAGGACGAAGACCGCTTTGAGGAACCCGTTGTTCGCAAAGTACGGCTCCATCATCTCGGCGAACGGCTTATCGAGCTTGCTGCCATAGGCCGTGAAACCGTATCCCGGGGCGTCCACGAGGTAGAAGGACTTATCGATGAGGAAATAGTTGAGCAATTGGGTTTTCCCCGCCTTCTTGCTCGAGAATGCGATCTTCTGCCCGGTCAAGGAATTGATCAGGGTGCTTTTACCCACATTGCTGGGTCCGACGAAAATGACCTCGGGGTAATTCTCCTTCGGCCGATCCGCCAAGGTGAGGCAGCTGGTGATGAATGTCGCGTTGCGGAAATTGACTTGAGCCATGAGGACATTATGCCGATATGCGGCTGAAAGTAAAGAAAAAGCCCCAAATGGGGCTATTTCATTCGATCGGGGTCGGCTTTTCCTTGAGGGCGACGTCAATCACAGGGTAGTTCAGGCGGTTCTTGGGGGATAGATGCGTTTATTTCTCGACTTCCGAAAGCAAAAAGCGGAGACCGGAATCGTCCTTTCTAGGGAATAATTCGCACTTCCCGGCCTCAATTGCGATGATTTGTTTTCCTTTTTCTAAGATTATTATTCCAGAAGGGCCCGCTGCTCCAACAAACGCAATTTCGTACAGACGTCTCTTATTTTGGCGTATATCTAAA
>Ga0310694_10006876_pt1 | contig 10740 bp, 10 predicted proteins | sample 174DNAGHGhighgp2_FD_203884 | JGI IMG/M metagenome (GOLD analysis project Ga0310694, IMG submission 203884) | Sheep rumen microbial communities from Palmerston North, Manawatu-Wanganui, New Zealand - 1742 DNA GHGhigh gp2 (v2) (version 2) | ecosystem: Host-associated > Mammals > Digestive system... | reverse complement strand
GCGCGTAACACTGATGACCGTCCATGCCGCCAAGGGGCTGGAGTTCCCTGTGGTGTTCATCGTGGGACTTGAAGAGAACCTCTTCCCTTCGCAGTTCGCTATCAAGCCCTCCGAGGTCGAAGAAGAACGACGTCTGTTGTATGTGGCTATCACGCGTGCTATGGAGCAGTGCCATCTGTCGTTTGCCCGCCAGCGCTTCCGCAACGGCACGTTCAATTTCGCATCACCCAGCCGCTTCCTCAATGATATCGACCGCCAGTTCTTTGAACTCACGCGTCCGAAAGAACCTACTACCCCTAGGATCCCTAGTATTCCTAGTATTCCTAGGACGCCTAGTGTTCCAGCTACGCCTGTTAGAGAAGCGCAGACGCCTATTGCCTCCTCATGGAAGGAAGGCGATAGAGTCTCCCATCGCGTCTTCGGCATCGGTACCGTCCTGCGCGTCTATCGCGATGAGGTGACGGAGAACGATAAGATAGAGATCCGCTTCGATACCCAAGGCACGAAGACGCTACTGCTCACGCATGCGAAATTAGAGCGAACTTAAGCGTAGATGAAATAACCGGCAACGCCGGCAAGAACGATGAGTAGAATAGGGTGACTGATGACTTCGGTCACTTTATTTTTTGCGAAATTCGGCAGAATAGTCAGGGCGGCTACTACAGCGAAGATGATCCAACTGGTAGCATCAATGAAATTGGTGGGTTTGATAAGCAGCAAGGCCGCTGAGGCTACCAGTCCGATCACCGTGAAACGCAGCATACGAAGCGTTTGCTCGTAATACGGATTGCCTTGGAACTTATGGCTGAGCCAGAAATACGCCTTGCAGATACTGAGCATGATGATAAGGCTCGGTAGCACAATCGCCGTCGTAGTCAATACACTGCCCCAGAAACCCGCGGTGGTATAACCGACGTACGTCGCGCAGTTGATACCGATCGGACCCGGGGTAACCTGACTAACCGCCACGATATCCACGAACTCCTGCTGACTCATCCAACCATGACTCTCTACCTCCATCTGGATGAGAGAGAGGATCGCTAAGCCGCCGCCAAAACCGAACAGGCCTATTTTGAAGAACGATAGGAAAAGAGCCAGATAGAGCATAATGTCAATACGATAGTTGCTAAAATGACCCAAACTGGGTTCACATGTCCCAGCCAGATAAGAAGTGCTGCGGCGATGGGAATGAGGGCGGTGATCCAACTGATCTTGGCGGACTTAGCCATCTTAAACAGCGGTGCAGCGATCAATGCGACCACCGCCGGACGAATACCTTTGAAAGCGGCTTCCACAGCCGGCTGTTCTTTCCAGTCCTGGAAGACCATCGCGATCGCGAGAATGATAAGGAAAGAGGGAAGTACCGCACCTAAGACCGCACCGCATACACCCTTCCAACCGTCTACGCGCCAACCGATGAAGATAGCCGAGTTAACGGCAATCAGTCCCGGTGCAGCTTGCGCCAATGCGATCATATTCAAAAACTCCTCTTCGTCAATCCAACCCTGCCGATCGACTACCTCGCGTTGGATAAGAGGTAACATGGCATAACCTCCACCAAGGGTGAAGGTGCCGATCTTGAGATATGTCCAAAATAATTGGAAAAACATCAATGCTCGCGCAGTTGCTGCTTGACGAATTTGGAAAGCATGTTGATGGCGGCGTTGTTATGCCCGCCTTGCGGCACGATGACATCGGCAAAACGTTTGCAGGGCTCGATGAACTGCTCGTGCATCGGTTTGAGCACGCGTTTGTAACGCTCGATAACCTGCTCGGCTGTACGACCACGCTCGATGACATCGCGCTTCATAACGCGGATAAGACGTTCATCGGCATCGGCATCCACGAATATCTTCAGATCCATCTGGTCGCGCATTTTCGGCTCACGCAGCGCCATAATACCTTCCACCACAATCACCTCCTTCGGCTCGATATGAACGGTCTCTTCCGAACGCGTGCAGGTGATGTACGAATAAATCGGTTGCTCGATGGGTTTACCCTCTTTGAGCATGGCGATATGCTTGGTCAGCAGATCCCAATCGAAGGCATCGGGATGGTCAAAGTTGATGTTCTGACGCTCCTCTACCGGAACGTGACTGCTGTCCTTGTAATACGAGTCTTGGGGGATAACTACCACTTCGCCTTTCGGAAGACGCTCAATGAGTTTTCTGACTACCGTTGTTTTACCCGAGCCGGTACCGCCCGCAATGCCGATGATAAACATAAAATGAGTTTGTTTGTCTTTTCGGGCTGCAAAAGTACTAAAAAATTTGCATATATGCAAGAAATTTTGTAATTTTGCACGCAATTTATGAATTTTATGAGAAAGATAGGAATAGTAATATCGGTATTGGCATCTTTTTTGCTCGTCAGTTGTGCGGCATATGAGAAGAAAAATCAGTCCGGTGCAGCCGTCGAAGTGAACGGGCAATACCTGTACCGTTCAACCCTTGACTCACTGACGGTCGGCTTAAGCTCGGAAGACAGCATACGCGTGGCGCAGCAATATATCAGTCAGTGGGCAAAAGACGTGTTGATCTACGACAACGCCAAGTCGCGTACCAGCAGTGCGATCGAGCAGCAGGTGGAGGATTACCGTCGCGCGCTCTACGTACATGCCTACGAGGAGTATCTCATCGATCGGCGTATGTCGAAGGACGTAGCGGACTCGACCGTGGCGCAGTTATATGGACAGATGCCCGAGCGGTTTAAGTTAGACGAGAGTATCGTGAAAGGTATGTTGGTCATCATCCCGAAGGATGCACCCAAATCCGACAAACTGCGCGGGTACATGGCCAAGCAGGAGTTGGACAAACTTGAGAAATATGCGTATCAGAACGCCAGCGGGTACGAACTCTTCCTGGATAAATGGATGACCGCGACCGAGCTCTTGGCGCAGTTGCCGGTGGAGCGTGCCGAACTGGAGAACGCATTGAAGAACAAGAACCAGATCGAGTTTGCGGATTCGGTGAAGACCTACCTGCTGCAGGTGACGGATAAGCACTTACGTGGCGAACAGATGCCGCTGGAGTACGCCCGTCCGCAGATAGAGAAGATTGTTCTCGCTACGCGTCAGGTGGAGTTCCTGCAGAAAGAGCGTGAACGCATTTATAACGAAGCAATTCAAGATCGGAAAATAAAATTCTATGAGTAAGATAAAGGTTATGGGTTATAGGTTATGGGTTATGGGACTGCTCCTTTTCGGAGCGGTAGTTACCCATGCCCAAGGAGTGATCGATGAGGTGATCTGGGTGGTAGGCGATGAGGCTATCTTACGCAGTGAGGTAGAGGAAGAGCGTCTGCGTGCGCAATACGAGGGACAGACCATTAACGGCGATCCGTATTGTGTCATCCCCGAGCAGTTGGCAATACAGAAACTGTTTCTGCACCAAGCCATCATCGACTCCGTCGAGGCGAATGAGTCGAGTGTGAGTCACCAAGTCGATATGCGAATGAACTACTACATCAACCAGATCGGCTCGAAGGAGAAGATGGAGGAGTATTTCCGCAAGACCAGCAGTGAGATCCGCGAGGAGATGATGACCACGGTGCGCAACCAGATGATCATCCAACAGATGCAGCAGAAACTGACGTCGGGTATCAAACCCACGCCGGCGGATATACGGCGTTATTACAACTCGCTGCCTGCTGATTCGATCCCGATGATGCCGGCACAGGTAGAGGTGCAGATACTGAGTTTTGAACCGCCCGTACCGGTGGAGGAGACCGAGCGCATCAAGCAACGTCTGCGTGAGTTCACAGAGCGCGTACAGAACGGCAGTGCCGACTTCGCTATGCTCGCCCGCCTCTATTCGGAGGACACGGAGAGTGCCAAGCGCGGCGGTGAGTTGGGTTTTGTAGGCAAGGGGCAGTTGGTGAGCGAGTTCGCCGAGGTGGCGTTTAATCTCAACGACCCCAAGCGTGTGAGTCGTATCGTACAGACCGAATATGGTTTTCATATCATCCAACTCATCGAGAAGAAAGGCGAGCGTATCAACTGCCGTCATATTCTGCTCCGTCCGCGCGTTAGTGCCACGGACAAAGTGCGCGCTATAGAACGCTTGGATTCGATTCGTCAACTGATCGTATCGGACAGTCTGCAGTTCGAGCAGGCGGTGATCCGTTTCTCCGAAGACAAGAACACCGTGATGAACGCCGGTCTGATGATCAACCCCAACACCGGCAGCAGTCGGTTCGAGTATCAAGACCTGGCGCCGGAGATCGCCAAGCAGATATACATGCTCAATGAGGGCGATATCTCACAGCCGTTTGTGATGATGGATCAAGCGAAGAACCGTGAGGTGTGCGCTATCGTACGCGTAGCGAAGAAGACGGATATCCACCGCGCTAACCTCACCGATGACTTCCAGGCTATCAAGGCCATGCTGGAGCAGAAACTGAGTGCAGATTTTCTTCACGATTGGATTCTCAAGAAGCAGAAGACTACTTTTGTGCAGATCGACCCTGAATGGCAAGGTTGTGACTTCGAATATCCCGGATGGGTACACTAATCCTCATATTACTTCAAACGATGGTCTATCTGGAGAAGGCACAGAATCTCCTTTTTGACCAAGAGCGTATAGCGGATGCACAGATCCTAAAAGGAGATGTGATTTTCCGTCACGAGGATGCGTTGATGTACTGCGACTCGGCGTATTTCTATGAGAACACCAACTCGCTGGATGCGTTCGGTCATGTGCGCTTTGTACAAGGCGACACGCTGCGTGGGTTTGGTGACAAACTGTTCTATAACGGCAATACCAAGTTAGCCCGCCTGCGCAACCATGTGCGCTTGGTGCATGGTCGTGCGGAAGAGAACCCGACGATCTTGACGACCGACAGTCTGAACTACGATCGTCTTGCCGGGGTGGCGTATTATTTCAATGGCGGAACGATTCAAGACTCGCTCAATACGTTGGTTTCCGTACGTGGTAACTACCGACCGAACACCAGTCAGGCGGTGTTCAGCAAAGAGGTGGTGCTCACCAATCCGAAGTTCGTCTTGACCAGCGATACCTTGCTCTATAACACGGATACGAAGATTGCCGATATCATCAGTCCGACTCAGATCATCTACGAAGAGGAAACGGATATCCATTCGTCGCGCGGATGGTACAATACCGCCAATGAGCACTCGATGTTGCTCGACCGCTCAATCGTACATCATGTGGACGGCAAGATGATGACCGGCGACACGATCTTCTATGACAAACGCATCGGTTTCGGTGAGGTGTTAGGGCAGATGTCGATGAGTGACTCGACGCAGAAGATCACGCTCACGGGTGAATACGGTCAGATGTGGGAAGAGGACGGCCGCGGTTATGCCACGGACAGTGCATTGATGATCGATTGGTCGGACAGCGCGCATTGGACGTATATCCATGCCGATACCTTATTCACCGAAGAGGTGCACTATACGGACAGCGCGCGCATGGATAGCACCTATCGCCGGGCACGAGCGTTCTTCGGCGTACGCGTCTTCCGCGATGACATGCAGATGACTTGCGACTCGATGGTCTATCTGGGTTCGGACTCAACCATGCACCTCTATACGGATCCGATATGCTGGTCTGAGAACCAACAGATATCCGCTGACAGCATCACAATTTATATTGTGAACGGCGCGGTGGAGCACGCAGTCGGCAAAGGAAACGCGTTGTGCGTGATGCATGACTCGTTGGAGTACTTCAACCAGATGAGCGGCAAACAGGTGATCGCTTATCTGATAGACGGCGAGGTGAAGACCATCGACACGGACGGTAATGCCTTGACGATATACTACGCCAAGGAAGATGACGGCGATTATGTGGGGATGAACACCACCGAGAGTAGTTTTATCCGCATGTATGTGGAGAACCGCAAGATCCATCATATGCGCTTCACCAAAGAGACGACCGGTGTCCTCTATCCGATGGATCAGATACCCGAGGGCTCCGACAAGCTGACGATGTTCTTCTGGGAAGAAGAGAGTAGGCCGAAGGATGCGCAGGATGTGTTTAGGCATGTGGAGAAGAATGATAGAATGATGAAATGATAGAATATATGAAAAAGTATCTTGTAACATTATTTGTGATTTGTTTGACGACGAGCGCTTTTGCCGTGGATCTGCCCAAGCAGGGTTTTGGTATGCAGATCGGTTGGGCACAGCCGACCTTGCGTGTCAATGATCCTTCCACGAAAGACTCATTGAGCCATCATCTTCGGTTCCATGGTTTCAAAGTGGGTGTCGTCTATGACGGTAGTTTCATTGCGGGCTTCGGTGCATCGATGGGACTGAACTACACCTTTGGTGTATATAACAGCGGTTGGGAGTCGAGAAACCCCGCTTATGGTGACTACCCGAAAGATCGTCAACTGATCACTTACAACCAGTTGGAGTTATTCGTGGACTGGCAGTATAAGTTCGAGGTGGCCAAAGAGACGTACCTCATTCTCTATACAGGTCCGACCATCCAATGCGGTTTGACACTTGACTGGCGTAAGGATACGAAGAACCAAGATTTTATCACGGGTGAGGTGGTGACCGTTAACGGCGATGCCATCGATGCGTATAAGATTGACTCGGAGAGCTCGTTGGGGCAAAACGCTTTCAAACGTATCAATGTCACTTGGGGTGTAGGAGCAGGTTTTCAGTACCAACGCTATTTCCTGCGTGGCGGGTATGACTTCGGTCTGATCAATCCGTATAAGAACTCCGATTTCTCCAACGGTGTACATACACGCGGTCGCTTTGATCAGTGGAGCATTAAGATAGGTATGTATTTCTGGTACACAGACTGATGATACCCCGCGAGACCATAGATAGGATACATGCTGCGGCGAAGATTGAAGAGGTCGTAAGCGACTACGTCACGTTGCGCAAACGTGGCGCGAACCTTATTGGCCTATGCCCGTTCCACAACGAGAAGACGGGGTCGTTCACCGTCAGTCCGTCCAAAGGTATCTATAAATGTTTCGGCTGCGGTGCTAGTGGACACGCGATCAAGTTCATCATGGAGATAGAGCAGTGTTCGTTCGTGGAGGCGGTCAAGCAGTTAGGCAAGAAATACCACATTGAGGTCGAAGACCGCGAGTTGACCGTGGAGGAGCAGCAAAGGCAAGACAACCGCGAGTCGATGTTCGTGGTGAATGACTTCGCCAATAAGTGGTTTCAGCAGCAACTATGGGACACGCAGGAAGGACAGGCGATAGGCCTCAGTTATTTCCGTGAACGCGGCCTGAGGGATGATATCATTCGCAAGTACCAACTCGGCTACTCGCCGGAGAAAGGCAATCCGCTGGCGAAAGAGTTGCAGAAACAGGGCTTCAAAGAGGAGTTTATCACGAATAACGTCGATACGAAGATAGGTGTCGGTGTAGTAGGCAAGTCCGAAGACGGACGTCTCTATGACCGCTTCCGTGACCGCGTTATCTTCCCGATATTCACGGTGAGCGGTAAGCCCGTGGCGTTTGCGGGACGTATCCTCAAGAAGAAAGACAACGTCGGCAAATATGTCAACTCACCCGACTCGATCATCTATTCCAAGACCAACGAATTATACGGCCTTTTCCAAGCCAAGCAGTCGATAGCCCGAACGGACATGTGTTACCTCGTGGAGGGACAGATGGACGTCATCTCCATGCATCAGTCGGGTATAGAGAACGTGGTGGCGAGTGGTGGTACAGCCCTCACCAAACCGCAGATCTGGCTCATCAAGCGTTTCACGTCCAATATCACCGTACTCTATGACGGTGATGCAGCGGGTATCCATGCTGCCCTGCGAGGTATAGATATGTTCCTCGAGGCGGGCTTCAACGTGAAGGTGGTGTTACTGCCTGACGGCGAAGATCCCGACAGCTACGCCCAGAACCATGACTCAACGGAGTTCATTCGTTATATTGAAGAGCATCAGACGGATTTTATTCGTTTCAAATCGGCACTACTCAGCAAAGCCGCCGGAGACGATCCCTTCAAACGAGCCGAACTTATCAAAGACATCACAGCGTCGATTGCCATCATTCCGGATATCATTACGCGGCAAGTGTATGTGAAGGACTGCGCCGAACGACTGCATATGAGCGAGCAGGTGTTAACCAAAGAGGTCATCAACCTGCGTAAGAAGAAAATGGAAGAGAAGGCGAAGGAAGAGAAGCCCGCAGAAGAGCCAACTATACCTAATCAGCCTAATACGCCTAGTACACCGAGTACGCCGAATCAACCGAGCACTGTATCTTCTCCGCTGGAGCAGAACTACTATAACCTGATGCAACTTGTCGTGCGTTATGGCGAGCGGCCGATAGAGGTGGACGGCGAGATGTACACCATAGGCGAACTAATCATCTGGACACTGGAGAACGATGAGATCCAACCGCCTGTACCGGTCTATCAGACGATGATCGATGAGTACAAAGCGCATTGCAAAGAGGAAGGTTTCAAGGCCGAACATTTCTTCACTTTCCATCCCGATCCGGCTATCAGTTCGATGGCAATAGACATGATTGCCGAGCGTTATCAGTTCGTGAAGACAGAGAGCGATGTGCGTCTGGGAGAGTTGGTGACACAACTGCTTTTCGAGATCAAACTGACGGTGGTGAACATACAAATAGCGGACTTGGAGCAAGGCCTCAAAGAGGCGCAAGAGAAAGGTGATGTACAACGGCAGTTTGCATTGCTCAAGCACCAACCCGAACTGCTCGCGATGCGGAATGAACTATGTAAGGTACTCGGCAATCGAGTGATCAATATCTGAATATGCTTTTCAATGAAATCGCATATGGCCCGATACACAGCCGGCGTTTAGGCACCAGCTTAGGTATCGAACTGATGCCGCTGGAGCATAAACTATGTACGTTCAACTGCGTTTATTGCGAATGCGGTTGGAATGAACCGGTGAGTCATCCTCAACTGCCCACGCGTGAGCAGGTACGTGCTGCCTTGGAAACCAGACTGAAAGAAGGGCTGGAGTTGGATGTCATCACGTTCTCCGGTAATGGTGAACCGACCTTGCACCCGGAATTCCTGGGCATCATTGAGGATACTATTGCGCTGCGGGATCAATACTGCCCGAAGGCCAAAGTGTCGGTGCTCTCCAACTCTACGCAGTTAGGGCGCCCGGATGTGGTACAAGCGCTGCGGCTGTGCGATAACCGCATCCTCAAACTCGATGCAGGTACAGACACCATGATGCGGCGCATCGACCTGCCGGTGAATGAACAACTGACGGCAGAGACGATCATCGGATGGTTGCAGCAGTTTGACGGTGATTTCACGTTACAGACCTGTTTCTTGCGTGGCGAGCATAACGGGGAAGTCATCGATAACACGACACCCGAGGAGTTGAACGCGTGGTATCAAGCCGTTGATAGACTCCACCCGAAGCAGATCATGATCTATGTCATCGACCGTAAGACACCGGAGGAGCACCTGTCCAAGATCCCGCGCGAAGAGATGGAAAGCATCGCTGCACCGCTGATTGCGAAAGGATATAACGTCTCTATCTCTGCATGAAAATTCTCGTTGCACCATTGAATTGGGGACTCGGTCATGCGAGTCGTTGTGTTCCGCTCGTTCAGCGTCTGTTGGATGAGGGTAACGAGGTTATTTTAAGTGGTGACGGAGACAGCCTGACCTTGCTACGCAAGCATTTCCCAAAACTGCGTTACGTCTATTTAGCACCGTTGAACCTGCGTTATAGTGCCGGTCAACGACAGGTCTGGGCGATGCTCAAGGCCTTCCCTAAACTCTTTCGCTGGGCACTTCAAGACCACGCGATGCTCAAGGCTATCCTGCGCGAAGAAAAGATAGACCGGGTTATCTCAGATAACCGTTTCGGGTTGTATTCTGAGCAAACGGAATGCATCTATATTACACACCAGTTGTATATTATGCTTCCGAAAGGATGGAGATGGGCAGAACCGATTGCCTCGCGTATACATGCGCGCATCTATGCGCATTATAATAAGGTGTGGGTGCCGGACTATGAAGAGAAACAGAAGAGTCTGGCCGGGGAGTTGAGTCATACCGGTGCTGCCGTAGAATATATCGGCCCGTTAAGTAGATTCGAGTACCAATCACCATTCACCATTCACCATTCACCATTATATGATGTGGTGGCTGTGCTATCCGGGTTAGAGCCTCACCGTTCATTGTTGGAGAAAGAAATCCTTGCTCGCTATCGGGATTCGGAGGAGCGAGTGCTGGTTGTACAAGGACTGATGTCGCGACCGAACACGCGTATCAAACGAGGGAATATGACCATCGTACCGTATATGAGCGATGCGGAATTGGTGCCGGCGCTATTAGGGGCAAGCCGTATTATTGCCCGCTCGGGGTATTCGACCATCATGGACTTGGAGGCACTTGGTGTTATGGATAAGGCAGAACTTATCCCGACTCCCGGGCAACCCGAACAAGAGTATTTGGCGACTCTGCATAACAAAAATCATTAAATTTTGCAAAAAAATGCAAAAATATTTGGTCAATTCAAAAAAAAGCAGTACTTTTGCACCCGCTTTTGACGCGAAGGTGCCATCGTATAACGGTTAGTACTCAAGATTTTCATTCTTGCAATAGGGGTTCGATTCCCCTTGGCACTACAAAGACCTTCCCTAAAGTCAATTCCGGAGGCTAATCCTCTCAAGGCCAAAGGACATTAACAAAACCCGTCCGCGAGTCGGACAAAAAACAAACACAAAGATGGCAAATCACAAAAGCTCTTTGAAGCGTATTCGCCAAACGGCAGCGCGCAAAGCACACAATCA
>Ga0310694_10006875_pt1 | contig 10741 bp, 10 predicted proteins | sample 174DNAGHGhighgp2_FD_203884 | JGI IMG/M metagenome (GOLD analysis project Ga0310694, IMG submission 203884) | Sheep rumen microbial communities from Palmerston North, Manawatu-Wanganui, New Zealand - 1742 DNA GHGhigh gp2 (v2) (version 2) | ecosystem: Host-associated > Mammals > Digestive system... | reverse complement strand
TGATATATGCAAAAAAAAAGCGCAATTTATGCGCTTTTTCACTTTTTTTGGTCATTTGACCCTCAAAGCAAGTCCGTTTAGGCGAGTTTGTTCACGTAACGCGCCAACTTGGATTTGAGATTAGCGGCTTTGTTATCGTGAATAATATTCCGCTTAGCGAGTTTGTCGAGCATGGAGCTAACCTTCGGAAGCGCCTGAGCTGCAGCTGCTTTGTCGGTCAATTTACGCAAGTCACGCACAGCGTTGCGTGCGGTTTTTGCATAATAATGGTTGTGAGCCTTGCGCGCTGCTGTTTGGCGAATACGCTTCAAGGAACTTTTGTGATTTGCCATTGTTTTTGTTTGTTTTTATCGCCCATGTATGGTCAATACCATGTTTTGGGCGGGATTAGTTACTGTCTTCAGCCTTGAGAGGATTGGCTTTGGACTTGACTTTAGGAAGGTCTTTGTAGTGCCAAGGGGAATCGAACCCCTATTGCAAGAATGAAAATCTTGAGTACTAACCGTTATACGATGGCACCTCGCGTTCGACAAAGACCATTGACCATTTACGATTTATTTGGTCATTTGACGAAAAAGCGTGCAAAAGTACTGCTTTTTTTTGATATGACCAAATATTTTCGCATTTTTTTTTGTTTTTAGTGTATTTTTTTTGTAAAACGGACCTAAAAAGCCCCTAAAATCACCATTTTACGACAAATCCGGCATGGACATTGATACCTGCCTGCGGGAAATACCACACGTATGTACCATCTGTACCACCGTTATTGACGTATTTGGTATTGAAGAGGTTGTTGATTTGGCATTTCAGGCTTATGTCTGGTATGTTTCTGCTATTTTTGAGCAAATGGAACGGCAACAAGTACGCCATCGAGAGATTGGTAACGGTATAGGGTTTGAGTTGCGCTTTGGTATCTTCGGTATTGCCGAGGAACTGGCTGCTGACGACGAGTGTCTGAAGGTCGGCATTGAAGCCTGAGTGGTGGAAGGAGAACATATTCCCCGCTGTCCAATCAGGCGAGAAAGAAATCGTTCTCCACTGCGCGCCGTCTTTCCATCTGTTCCGGCTCCAAGTCAGGTTTCCTTTCCACGCGAACCATTTAGTCCACTCGACGCCGAAGACGAACTCAGCTCCCGTACGATAGGAATCTTTCACGTTGGTCGTAATCAGATAGCCGACGCTGCTCACATTCCCCGTGGTAATAAGCTGGTTGTCGTAGTCCATAAAATAGAGATTTAGCCCTATCGTCCAAGGCAGGCTGTAGCCGGATTTAAGTATTCCGTTTGTAGAGTAACTGTAGCCCAATTCATAGTCGAACAAGCGTTCGGGTTTTGGGTCTTCCGGATCGGTATTGATGACGAAATTATTGCGTGTCGGCTCTCTGTGTGCAACGGCAAAGGTAGCCGAAAGCCGATGTCCGTGGTTGTCGTAGGTCAGTCCAGCCTTGGGGTTGAAGAAATGCCAAGTATGGTGTTTGTCGATAGCTTCCGGCGCATTGAGATAACTCGTTTCTTCGTTATCACCCCAAATCCTGTAATCAACCAAGCGGTATTGGAGGTCGCCGTACAAGCTCAGTTTCTCCTGCCCGCGATGCAGCACTCGCCAATTGGCTTTCGCGTAGATGTTTCCGTCCGTTTTCAGTCCGAAGCCTTCGTAATACGGGATAAAGTTGTTTCCGGTGCACAGCGTATCTATATTGCCATACTGCAAGCCTCTGTATTGGTTCAACGCAAGCCCCATCTGGACATCGACTTTCTCATGGACATACTTGCTTGTGAGTATGGCTCCATAGAAATGATTTCTCAGTCCTTTTTGGGTGATATTGTCCGCCTGGTATGTTTCGTAATCAGGGATGAGCATTTCGTAATATCCTGTTCCGAAAGTGTAATGCGCCGTGGCGGAAAGTGTCCAGTGCATATTGAAGCGGTGTCCGACATGCAGATGCGCGTGGTGTTGCTGATAATTGTCCGTCTGGTTGTCGTAATAGGCCGTATTGCCGTCCTTGTCGAGATATTCGCCGGCGGGGTTATACCGTCTGTTCGCCCCGCCCAAGCCCCAAGCGGTATTGAAATCCACACCATACCACGCCATATAGGTTTTTTCCTTTCCTCCGAAAGAAGTGAACGTAACGGATGTTTTGGTGTTTTGCCATCCTATTTCGGCTTGGTAGCTGAGCAAATCAGAGAAAGCACGTTCGACCCAACCGTCCGAGTTCACTTTCGAGAAGCGGCCGCCTATATGCCAAGCGCCTTTGGAACTGAAACGGTCGCCCAGAAAAACATCCGCCTTGACCATTTCGCGGAACGTATTGTACATACCTCCGTTAAAGTCCAGTTCCGCCCTTACGGGTCCGGGATGGTTGCTTTGCGGAATAGTAGCATCGAGTGTCCGCAGGTTCACACTGGCGCCAAAGCTGCTACCGCCGTTGGTACTTGTACCCACACCGCGCTGCACTTGCAGGTTGCTCACACCGCTTGCCATGTCCGTCAGGTTGACCCAGAAGACGCCTTGACTCTCGGCATCATTGAGCGGAACCTCGTTCATGGTCATGTTGATACGTGTCTGGTCTGTTCCGCGGATATGGAAATAGGTGTAACCTATTCCCAGACCATCATCCGAAGTAGCTACGAGCGACGGCGTGACGGAGAGCAAGTAGGGCAGGTTCTGCCCCGCATTGTCCCTGTTCAGTTCGTCGTGCGCCATCTCCTGCCTGCTGTTGGTCACCTGCATAACAGGCGCACTGACCACAATCTCCTGCAGTGTAAAATCGTTGACGGACAAAGTGTCCTCACTCGTCTGCGCAGAAGCAGACATTACCGAGAGCGCCAAAGCGCCCATTGAAACCAACCACGCATGGTTGAAAGATAAAGATGTTTGTTTCATTTTCTTTAGCAGCATTACCTGCCCAAGTTCTACGGGTTTGATCTCAGCTCGCGAAAGCGATAAGCACCCCGAATGGTTAATAATATAATATATGCCGGTTAATTCTGTTCCGCTTCTTCGTCGCGGTACATTCCTTCGCGCCGGACGTTCTGTTGCACCAAAATCATCATTTGCAGCACGACAGCCGGCAGAATAGCCATAATGGTCGGATACAGAGTGGCATAGAAATCATCGGTTATCTTCATGGCATAAATAGCCATCATAACATAATAAGCTCCTGCAATACAAGCCGTTACGAGTGCAATCCAGAAACGCCATCTGTTGTCCCAGAAGCACAGGAAGCAGATGATACAGCCCCACAGCATCATTTTGTTGATGCGATAGAGCCACTTGACGGACATAACCGAAACGACATGCTCGATACCGGTTTCGAGCTCGGTTTGTATGACCCAGAAATGGGTTTTGTCCATCTGAAAACTGCGGACGTAAATAATACCCTTGTCGTCCTGGAAGGAGAAAACAGGCCGCAGGAAAAGCAGCGCGGACGCCAAGATAGCGACCAGCATATAAGCCCAACGGCGGTACATGGTCCGAAGGGTGGCATTGTCATGTTCGGTACTCATAGCATTGTTTCAATTTGTTGTTTGCATTGTTGCAGCAGGACGGTCGCCTCTTTGGCGAGACGCGTGTATTCATCGACGCTGATCGCCTCAGCCGCTTCCAATTGTGCAATTATCTCTTCCGCGCGGCGGATGGATTCATCGTATGTCATAATTGAGCGAATTAGTCAAAAAAGTCTGTATTTGCGCGCAAGCGGCTTCGGAGGCAAAAATACTCCGGAAAAGCGTTCTGCCTATGTGTTGCCTGCGGGCGTATTGGTCGTATGTTTCCGTTTCAAAGTGCACATCGTGGCCGGCGTAACTCATCGGCGTGACGTTGATATACGTGAACAGCGCTATTAACTCCTCTCGTGCCGAACCTTTTTCCTGTCCTTTCCATCGCTCCATGTGGCTCTTTTCGGGGTACAGGACGGTGATTCCTTTCTGCCGGCAACGTTCCGCCAAAGGCCGAACCACTGTATCCATGCACTCGGACACATGCTGCAAATCAAAATTGCGGTATTCGGATTCGCCGATCCGGCGTACGGGACGCAACTGCAACTGGTTAACCGGCACATCGGCAAACAGCTGGTCAAAATCCGCCAACTCATCCACATTGTCCGCATTCATCGTGTAGTTGACCCGCACGTTGAAGGCCGGAAAATCGCTTTTCACGCGCCGGATGGCCTGCAGGAGGTTCAAGAACGCATCGTAGTCCGCCGTCGTACCCATCATCGTTTCATATGTATCCCTGTGAATACCGTGAAGCGAGACGGTCAGTTCGTTCAGACCTGCCTGCACAAGCGTCCGCAAGCTTTGCTCGTCAAGACGCACGCCGTTGGACGTCATCGCTATGTACGGCACTTTGTGCGCCTTGCCCTGACGGATGAGTTCCAATGCACCTTCCATGTCCAAGGTCGGCTCGGCTCCGCAACCAATTTGCAGTTTCAGCGTCCTGCTGAAAAGCGAGTGGGCGACATGAGCTATCTGCTCCTTGCTCAACCGTCCGTGGCGCTTCTTGCGCTCGGTTTCGTTACTGAAATAGCACATCTTGCAGCGGTAGTTGCACGCCAATACCGAGTCAACAAACACCCCCACATACCGTCCGTGCACGACATGAACACCCCACAATGCAGCCATTTTAAGCCTTGTTCCGCCCAGGCGCGCAAAACGTTTCAATATGTCATAGACATCTATTCCCAAAGCCCTTAACCTCTAAACTCTAAACTCTAAACTCTAAACTCTAAACTCTAACTTCACTTCCCTTTTCCTCTCAGCAATACGCCCATCGTGTAGAATAGAATCTTCATATCCAGCAGCAGCGACATGTTCTCCACATAAACGACATCGCAGTTCAGCCGCTCAATCATTTTCTCCAACGTATCCGTATAGCCGACCCGGATAGGTCCCCAGCTGGTCAATCCCGGACGCACTTTGTATAGCAGGCAGTAGTACGGTGCCTCTGCCATTATCTGCTCGATGAAATAGGGTCGTTCGGGTCGCGGGCCGACAATTGACATATCCCCTTTGAGGATGTTCCACAACTGCGGCAATTCGTCTATGCGGTACTTGCGCAGCCAGTGTCCCACAGGCGTTATGCGCGGGTCGTCGTCAAGCGTCAGCTGCGGAACGCCGTCCGACTCGGCATCATCGACCATCGTGCGGAACTTGTAGATACGGAATCTCAATCCATACAGCCCCACCCGCTCCTGGCTATAAAAGACAGGGCCTTTCGACGTAGCCTTGACTTGGAGTGCAATGATAGCAAACAGCGGAGATAGGAACACCAGCCCCAATAAAGCACACGCGATGTCAAACGCCCGTTTGATACACAGTTCGGAGTCGGACATATGCTGCTCGGTGATACGTATGAGCGAGGGATGGTCGATATGCCCTATTCGCGCGGCACCCGTGAGCATGTCATACACGCGAGGAACCATACTAATCTCGCACGACAGCGGGTACAGGCGCGCAATGAGTGTATAGAGGTCGCTGTCCGTGTGACCGTTCGGCAGGTCGATGATCACCTCGTCCTGTTCGCCTGCCACCAGCAGGGACGCCTCCTCCAGCGAATGAACAAGACGCGTCCGGAGAACACCGCGGCGACGAGACAGAAGCGTAATGGTCAAACGGGGTATATAACTCAGCGTGAACTGCAAGCCGAACAACACCAGCAGCGACACCAGATACCGCCGGTAGTTCTCCGTCGGGTCGTCGATGATGATGATAAAGAAGAACAGCAACGCAATGACCGCCGCAGAGACAAAGGTCCGCAGGAACTCGCGCCACAAAGGCTTCTGGAACGGACGGAGGTAATAGCCGGACAAATAGTACACGAACAGACAAACGAGCGGATAGACCACCAAGGGCATCCAGAAATCAAACGCCGGAATCAGGACGTCTTCCATAAACTCGACACGCCCGTCGTAAACCACCCAACGGAACATAAGGAAGCACAGCCACACCAGTTCACTGCTGATAAGGTCTGCCAATACATACCATAATTGTTGCTTCCGTCTTAATGTCATATGCTTTTATCTTACAGCGTAGCGGTCCTACAGCGTAGCGGTCCTACAGCGTAGCGGTCCAACAGCGTAGCGGTCCAACAGCAGGCCACGCCTGGGTCCAACAGCATCGCGGTCTAACCTCTAATAATCTTAAAGCTTCCGTCCTTTTCCACTTTGATGATGCTGCTTGGCTCGTGCTCCGACTCGTCGTCACGCCGGTATCGGCACACATAGTCGGCTCCTTCCAGAATCTCTTTACTTATTTCGCGGAAGCACTTGGCGGCCGGTTGACCGCTGATGTTCGCACTCGTCGAGACGATTGGCTTTTTGAGCCGTGCACACAACGCATGGCTGAACACTTCGTTCGTGATTCGTATGCCGACCGAACCATCCTCTGCGAGCAAGCCCGAAGCCAGATGACGCCCATTCGGATAAATAATCGTCAACGGCTTCATCATTCCATCATTGAGCGGCTCTGCCGCGCTCATTCCATCATTGTTTGTTGTCTCAAGCAACAAACCTGCTGTTGGCAACACATCGACGTAATAGTCCAACTTGGCGGCACTGTCCAGCAATACCAGCATCGACTTGCTGTCCGCACGCTGTTTCAACGCATAGATCCGCTTTACCGCCTCTTCGTTCGTCGCGTCGCAACCGATACCCCAAACGGTATCTGTCGGATAGACGATCACGCCTCCCGCACGCAGCACACGCAACGCTTCCTCCAAATCCTCTTTTTCGTATCGCCCTGCTTCGTTCATTCGTTCATTCGTTCATTCGTTCATTCGTTCAACGCTAAACACTAAAAACCAAATCGACTGCAAAGATACTACAAAAATTGCACTTATGCAAATTTTAAGGGATTTTTTTGTGAAAATCGTGTACTACACGATGGTTTTGACGGCAATGGGGGCACTTGGGCTTGCACAATAGTGCACCTATTGATGGCAAAACCACAGGGCTAAGCCCTTTTCAAAAAAGTCCCTTAAGATTTGCATATGTACCGCAAGGTGCGACCGTATAATTCGGAGGATTCCTTGTTTGCCGTGCAAATAAGGGCGTGCCGACGTTACAACAATTTTTCCACATACGCAAATTTTGTGTCATTTTTTCTGTAAATTCTCAATTCTCAATTTCCCTCATTCCCTCATTCCCTTTGTACATTGTACATTGTCCCTTCGTACATCCCTTTATTGTTTTTGAAGTTTTTTAGAGCGAAGCGAGTTTTTGTAAGGCAGCAGTCCGGACGTTTTTTCCGGACAGGTCGTCAAGACCGTACTGCCGCGTTTTCGGTTAACATTCCATCAATCCATCATTCCATCAAACAATTTTTCTTCAATAGATTTGCATATGTCAAAAAAAAGTTTGAGTATCTTCGAGGGCACCGACACGGCTTAGCCGTCCCACCTCGAAGTTACAGTCGCACGTTTGTGCTCATGCACAAGTTTTTGTGCCATAAAACATTAAGTAAACTTAATTTTATGCCCAAAAATTTGTGTATGTCAAACTTTTGTTGTACCTTTGCAGCGTGATAGCAAAACGGGGCTGGGAAATAGGATTGTTATGCGTTGTGACGGCGGTTGTATGCAGCTGCACGGCGCATAAGGTGCGCGAAGCGCAGGCCGTAGCGGCACAGGCGGACAGTCTGTGGCATGCAGGCAAGATGTACGGTGTGGACGAAGGGGACTCCGCCACTTTGGCTATGGCTTATGAGACGATGAAGAAGCATTCAGCGTTCAGCCGTCAGTTTTCAGAAGTTTGTCCCTTTGTACATGGTACATCGTCCCCTTGTACCTATTCCCATCTCTGCTATCAGTACGGTCGTCTGCTCCGTGCAAAGGACGACCCTGTTTCCGCCATGCGGGTGTTTATTGACGCCACGCATTCGCACACGCGCGATTTCCATATTCTCGGACGCGTGTATAGCAATATGGGTTCCATCTGTCATCTCGCAGGAGAATTCCCGTTGTCCTATGACATGTATGAACGCTCTGCCGACTGCTTCCTCAAGAACGGGGACACTATCGCTTACTATTTCTTACTCAACGATATGGCTTTTGAGTTGGCAGAGCAAGGAAAAGAGGAAGAAACACTCGCTTTGCTTTCGACAATAGACAAAAATAATCCTGATTTGAATTTAAGAGCAAATATGTTGGGTACAAAGGCGAAGTTGTTCTTTGAAAAACGGCAATATGATTCTGTCATAGAGACCGTCAATCTAATGCTATTACTTGGGATAATTGAACCAACGAGTTGTGGATTAAAAGCACGGGCATTTTGGCATATAGAAAATACCGATTCAGCTTTGTTTTATGCAAAATACGTGCTAAATATACCATCTGTGTCAGAACAGAACAAGTATAATATGTTGTACATACTTGCTAATGGCGATTCGTCATTGAGCCATGAGGACCTACTCGCCATCTCTGCGCAGCGTTCAGATATAGAAACCGACATACTGATTCCACAACATAATCAATGGGCATTGGCCGTTCAATTGTTAGAACAGGATTTAGCAAGAAAGCCTGATTTGCGATGGTTGGTCGCAATAGTAGTAACAATACTTGTCATTAGTTTGTGTTTATTGCTGTATATATTCAGAAAACGCCGTCAGCATAAATTACTTTCGCAACAAGTGAATGAACTGGCGACAGCTAATGCCGCTGTAAAACAGCAGCATGAACAAATGGTACAAGAATACACCAACTACAAACAAAATAAAGTAGAACAAATCGAGCAAAACTGCACTATTTTGCTACAGGCAGAGGATTTCCCAAAAAATATTCACTGGAAGGATTATAATATTATGTGTAGGACAATAGATCAACTATTCTTTTTCCTAACATCCAAACTCAAACAGAAACAAATACTTAATGAGCAAGAGATTAGGTTGTGTATTTTAGTATTATTGAATTTGAACCGTAACCAGATTGCGTCCATCCTGCCTTATGCTCAAACCGGTATCGGTAAATTCAAATACCGCATCGCTCAAAAGTTACAAACAGATGGCAAAAATCTGCGAAAATATCTCATTTGCATGGCTGTAGATGACTGGAATAAAGACCCTCAAATAAAAATGCCCACATAGCAAATCGCGTTTAATGCAGATAATAAGCACTTTACGCAAAATCATTTGCCCACATTTATTTTTGGTCACATCGCAGAAAAGCAGTAATTTTGCACCGTCAAACAAACAAAAGTTTGGCGGTGTATTTTTATTATTAATGTTTAACACATAACAAACTATTCAAACACATGAAGACAAAAATCCTTGCTTTGGTATTGGGCACACTTCTTACAATACCGTGCGTGTTACGCGCAGATGAAGTGGAAATCCAGTTGATGGAAGTAATCGAGATGGGAACTATTCCTGGTGATGACCCATTCGATAATCCCGACAAAGAAGGAGACACTCCTCCTCGTCCGTATGATTTCCGAGCAACGATTTCCGGAAACTCGTTATCCGTTACCAATCAGAGTAACTCTATTCCGTCCGCACAGGCGATTGTAGTAAATGCTTCTAACGGAGGCGTGGTGCTCAACCAGCAATTCTCCACATCAGTCTCGCATCAGATTGCCAATACGGGTGTGTATGTGCTCCGTATTGAAACAGCAGGCGGTGCCCTTGTCGGACAATTTGTAGTACAATAATGTAAAATAACGTATTATTTGGCGGCGTAAAAAAATCAGTAACTTTGCACCGTCAAATAATTCGAATATTGTATCACTTAAATTTTTACGATTATGAAAACTCTTAAATTATTGATTCTTGCAGTCGTTGCTATGATTCTTGCAGCCTGCAATACGAATGAGCCAACAAAAGCTTTCGAAGGTACTTGGGTCCCAGTAGTCTTTGAAGATGTTAATATTCCGGACGTGTTTATTATTACATCCGACTCTATTAAAGGTATACTTTATAAGGAGAAAATAGAGTACTATTTTTGCCATTACAAAGTAGTAAGAAAAGGAGTCGTCGAATTAGAACGATGCTGGGCAAAGCAACGCAATTTTCCTGAAACCTTTTGGTTCGCAAAAGTGCCAATGTATATAGATGAACAAGGCTATCTTATAATAGAAGATTTTGACCCTTCGATAGAATTAGAACAAATTTATCCCAATTATGCAAATTTAAAACTTAAAAAATATGAAGAAAATTAAAATAATAATTGGCGTTGTCAGTATTTTCAGTTTTGCTTCACTGACATCGGCAAAGGAATTCTATTATTTCCATAATGGCATACAGATTCCCTTGTTGATAAATAAGGACAGTGTATGCGTATATCGTGAAATTAACAATAAGGATGGGCAAAAAACATTTTCTGCTGAGACTATATCAAAAACTCAAAATGAAAAACTAGAAAATGAATCTATTACATCCGTGGAATATATAATTCAAGAAAGAGAAGGAAAACAAGTGAAGATGTCAAACATGTTTTACGTGCAGTTATTTGATCCCATTAATGATGTAGAGGTGCTTAGAAATACTGCAGATAAAACAAATACTATTGTTAATGGTTCTATTCCCAATATGCCTGACTGGTATGAATTAGTTGTCAATCACTCAAAGATTAACAATTCATTAGAAATGTCAAATTATTTTTATGAAACAGGATTATTTAAGAATGTAGATCCAGGATTTATTTTTGATTTTAGTCATTCATCTGCATGCGTTACTGACAGCAATTTTACAAGTAGACAATGGGGATTTACTGCCATCAATGCATGCGACGCATGGGAATTTACGAAGGGTAG
>Ga0310694_10006874_pt1 | contig 10742 bp, 9 predicted proteins | sample 174DNAGHGhighgp2_FD_203884 | JGI IMG/M metagenome (GOLD analysis project Ga0310694, IMG submission 203884) | Sheep rumen microbial communities from Palmerston North, Manawatu-Wanganui, New Zealand - 1742 DNA GHGhigh gp2 (v2) (version 2) | ecosystem: Host-associated > Mammals > Digestive system >... | reverse complement strand
GCCTCCTCGAGCTCGTTGGGCAGCGCGGAGAAGAAACTCTTCAGGATGATCATGTTGTAGGTGCTCAGCATGCCGGGCAGAATCAGCGCCCAGGGGCTGTCCAGCAGGCCCAGCTCCTTGATGTTCAGGTAGATCGGAATGGTTCCGCCGGAAAAGTACATGGTGAAGAGCGCCAGGAAGTTGAAGAACTTCCGTCCGTGCAGCCGCTTCTTGGTCAGCGGATAGGCCATCAGGATCGTCAGGATCATGGAGAACAGGGTGTACCCCACCGTGATCTCCACCGTGAAAACCAGGCTGTGTATCATGCTGGGGTCCGAGAAAATCGCGGAATACGCGGTCGTCTCAAACTCCACCGGCCAGAAGGAAACGTCTCCGCGGAGAATGGCGGACTTGGAACTGAAGGAAACCGCCGCCACGTTGACGAAGGGAAGCAGGCAGGTCAGGCTGAACAGCAGGATCACCAGCATCAGGATCACCTGAGGCAGCGTCCAGACCTTCGGCTTGCTTTCGATCAGCTTGTCTTTTTTCGGAGAGATTGCCGTCATCTTTCGCCCCTCCTTTACCAGATACCCTCTTCACCAAGCTTCCTGGTGATAAGGTTCGCGCCTGTAATCAGAATCATGCCGACCACGGACTGGAAGAGCCCGATGGCGGTCGCCCGGGCGAACTGGGAATTGGTGATGCCGGCGCGGTACACGAAGGTGGACAGCACGTCGCAGTAGTTCTGCACCATCGGATTGCCCAGAACATACGGCCGGTCAAAGCTGATGTTCATCATCTGGCCCACGTTCAGGATCAGCAGCACCACGATCGTGGGCCGGATTCCCGGCAGCGTCACGTGCCAGATCTGCTGCATCTTGTTGGCCCCGTCGATCTTGGCCGCCTCGAACAGCTCCATATTGATTCCCGTGATGGCGGAGAGATACAGGATGGTTCCCCAGCCCATGCTCTGCCAGACACCCACCAGCGTGTAGGTGAACTGCCAGTGCGGGCCGTCGGTCAGGAAGGGAATCCCCTTGTCGATCCATCCCCATTTCAGGAGTGTGGCATTGATGATTCCCGTGGAGGGGGAGAAGATCTGCAGCACCATGCCGCCGATGATGATCCAGCTCAGAAAATGGGGCAGGTAGAGCAGCGTCTGGGAAACCTTCTTGAAGGGAACGCTGTGAAGCTCGTTGAGCATGATGGCCAGCACAATCGGCACGGGAAATCCGGCGATCAGCCCCATCAGGTTCAGAAACAGCGTGTTCCTCAGCGCCACGGGGAAATCGGGCATGTTCATCACAAAGCGGAAGTTCTCCAGCCCGATGAACTTGCTCCCCCACATGCCCTTGAACATGTTGAACTTCTGGAAAGCAATCATAAGCCCAAGCATGGGCTTGTAGCAAAAGATGAGATAGAAGGCCACGGGCAGGATCAGCATAACATACAGGCGCCAGTCCCTCCTGATCCAGCTCAGTCCGCGCGGCTTTTTGACCCGGGTTTCCCCGCTCATGGCGCTTCCTCCCTCCGTCCGAATGTATAATATGGAAAGCGATTAACCATTTCATGCCATGGATATTATATCGGGCTTTTTCAGCCCATTCCATGCAAATAATGCATAAAAATATGTAAAATTTGTTCAAGCAGGGTGCTTTGGACTGCCTTTTCGGCGCTGAGGCAGGCTGAAGCCGCTCCCTCACATCCCGGAAAAAATAGCATCCGGTGAGCAGAACCGAATCGGTTTTTCTTCTTTTGCTTCCGGAAAAGCGGAAGGACACCGGATTTCCCCGGTGTCCTTCCCGAATTACCATCTGGTCTGCCAGCGCTCGGCGTATTCTCCCGTGACCTCTTTTCCCAGGCCGGAGGCGGAATCCCTTCGCCTGGAGGAAAGCTGACGTTCGGCCAGCAGCCGGTTGAAGCGTTCCTCGTCGGCCGGAAGGGCAACCGTCCGGCTGCCTTCCCAGGCGGACAGGTACGCCGCGTTGGACAGCATCAGCTCGAAGAGCCCGTCCTCCGCCGGGGACAGCAGCTCCGCCCCGTGCAGCACCGCGTCCGCAAAGTTCCGCAGAATCCCCGCGTGGCCGCTTCCCTGCGTATCCGGCGTCCATTCCTCATAGTCCAGAGGAAGATGGGGCATGCTCTCTCCGGATTCGAACCTGGCCCTGGCCTCATCCTCCTTCAGCCGCCAGAATTTCAGTTTTCCCTCCTCCAGCACGATTTTCCCCCGGGTCCCGCTGATCTCCAGCCTGTTGGTCCCGGGAGATTCCCCGGTGGAGGTGATGAAGGCGCCCGTCGCCCCGCCCGGATAGCGGACAAAGATCGTCGCCTCGTCCTCCACCTCAATGTGATGGTATTTCGCCACGTCGCACCAGGCCGTCAGCTCCGAGGGCATCCCGCAGATCCACTGCCACAGGTCCAGATTGTGCGGCGCCTGATTCAGCAGGACGCCGCCGCCCTCGCCGCTCCAGGTGGCCCGCCAGTCCCCGCTGTCGTAATAGTGCTGCGTCCGGTACCAGTTGGTGATGATCCAGACGCTCCGCTTCAGATCTCCCAGCTGCCCGCCCCGGACAATCTGCCGGGCCCGCTGAAAAATGGGATTGGTGCGCTGGTTCAGCATCACCGCAAAAACCCGTCCTGTTTCCTTTCCCGCCGCGACCGCCTTCCGCGCGTCGGAAACCCGGATGTCCAGCGGTTTTTCCGACAGCACGTGGAGTCCCGCCCGCAGGGCTTCGTCCGCAATCCGGCTGTGCAGCGGATGCGGCACAGCGATCACCGCGGCGTCCGCCGCGTTCCCGGCCAGCAGCTCCCGCCAGTCCGCAAAACGCCTGACCCCGGGGAACTCCCGTTCCGCCCATTCCAGCCGATCCTGCGCCAGGTCACAGACGGCGGAAAGAACCATTCCCGGAACCTTTCCCTCCGCGATGCAGCGCGCATGGGCGCTTCCCATGTGGCCGATTCCTATCACTGCCGTACGTATGTTTTCCGGCATCCGTCCGACCTCCCGTCTTTTTCTTCCGAAGCCATTATACATGGAAACCTCCGAATTACAAGAACAAACTCCTTCGGAGAAAGCGGTGTTTTCTCCCCTTTCCAGGCCCGGGGCGGCAGGCTTGCTTTTCCCCTGCCGGCGGGATACAATAGGCCTGTCTTAGATCGAAGCTGTACAGGAAAGGGAGGGATGCCGCCCATGGACGAGCTGCTGCTGAAAAAGGCGCAGCGCGGGGATCCGGAAGCTTTTGAGCTGCTCATGGCGGATCTGGAATCTCTGGTCTGGCGCGTCTGCTGGCACTATACGGGCAACCGGGAGGACGCCTCCGACTGCGGTCAGGAGGCCATGATCAAAATCTGGCGCGGTCTGAGTTCCTTCCGCTTTGACTGTGCCTTTGAAACCTGGGTCTACCGGATTGCGGCCAACTGCTCCCTGGATTTTCTGAGAAAGGCGGGCAGGATTCCCGAAACCCCGCTGGAGCCCATGAAGGAGGAAGGGTTTGATCCGCCGGATCCCTCTCCCGGCACCGAGGAGCAGGTGCTCCGGAAGGAGGAGTACGCCGGCCTCCGGGAGGCCGTTGCCTCCCTTCCGGAAGAGCAGCGGGACGCCCTGGTGCTGACCCAGCTGGAAGGAAAATCCTACGAGGAGGCCGCCCGGCTCCTCTCCGTCACGGAGGGGACGGTCAAAAGCCGGGTCAACCGGGCCCGGAGCCGCCTGAGGGAATTCATCCGCCGGCGGGAGGAACTTTCTTCCTCCCCCCGCGTCCAAAGAAGTGAAGGCACGCAGGGATCCCGCGGGTCTTCGGAACAAAGAAAGGAAAGGAGGGGAAGGCTGTGACGGATCGGGAAATTCACAATTCGGATGCTGACCGGGCTGACCTTTCCCTTCAGGCGCAGCTGGATCAGATGGCGTCGGAGGTCCCCGAGATGCCGGAAAGCTTCCGGCAGGGATGGCGCGAGGCCGTCCGCGCGGAGGCGCGGGCCGCTTCCTCTTCCGGGAATTCCGTTTCCTCCGCCGGCTCCGTTGCCTCCCGGGTTTCCTCCGGAAGGCGCTGGTCCTGGCAGCGTTCCGTAAGCACGGCCGCCGTTCTTGCATTCCTGCTGGGCGGCGCGCTGCTGGGGCGGGATGCCGCCCGTCTGCAGGATATTCGGATCGGCTCCGAATCCTTGACGGAGGTTACCCCCCTGATTTCGGAGCAGGAGCTTTCCGGGCCCGGGGAGGATATCGTTTCTCTCTCCGCGGCTCCGGTTTCCATAACCGCTTCCCTGAGGGAGGAAGCGCTGACGGCCTCCTCGGAGGCGGACACGGGCTCCGGGAACACCGCGCCGGCCGCGGCGGACATGCCCCTTGATGCGGACAGCATTCAGGCGGCCGGCGCCGCGGGCGCTCCGCAGGATACCGCGGCGAGGCTGGAGACCCTGCCGGAGGCGGAGGCCGTCCTTTCGGAGGAAGCGGCCGCCCCGGAAACCGAAGAGGTCCTCCCGGAAGAGGATGCGGCCGCGTACGGGGCGGATTTTGCCGAAGCGGAAAAGAAGGCCGCAGGGCCGGAAAAAGAAGCTGTCTCCGCAGAGCAGGAAACCGCCGCGGAAGAGGAAAAAGCCGCCGCGGAGGAAGCTCCGGAACCTGCACAGGCTGCGGTTCAGGCTGCCGCCTCCCCGGGGATCCGCCCCCTGCGTCTTGCCGGCATTCTGCTTGTCTGTCTGGCCCTGGTACTGGCGGCCCTGCTGCTGATTTTCGGACGCCGCTGAGCAAATCCTTCGCATCAAAAAAGGAGCGGCCCTACAGGACGGGCCTGCTCCAATGCCCCCGGGTGCTTTCCCCGGGGCTTTTTTGATGCGCCGAAAGACGCCTCAGGATTTCCTCCGCTTCCTCGCCTGTTTCCGTGGTCATCTCCGCGGCTCGGGAAGCCGTCATCCGCTGATCTCCCAGATCCGTCGGCACCGTGTTCAGCAGCCGGATCAGGCATCCCTCCGGCAGGCGGATCCGCATCAGCGGAAAGCTGTGTCCCTGTTCATCCTCCAGGCTTTTTCCTTTCAGGGCCCGGGGGTCTCCCTCGTCGCAAAGCACGCAGGCCGCGTGCCCCCGGCTCAGTCCCAGGGCGGTCCGGGCCGGGCAGTGATGCAGCAGCATCAGCTGTGTCCGGCCCCAGGCGCAGCACACGATCTCCGGAAGGTCCCTTCCGGGAGCGGTCAGCCCCTTCAGCTCCGTTCCCGTCAGCTCCGGACTGGCATAGACGTACCGGCAGCCCTCTTCCTTCAGCAGACGGGCCGCCTCCCGGTTCATGACCGGGACGCCCGGTCCCGCAGCCACGGGCACCGGCCACTCCGTGCCCAGCTGCCCCACGCTGCCCAGCTCCACGCCGCCGAGCTTTCCGGCATTCCGTTCCGTCCAGGCGCGGATTGCCTGAAGCGTCGCCTCCTCGCAGACCTCCGGAAGCCTCACCCACTCTCCGGGAAGCATCCGCTCCTCCAGCGCCTTCAGCGCCTTTTCCCGGAAGTCCTCCGGCGCCCAGATAATCTGAACCTTCTCCCCGCGGCAGGCGGAGGCCTGCTCAGGGGTGCGTACAATGACCCGAAGCCCGGAAGGCCTTTCCTCCGTCCCGTCTTCCCCGGGGCTCTCCGGAGTCTCCTCCCGCTCCGGTCCCGCCGGCCAGGCAAACCGCTCCCGGCGGGCTTCCGCCAGCTGCTCCAGCCCCGCTCTCCGCAGCCCGTTCAGCGCGGAAACAGGCACAAAGGCCCCGGCGGTGCGTACCCGGATTTCCCGGACCTCAAAGTCCGTTCCGCCCGTCTTTTGAAGCTGGCGTTTCATTTCCTCCCCGGTGGTTTCCCTGTTTCGGGCCTCCGAAACCGGCTCCCCGTACACCTGAATTTCCAGCTCCCCGTCGGAAACGGACAGGCGAAGCTCCTTTCCCGGCCAGGCCTCCGCCTCCATGCGGACCGGTATCCTCCGCAGGGGAGCCTCCGCCGCCCGCTTCAGCTGCTCCGCGTCCGTCAGCCGCCAGACCTCATCCCCCGGAGAGGCCGTCACACCCTCCCGGAGGCGGACCGTCGCGGTTTCTCCGGCCTCCGCGGTTTTTCCGGCATACAGCAGCTCCCATTCCTGCTCTCCGTGCTTCACCCGCAGCCCGTCCCCGTCATGGAGCCGGCGCTCCAGCCGCACCCGGGCCAGGTTTCCCCGGCAGGAGATCACCTTTCCGGCGCGCAGCCCCTGATGGTTCACGCTTCCGGGCTGAATCACGCCCGCGTCCTCCGCGCCGAAGGCATATCCCCGCATGAATCCGCCCCGGTGAAAGATCTGCTTCAGCGCTTCCTTTTCCTCCGGGTCCGCGGGCCGGAACTTTCCCTCCCGCAGGCTGTCCATGCCCCGGCGGTAGCTTTCCGTCACCGTAAAGACATATTCCGGCCGTTTCAGCCTGCCCTCTATCTTCAGGCTGGCCGCTCCCGCCTCCGCCAGCCTCGGCAGGTCATCCCGCAGGCACAGGTCCCGGGGACTCAGCCAGGCGCCCGGCCGGCCTCCGAACAGGTACTGCTTTCTGCAGGGCTGGGCGCATCTTCCCCGGTTGCCGCTGCGTTCGCCGACCATGCTGGAGAACAGGCATTCTCCGCTGACGGAGACGCATTGCGCTCCGTGGACAAAAACCTCGATCTCCGTACCCGTCCCGGCGCTTCGGCGGATTTCCTCCAGGCTGCACTCCCGGGCCAGCACAACCCGCTTCATCCCCTTCCCGGCACACCAGCGGACGCCGCTCTCGTTGTGAACGGCCATCTGGGTGCTGGCGTGGATCCGAAGCTCCGGGAAACGGCGCCGCGCCATCCGCAGAATGCCCAGGTCCTGCACCAGCACCCCGTCCGCCCGCAGGCGGTTGAGCATCCGCAGCAGGGCGAGCACTTCCTCCAGCTCCCCGTCCCGGACCAGCGTGTTGACCGTCACATAGACCCGCATATGATGAAGATGCGCAAAGGCCAGCGCGTCCTTCAGCTCTTCCGCGTCGAAATTGCCTGCGCCGGCCCGCGCGCTGAAGGCGGCATATCCCAGATACACCGCGTCCGCGCCGGCGGCCTGCGCCCTTTCCAGCGCCTCCCGGCTTCCCGCCGGAGCCAGAATCTCCATCCGGTTTCTCCTCCGTTTTCCGTCAAAGAAAGCCCCCGAAGGGGCTGATTCAGCGTATTTCCGTCTGCTGCCCGGAGGGCTTCGACTCCGTTTCTCCCGGCGCGTCCGTTTCCTTTCCGGCCGTCAGGCGCTGCATGCGTCGCTTCAGCTCGGTGTTCTCATCCCGCGCCTTCAGCAGCTCATCCGCCAGGTTGAAGCAGGTCAGCACCGACGCCTGCTGCAGCGCCATGCCGCTCGCAATCTGCATTTCATTCAGCCGCCGGTCCACCAGCGCGGCCACCCTGCGGACATATTCCGGCGGATCGGAGGAAACCAGCGTATAATTCTTTCCCCCAACCCGGACGTTGATTTTCTGCTTCTCCATATTTTTCCGCGCCTCCTGTCCGCCGTCTGTCTGAAGGGCTCTTCCCCGGGTCTCCGGGGCCGCGCCGTCCCTGAAAAGGCGATGGCGCGGAAAGGTCTTTCCTCCCGCGCCGTCCGGCTCTTTCCTTCTCCGCTTTCTCAGAGCTGCTCGAAGGGATAGACCTCGCCAAAGGTTTCAACCCGGACGGAGGCCATCCGCTGCGGCTCCAGGGGCTTGTCCGCCGCGTCCCGGGGCGTGTTCACGATCGATTCGGCCACCTCCATGCCCTCCAGCACCTTGCCGAAAGCGGCATACTGGCCGTCCAGATGCGGGCTGTCGCTGGTCATGATGAAAAACTGGCTCCCCGCGGAGTCCGGATTCATGCTCCGGGCCATGCTCAGCACGCCGTAGGTATGCCGGACCGGATTGTTCACGCCGTTGGCCGCGAACTCGCCCTTGATGGAATACCCCGGTCCGCCGTATCCCATTCCCTTGGGATCCCCGCCCTGAATCATGAAGCCCGGAATCACCCGGTGGAAAATCAGCCCGTCGTAGAAGCCGCTGTTGGCCAGGGCCACAAAATTGCCCACGGACTGGGGCGCGGTCTCGGGATACAGTTCCCCCTTCATCTCGCGCCCGTCACTCATCACAATCGTAAACACAGGTTTCTGTGCCATGCTTCTCCCCCCGCATTCTGATCTGACGTCTCCGGCGCTCCGGCCGGCACGTCCCGTTTCTCCTCACTGAGGCACCCTATTTTAGCAGTATTTCCCCTCCTTGGCAAGCTTTTGACAGACAGCCTTCCTCCATACTATAATAAAGCGGTCACCGGGTGTTTTGTTTTGGTTCTCTCCCGGTCGATTTTCCGCGGAAAGGAACGGCTTCTATGACGATTATTCACCCGCTGCAGCCCGTCAACCAGATGAACCCGGAGGATGTCTTCCTGGCGGTGGACGATCTGGGGACGCAGACCGGCTGCGGATATATTCTCTATCAGCTTCAGCCCGGCCTGTATCCGGACTGTCCGGTCAACATGTACTTTTCCCTGGAGGGGGATCCCGGCAGCCGCTATCTTCTCTTCGGCGCGCTCGTGGCCCGGGCCCGTCAGCTGCAGAACGTGAATCCGCAGCTTCGCGCCCGGCTGTATACCAGTCTGGATCCCCGGGATGAGGAAAGCCGGGAGTTCTATCTGCACAACGGCTTTGATCTGGATGAGAGCGATGTGCTCGTTTCGCTTCAGATTCCCTTCGGCGACGGGCGGATTCCCATGAGCTGCACCGTGGCCGCCACCCCGCTGAACACCTGGGAGGAGCAGCAGAACCTGCTTTCCCGCCTGCAGCTCAACGAGATTACGTATCTGGATCGGAGCACCCTGGTTGAAATGATGCATATGCCCCATTTTCTCGCCCTGGGGCTGTACCGGAACGCCGGGCTCATCGGCGACACGATTCTCGCCGGCCAGGGAAGCGACGCGGAGCTGGTCGCCATCTGCATCGAGCCCTCCAGCCGCCGCCAGGGGATGGCGCGCTGCCTGCTGCACAGGTCCCTGGCCATCATGGCCGCCGAGGGGGTCACCCGGGTGACCGCCAGGATCATGACCCGGAGTCTTCCCCAGGCGCACCTCATGAACGATTTCGGTGCCGCGCAGATCGGTGTCAATATGCTCTTTCCCGGAATGTATCTGAACTGACCCGCGCCCCGGCGCGGATAGTTTCCGCCCTTCCGGGCGGGAAAAACAGGTTTTCCTCTCCCTCAGCGGAACCGGGAGCGGAAAGCCGGCCCCGGCGAGGATCCGCAAATCACAGAAATGGAGGAGAACCATCATGAAAATGACCTTCCGCTGGTACGGCAGCAAGACCGATCCCATTCCCCTGAAGTTTATCAAACAGATTCCCGGCATGACCGGCCTCATGGGTCTGCTGGACAAGCCCGCCGGAGTGGACTGGCCCGAAGAGGAATTTGCCGCCCTCCGGAAGGAGGTTCAGGAGGCCGGTCTGGAGCTGGAGGTCATTGAGTCCGTCAACGTCCATGAGGACATCAAAACCGGTCTGCCCGCCCGGGACGAATATATCGAGAATTACATCTCCACCGTCCGGATGCTGGCACGGCAGGGTGTGAAGGTGATTGTCTACAATTTCATGCCTGTGTTTGACTGGCTGCGGACCGATCTTGCCCGGGTCATCCCGGAGGACGGAAGCAACAGCCTGTATTTTGACGAGAAGGATCTGGGGGCCATGGGGCCGCTGGAGATTGTCCGCAAGACCGCGGAGGACAGCCACGGCTTTACCCTGCCCGGCTGGGAGCCGGAGCGCCTGGCCCTGCTGGAGACGACGCTGAAGCAGTACGAAGGCATGACAGGGGACGATCTTCGGAAGAATTACAAATATTTCCTCGACGCGGTCATTCCCGTCTGCGAGGAGGTCGGCGTCCGCATGGCCTGCCATCCGGATGACCCCGCCTGGCCCATCTTCGGCCTGCCCCGCATCGCCCACAGCCAGGAGGATTTCGACAAAATCGTCGCCCTCCACGACAGTCCGGCCAACACGCTCTGCCTCTGCACCGGCAGCCTCGGTTCCAATCCGGACAACGATATTCCCGCCATCATCCGGCATTTCGGCCGCATGAACCGGATCGGCGCCATGCATGTGCGGAACGTGAAATACCTGGGCTACCATCATTTCCGCGAAGCGGCGCACCTGAGCTCCACCGGTGATCTGGACCTGTATGAAATCATGAAGGCCGTCCACGAAACCTGCCCCGATACGTATATCCGGCCGGACCACGGCCGCATGATCTGGGACGAGCAGGGCCGTCCCGGTTACGGTCTGTATGACCGGGCGCTGGGCGCCGCCTATCTGAACGGCCTGTGGGAGGCACTTGAAAAGGGCAGCTGCTGAGCGCTGCCCTGAAGGAGATTCTGTTTTATGCGCTGTGTTGTTCAGAGAGTTCTCTCCGCCTCGGTCACCGTGGAAGGTGAAACGGTCGGGGCCATCGGTCCGGGCCTCCTGGCCCTGATCGGCGTCTCGTCGGAGGATGGTCCTGCCGACGTGAAATACATTGCCGACAAGGTGATGCACCTTCGCATCTTCGATGATGAGAACGGCGTCATGAACCGCTCCGTGCTGGACGCGGGCGGTTCCATTCTCGCCGTCAGCCAGTTCACCCTTTACGGCGATGCCCGGGGCGGACGCCGGCCCAGCTATTTCCGTGCCGCGAAGCCGGAGGTGGCGGACGGGCTGTACCGCCGGGTCATTGAGGCCTGGCGGGCGGCCGGTCTCCCGGTGGAAACCGGCCGATTCCGCACGGAGATGCGGGTTT
>Ga0310694_10006873_pt1 | contig 10742 bp, 16 predicted proteins | sample 174DNAGHGhighgp2_FD_203884 | JGI IMG/M metagenome (GOLD analysis project Ga0310694, IMG submission 203884) | Sheep rumen microbial communities from Palmerston North, Manawatu-Wanganui, New Zealand - 1742 DNA GHGhigh gp2 (v2) (version 2) | ecosystem: Host-associated > Mammals > Digestive system... | reverse complement strand
TTCAGCCACTTTGTATTCGAGAAGATCGAGCTTCTGAAGAAACGTAAGCGTGTCGGATTCCGACGTGGGAAGGATAGGATAAGGTCTTTTGCCAAACAACATTTTTATTATCTCCTTTATTTTCATAAAATCACCAAACAAGCATGAACAGGCCGTCCGCCTGCATTTTATCGAATATCTGCGAATTCAGGTCCAGGATCAACGCACGGAACCGTTCGACAGCAGATGCGACGTCGGAACCGTCTTTGCCTGCTCTGTGTTCTGTGACGTTCTGCGCGTCGGTAAGATTGTTATACGTGTCCGTGTAGCCGTTCGTGTCTGTCCCGGACGCAGCGCTTACTTCCTGGCCGCTTTCGGCTGTCTGCGACAGCTCGCGTTCTGTGGCTGACGTTCCCAGCGCAACAATAGAATTCTTGTTTACTCTGCCAGGTGTGAACGTATCTGTGCGGCCGTAGGTAGTCGAACCGGATCTGGAAAGCGAACCTGTCTTTTTCGACAGTTCGCCCGTTCTGGTCGTCCAGACGTCAATATTGTTGATGACGTCAGCAACGCTCGCGATATCGGATGAATAAAGCCGTTCGAAGTAAACCATATTCGTACGCAGCCATGCTTTCAGGACGTGGCGGAATCTGCCCATGCTGTCCTGGCCTATTTCATAATAAAGAAATTTATCCGTCCATTCTTCAACGAATTCCGTTTTATCTGCTGCCGTCGTGTTATAGAAGGGCCAGTCCGTCGGGAACACGTAATCCGAAACGATCCTGTAATAGTCGCTGTCGTCCATTGACGTTATAACGTTCCAGGGCTTTGCGTCGGGATTTACGGAGAGCTGCTGCGCCAGGTATACGCTTTCGCAGTATTCTTTTATTGTCTGCGTGTATTTAGCCATTGTTAAGCACCCCTTCCGCAGGATTCATTCCGGGCAGAATGTAATTGACGACGTCGGAAACAAATTTCGGTTCCACCGGTTCTTTCAGGTAATCGCCGAACCGTTCGTTAATAAACTTCGCGGCGTTTCTGCGCGGCGCCATGAACGATTCCTGATAGATCAGAAGGCCGCCGTTCGAAGCTGCCACTTCGGACGTGATAAGGCGCTCCGCCTTCTGTGTGTTAGCGCTGGCGATTCCGATATTGAGCATGTATTCATCCAGGATCGACTGCTGGAGCGTCCGCAGCTGAAGACCTACCCAGTTTGTCCCATTGTTCGCGCCGGTGTTCAGCACTTCCAGAGCGTCCGGCTGGAAATCTTCCGTGATAGCTATAAACTCTTCGTTGTTGTCAAGGGCCGCGTACGCGTTCCGGACCGACAGCTCGTTTTCTTTTGTAGCTTTGATAATGTACGGCGTTTTCTGCGCGTTCGCGTTCAGCTCAATAATACGATCCAGATTTGCAAGGCGGATCGCATAATCAATAGCCAGCGGCGACGTCGGACGCTTCAGCGTGTTGTTGTACATTATAACGGAATTTTCGTTTGTCAATTGTGCTGTGAAGCCGTTTTTCGCATTCACGGTGCGGACGAGCGGAATTCCGTAAAGGTTCGGTTTTGACGATCCGAAGCCCGACAGGGCTACCAGGGAGCCGTCCGCGACAAAGAATATGACGCGGCCATTGAAAAACAGCTCCCTTTCGACGTACAGCGGATCAACCGTATCCGGAAGGTTCCACTGTATCCTGGATACGGCCGCCAGCTGCAAACGTTCGAGCCATGTATCAAACGTTGTTAGGTTACGCGCTAAAGCGCGTGTTTCTTTGTTCGGGATCATTTGTTATCCCCCTTTAGATTTTTTCTTTTTTCAATCCGCTTCGCGGATTTATGTATTCAGCCCGTAATATGTTATACCGTCAATAGTTAACGGAGTAAACTGGTAGACTTTTGGAGGGTTGGAAGAATCCTGCAAATCATACCCGAAAATTTGCATTCCAGACACTGAAGCATAAAAGGGTAAATACGTGCATGCGTCCTCGCCAAAGATCCAATGTACAAGGCAAGGCCCTGTAGTCATTAAAGCGATAACTTCATTGAGTGTCAGTTCGCTTCTAATTGCACTATTAGGGATATCTGTAATTATGTTAATAATCCCAATATCACCACCGCCTGCTTCACCTGTGACGATCTTACCTTCTTCATCAACAATAAGCGCCTTGCCTGCGTCAGCGCTGGAAACCGCCGGGAGGTTGCCGGCCTTTGCTACCGCTGCGTCGATCTCCGCGCCGGTGTATTTGGATTTAAAAATCTTTTTCCAGAAAGCCATGATTATATCTCCTTTCTAAAAAGAGCCGGACCAGGCGGCCCGGCCCTTCTGTTGTTTAAAGCTTACGGCTGAACGTCGAAGCCTTCGGTGTCGTCAGATCCGGCGACGAACACAACCGCGTTCGCAAACGGGCTGATTCCGCAAACCTTCGCGGCGTGCAGCCAGTAATTCAGTTCCGCGTCAGCGCCGTTCTCGTTCATCCAGAGTTCCGGCTCGAAGGTGTCGTAAAACTGGAAGAGATCGATATCACAGATGACGCCGAGAACACCGGCGAGCGCAGTTTCCTGTGCTTCCGTGAACGTCCAGGAATCCAGACTGGCAATCGTCATGATACGCGCCTTTTCTGCGGTTGTGAAGGTGAACCTGTCAACCGGAAGACGTCTTCCGATAAACTGCGCGTATTCAAGATTGAATGCTGCCGCAAGATCCTTGACGTCTACGTGCGCCTCTACGCCTGCCGGCATGATGATATACTCGTTGCCGTCGGTCGTTCTGGTAGCGGCGCCAGCGTCGTTGTATTCGTCGCTCATCCACTTAAACAGCTCCGCATATTCACGGCAGCCGGCAAGGAATCCCGTACCGTCAGACGTTACAGGCGACGGAACGGCGACTGTCTTTGAAGCAGCAATTCTGGAAAGAATCATCTGCGCCATTTTGTATTTGGTGAGAAGCTGCGAGTCCCACTCATAGCCGTTGTAGAGCGAATCGACGATCCGCTGCACGAAAGCGTCGAGCGAAGCGAAGCTCGCGAAAGCGCGGCGAAGCTGGATTCTTTTTACTTTACGGCCGTAAACCATTTCCGCGTTCGTTACGTGGTAAGCCGTTTTGACGTCCCCTACGGGAGCGCCGAAGGGATTACGCGGCGAAGCCGGGTTCTGGTTCTCCTGCTGCACTGCTGCAGGCGGCACCAGCACTTCTTCGACGCCTTCGCCGATATCCAGGACGCCTTTAAAGGTAGGCGCAAGCCTGGATTTATACATGGTGTCAATCAGCTTTGTACGAAGGATCTTGTTTACAAGGGCGTTGCACCACTTGTTGCACATGGACGTGTTCGTGGTTACAACGTTACCGTAAGCGTGCAGCGTTTCCAGAGAATCCGCGACGACGGTTACGCCGACGCCGATATCTTCACCGATTGCTGTAAGAGTTTCTGCGGACAATGTAAAATTGCCCACTACCTGTGGAATATAAGCCATAATTAAAATCTCCTTTATTTATAAATTCTTTCAATTCGCGGAAGATCCGCTTTGCCAGGTTCCGTACCGTCCGGAACCGGCTTGAAGAAGCCCTGCGGCCCAGCGGCCCGTTTCTTCTCCATTTCTTCAATATTACTGACGGTTGAAACAATCACGTTCAGCTTGTCTACCAGAATGTCAATCTGTGATTCAAGCGCTGTGATCCTGGCCGCGATCGGATCTTCCGGAACCGGTATTTCCTCTTCAGTCGTGCCGCCAGCGTCTATTGTCTCCTCTTCGACTGCCGCTTCTTCGGCCGGTTCATCTTCCGGTTCTTCGATCTCTTCGACGGTTTCCACCGCTTCGACGGTTTCGGGATTCTCCCCTGCCCCGGTCGGTTCTTCAATAGCGCCGATTTCCGGCGTTTCGTCTACCTGATCCTGTTCTGTCAGGTCGATAACTTCATAATTTTTTTCGTCCATTGTCGGTTTCACCCCTTTTAATATTACCATATTTGCAATATGTTTGTCAACAAACGCGCGAAATTGCATACAAAATTTGTGAAAAAAGGGCTTTACAATGTACTTTTAATGTGGTACAATGTAATAGCGTCGGTACAATGTACCACGTGAAATTTAATTCCGGCACAGCCGGGGAAGGGAAGAACAAAATGATTACTTTAAAACGAGCTTTGAGAATTGCAGACTGTGGCGACGCCTGGACAATTGGTACTGACGAAGGCGAAGGCTGGCTTTTCTATTTTGACGGAAAATTACTTCACACCGGAACAGATATTCCCTTTGAAGAATTCCTGGAGAGAAACTGCCTTGAATTCTACGAACGCGAAGAACGTAAACACTGGAAAGCGATCAGACTTCCAAAAGGCGTTTGTGAGCTGGAAGCCGGCCTGGCTTTCGTCGTTGAAGGCTGCGAAGACGGAAAGATATAAGGAGAACGGAACATGAAATACAACCTTATTTATCAGCTGGCGAACGATTGCCTTGTCAAAACGAAAGACAAGATATATTGCGTCGCCCTGCCCGACCAGAAAAACAACCGCTGCGCAATGGTAGCAGCCCTGGATTATCTGGAACAGGTTATTGACACTTCAAAGTTTATTTGGCCGAAACACGTTACGATCGAAAGACGGACAGACAAAACAAACAGGCTTAACTGGTACGTTGAATATACGGACGTTGTACAGGAAACATTTTACGGCGGCCTTCTGTACTATTGCACAGACGGCGAAAGCTTCGTGCAAATCCGCGTAACCGGGAACGGCACATATCACGCGCTGATCTTTAATGTTCCGCCTGGATACAGAGAACACCAGCTCGTGGACGTTCAGTCGTTCGAAACGTACGATGAAGCCGGAGCTTACGTAACGGAATATTTGAACGACGCAGAAAGGAGAAACAATCATGACTAACAACGAATATTATCTGGTTAAAATTTCAACGGACGGCACCGTCGGATTATTCAAAACGAAAAAGACGCCGGAGCTGCAGCAACTCTACGATCTGATCGGCTGCGACTGCGTCGAAACAATCAGGTTAACTAAAGACGTCCTTATGATCGTTGACGAGAGCGGCTGGCTGAAGGACGATCCGGTCCCGAATTTTAAAGCGTCACTGCTTTATTCAGACACACCGCACAGCATAGCCGGAAACGCGGTTTTGCTGAAACTCAACCGCAGGGCCTGCGACTGGAAAGCGTTTACGTTTGACGAAGCCGTCGCCGTTCGTATTGAAATTGAAGCCAGGACTGAAGCTTACATTCAAGACCAGCTAATGTAGATCTGATTATTTAAAAGGAAAGGGAAAACAACATGATTACTAAAGAGAAATATTGGATTGAAGATAAAGGCTCCTGCTGGGATCTTTACGTCTACGTTCCGCTTATGTACAGTTATTACCACATATTCCGCGCGCCTGATCGCGCCGGAATCTACGACTACATGACGCGCCGGCACCTTGCCGGCAGCGTCCGTGAATCAAAGGCTGCGGCCTGAAAGGAGAAGTTATGAATAAGGAAATTAAGGATAAGAAATGGAATTTCCCTGTTCCGCTTGACGAATTCATGGTATGGTTAGACAGTTTATATATTCGGCAACCGTATATTGTACGCTTGGCTTATAAATACAAATGGCAAACCGAGTATGAAAAAAGCAACGAATATCTGGACGTGGACGGAGAAACCGCCGATTATTACTGGCTTGACGACTGGAACGAAGGACACGACGAAGTGTACGTTCTGGCCTTTGTAGCAGTCCCTGATATATTCGAAGGAGAAACAGATAATGATCCGGGTAAATATTGAATATCACGTCTTCGATAGAAAGAACAGAAAGTTTCGTCCACTCGATGATATTGTAAAAGACGTGGAACGAGAATTGTGCGAAAATGCTTTCTTTGCTGAAGCTTCATATTATCGAATTACTGTTGTAAATGAAGCGAAGCGTACGATTATTGAGCGCACGGAGCCATGAAAGGAGAAAATCAAAATGACTGTAGAAATTGCGGAAAAGATGATTAGCGCATTAGCAGACTTAAAATTGAATTATACGGCATAAAAGCCGCATTGATAATATTAACTGTATGTGCTGTATTTTTAACAATTATAGCGATATGGAAGGATCATTGAAATGTCGAAAGGAGAAAAGACAATGTTTAAACTGACAATCAAAGCTGAAGATTACAACGAGATTCTGCGGCTGGGAAAGATCGTAAAACCGGACCGGAAGAACACGCACGAAGAGCTGGACAACATAGCAATATATATCGACGATCCGCTGGTAGAAGGCGAAGCGCTCTTCTGCGACAATTACATTTACGGGAAGTTCGTTTTCCAGATTCAGGAGATCATGGACACGACCGGACACGCGAAGCCGTGCGTGTTCATGTTGCCCCGGCAGACGTCCGAAGCTGCGAAGCCCGGAACGTTCGTTTCTCTTACCTGGTACGAAGCCGACGAAACGGAAAGACAGTTTACAACAGAACCGGTTTATGCTAAAATCGAAGGCACTTCGAAATTCGGAAACAGGATCGCGCCGGAATTCGGCGTCCCTGTCGGATACTGGCCGGTTCGCCGCCTGGAAAAGGATTTTGAAAAAGAACCTGTGGAAGATGATCTTTCCTACAACGTCGAACGCATGCAGCACTTCGCAGCCTTCTTCCCGAAGAACCAGTATTGCCGTCTTCAGTTCAGATACCAGGGAATTTTCGGGAAGGTTTCGATCCTTAACAACGAATGGTATTGTTACACACTCGGCGCCAGATTATCGAAAAGGAGAGCATGACAAATGACACAGGATGAGATTTACGAATACTGCAGAAGCGAAGGGCTGGAATATCATCACTCCGCGATCATGCAGGGATACGTCGCAAAAGACGGTATTAAAACAACCGGATATAAAGGACGCTTCGGAGCCGGCGTCGTCGTACACCTGCCGACAACGCAGCTGTACAACAAAACAAAACGATTCCACCCCGTGGAATACTGGCTTTTTCCGGAAACTGTGCCGGAAGAATATAGAGATTACGATAAAAGATAACGGCCTTCGCTGGCCTACAATTTGAAAGGGAAAACGCGCTGATAAGGTGGATGGGCTGCCGCTTGACGGTAGAGCGCCTGAAAATTTAATGGCCGAAAGGAGAAATAATTATGGCTATTTACAAAATCAAAATTGCAAAGGTAACAGAAATTAAGGCACACAACGGTTCGTCGTTCCTGGCGTACAAAACCGTTGACAAAAACGGCCGCTTCATGGATCTTAAATTCCAGAAGCAGTGCCGCAACGTGCCGGATAGTCCCTGCTGGATCTACATTACGGAAGAAAACTTCAACGTAGACAGCAACCGGCAGTTCCCTGTTATGTGGGTGAAAGACGTTGAGAAGATCGAGCCGCTTGCGCCGGTAAGCTCGAACGTTTCGGATTACTTCGATCCAGAACCGGAGCCTGCACCGCAGAAAAAGCCGGATACGGCCTTCACGCCGTTCTGATCTATTCAGGATCATGACCGCTAACAGGTAAATTCTAACAGGACCGGGAAGGAAGACACCCCTTCCCGGTTCTCATCAACGAAGGGAAAAACAACATGGAATTTATCGCTGACTTTGAAACAACGTCCGTTCGCGTTTACGAAGAAATAAAGAAAACAGTAAATACGCCTGAAGGACGAAAAACAGTAAAAGAAAAGCGCCTGGATCGTAAAAGAAGCAAAGCTTTTGTCTGCGCCTGGGCAATTATTCCCGAAGAGCTGGAACCGGATCCGTCGCACATAGTGCGCGGCCGTACAATAGAAAGCTTCATGGCCTATGTCGAACAGCTCTATTTTGACAACAAAAAGACGACTAAAAGCGGCAAAGGAAAGCCGCAGAAAATAAACATTCTGACGCATAACTTAAAATTCGATGGCGACTTCATTTTGTATTATATCCTTAAAAACAAGATAGCTGAAGTCGTTTCCGAAGTGCGCGAAAACGTGCTTTACAATTTCAAAATCAGATTCCCTTCCGGCGCTGAAATCGCCTTCTACGATTCCCTGAAGATATTTCCGATGAAAGTTGAAAAGATCGGTAAACTTTACGGAATCGAAAAATTAAAGGGCGAATGGGATTATAAAAAATACAGGGACGAAACAACGCCGATCAGCCCAGAAGAATGGGCTTATGTAGATCACGACGTCATGATCGTTTCACGCGCGCTGGCGGACTATAGAGCGCGCGGATACATGGAGAACACGCAGGCCGCGATCGCCTACAACGAGCGCTTGAAGCGCACGTGGCCCTGGTTTCATAAGCTGCCGGTTCTTCGGCTGAAAAAGGGCGATTTCAACGTATACCGCGACAAATTCCCGAAAGAAATAAAGCCGCTTCCGGTTCGGCAGCACAAACACCTTTTAATGGGATACTTCGGCGGTATTTCTTACGTCAACCCGAAATACGCGAATAAAGATATATTCGGAGCTTACAGCTACGACGTAAACAGTATGTATCCGGCGCAAATGCACGACGCCATGCTGCCATTCGGTGATCCGAATATAATTGAAAATCCGTCGCTGAAATACGCGCTGCACTGCCTGCGGACGTGGCCCTGCGTCGTCGCTGATATTGACGACCTTTCAATCACGCTGAAATCAGAGCGGCATTTACCGTTTCTTATGTTCCCTACAGATTCGGAAACGTCGGTTCGCATGCAGGGGAAAGTTATTTCCTGCCGACATGAAAAGGCCGTTCTGTCGTGCCAGGACTTCCGGATCATGGAAGCGGAATACAATATACACACAATGAAAATAACGCGGCTGTATTGCTTCAACAGTAAGCGCGGACAATACGCAGCATTCGTCGACTACTTCTACGGCATGAAGAGTGACGCGGACGCTGTAAGAAATGATCCGAACGCGTCATCCGCGGATAAAATGCAGGCGGAGATCATACGAAACGTCGCAAAGGTTATGATAAACGCGAGCTACGGCAAGGACGGTACAAAGCTTCTACGTACCACAAACAAAACCGTTTACAATCCTTCGGAAAACGTGCTGGAGAACCGTCAGGATACTGAAATTGCGATCCCGGAATATTACCTGCCGTCAGCAATCTTTATCTGCTCAAATGCGCGCTGGCAGCTCTACAGCGCCGCGCGTCTGGTTCGCGACGACTTCATCTATTCAGACACGGATTCAATAAAGGTAACGTCGCACGGTAACGAAATCTTGCAGAATTCACCGGATTTTTACGTGGATCCGCTGAAGCTGGGCGCCTGGGGCTATGAAGGACGGTACGAAACAGCGCGCTTTGTCAGGCAGAAAACGTACAGCTACGAACAGGTCGACAAACACGGTGAGCTGCAGCGCCACTACACGGTATGCGGCGCTCCGGACAGCGTCAAGCTCGCCATGAAAATTGACGACTTCAAGCCCGGTATGGTTATAACGCTTGAACAGCTGCACCGAGAAGGCCGCGAAGGCCGCCTGCTTCCGGTGCGCGTCCCCGGCGGCGTGATCCTGGAAGAAACCGGCTTTCAAATAAACACCGTTGAAAACTGGGACGAATCTTCCGGACGAAATATGCCTATCAATTTTGAACTTTTCTGTGATATAATAAAGAAGAAAAACGAAGAGGGGAAGGGACTTGAAAATGGCTAAATCAATACGCCTGTTTGCGAGCGATCTTTCAAACTATAACGATATACGAAAAGGCCTGACGTCGAAAATGCGCGCACAGATCCCGACGCGCGCGGAACTTATGCAAGCAACGCCTGACGTCCGCCAGAACATGATTGACACCCTGAACGAATGGCGGCAGCTCTCGCAAAAGGAAAAGGTAGCGTTCCAGGAGCGCGCCGGCACGGACTACGTCAAAGTGTATTCGGATCAGTCAAAGAACCTTTATTTCACTGAATCAGAACGCGTCGAATTCGCGACAGCTTCGCTGCGGCTTCGCATGATGACGCCAGATCAGGCGGAATGGGAGATGAAAGAAAGCTTAAACGCCGTTGATCGTAAACACAGCCGGGAATTCTATAAAGCCATGTCGTACGTCGAAGAAGACGAATTCGACGAAAACCTGGCAAGCGACGAAATGCTTTCTGAAATCATAAAGGACGGCGGCCAGGCACTCAAAGCACGGCCTGACGTATTCGAAAGGGCGCTGAAAGCGTATCTGGATCGCAAATACGGCGCAATGAAAATGTCACGTGTTAAGAAATCGGAAATGTACTGGGAAGAATACGCGGATAAAATGGCGTCGTATAACCAGGACTTACTGGCCGCAGCGCGTTTGATCAACGCTTGACAACTTCGGGTACCTGTGCTACAATAGCGGCAGCGGAAAATTTCTTTTCTTGCTGTTTTTCCTTTCAAACTGGCGCACCGCCGGCACCGTGTAAGATTCCCCTTGCACGGTGTTTTTGTTTGTGCTATACTCGCAATTACGAAACAGGCGCAGCGGTCACGGGCGCTGCGGTTCCATAATTCATTTAATATACTTCCTGAAAAGGCCGTCCCGGATATACTCCACGGGACGGTTCTTTTATATTACGCGTATTTGCACGGAAAGGGCCTTCAGGACGTAGACGGGAAATCATAAGGCGGACACGCTCGCGTGGCCGTGCGTGGCCCTGCGCAACGCACACGACGTGCTGGACGTTCAGGGCCAGCACGCCAGGAAGCACTGCTTCGCACGGTAAGCGCTCCAGGGCGTACAGGGCCGCGCTGGTCCCTGGCACAGGGAGCAGCGCGGCAGGCCCGGCGCAAGTGAGCAGCGCGGCACACAGGCCGCGCGAAAGCGAGCGGCGCCGGGCCGCGGCTCGGAT
>Ga0310694_10006870_pt1 | contig 10744 bp, 9 predicted proteins | sample 174DNAGHGhighgp2_FD_203884 | JGI IMG/M metagenome (GOLD analysis project Ga0310694, IMG submission 203884) | Sheep rumen microbial communities from Palmerston North, Manawatu-Wanganui, New Zealand - 1742 DNA GHGhigh gp2 (v2) (version 2) | ecosystem: Host-associated > Mammals > Digestive system >... | reverse complement strand
GGCATCAACGAGTACGCCTGCTCCGAAACCCAGAAGTACGGCCATGTGACCTATTTCTGGAACGGCAACCGCAGCGAGAAGTTCTCCGAGGAGCTGGAAACCTGGCAGGAAGTTCCCTCCGACGTCCGCTCCTTTGACGAGTGCCCCTGGATGAAGGGCACCGAAATCACCGACCTGGTAATTGCCGCCATCGAGTCCGGCAAATACGGCTTCATCCGCTGCAACTTCCCCAACGGCGACATGGTGGGCCATACCGGCAACCTGTATGCCACCGAGATTGCAGTGGAAACCGTGGACCTGTGCCTGGCCCGGATCCTGAAGGCCTGCGACGAGCACGGCTGCATCCTGGTGGTCACCGCGGACCACGGCAACTCCGACCAGATGCTGGAGAAGAACAAGAAGGGCGTCATTTCCGTCCGCACGGCCCACAGCCTGCGCCCCGTTCCCTTCATCATCCATGATCCGGATCAGCGGCACGAAATGGACACCGAAAGTCCCTTCGGCCTGGCCAACGTAGCCCCCACGGTGGTGGAGCTGCTGGGTCTCAAACCCTATGACTGCTGGGAAAAGTCCATGCTGAAATAATCGTTTTGCGGTCGGGTTCACGGGAACCCGGCCTTTCTCTGTCCCCGGATATCCCGTATTCAAGGAGGAAAAAGCCATGCTGAATATCCCCGTGACTCCGGAGGATCCCCGTTTCCGCCTGCTGGGGCGGATGGATCTTTCCCATACCCCCGTGGCACTGGACTGGACCGGCAGCGGCCTGGAATGCACCTTTCGCGGCTCGGACCTGTGGGCGGAGCTGGAAGCGCCCGCCCTTTCCCCCGTCATGTGGATGATCGTCCTGGCGGACGGCGCCCCGGTGACCCGTTTTCCCGTGGAGCCCGGTGTCCGCTTTTATCCCCTGGTGCTTGGCATGGATCCGAAGAACGCCCGAGTCATCACCCTGATGAAGGAAACCCAGTGCATGCCGGATCAGCCGGAGGCCACGGTTTTCCTCCGTACCCTCCGTCTGCGGGGAGAGCTGGAAGCGCCCCCCGCCCGGGATCTGAAGATCGAGTTCATCGGGGACAGCCTCACCTCCGGCGAGGGATCCCTGGCGCCCCGGGGCAACGATGAATGGATCACCCAGTGGTTTTCGGCCCGGGGTAACTATTCCTGGGTTGCCTGCGATGCGCTGAACGCCGAACGCCGGATCCTTTCCCAGAGCGGGTGGGGCGTATGCTGGGACTGGGAGCACAATCCGGACCATACGCTGACCGCCCATTATGAGGAAATCGCCGGTGTACTCCGCGGCCCCTCCGCGGAGAGGCGCGGATGTACGAAACCATTCGATTTCAGTTCCTGGCGGCCGGACATCGTGTGTATCCGCCTGCTCACCAATGACCAGAACGGGATGAATATGCGGAACAGCTTTGAAAAAGACAGGGACACTGTGGTACAGGGCGCCGTTTCCCTCCTGCACATGGTACGGAAGAACAATCCGGAGGCAAAGATCGTCTGGATTCTTCCCGCATCTGACTGCCATCCGGAACTGGCCGAGGAAGCCGTCAGTACCGCCCGGGCGGAAGGCGTTGCCGGCGTCTTTACCTGCCGTCTTCCGGACTACCGGGCGGAGGATATGGGAGCACGGTTCCATCCCAATGCCGAGTGGAACCGCAAAGCCGGCCTCATCCTTGCCGATTTTCTCCGAACCCATGTCCTTCCTGAATGAACGCACAATTCTATCCGGGAATTTACCGGGAAAGGTTGCTGTTCTTTTCGTGCCTTTTCGAATGTTTGTCCGTGGCGTGTTATTGACGCAAAATCTTCGAATATCTATAATGCATTTATTACCATTTTATAAGGAGGCGGAGTGCCATGGCCAAACTGACCATTGACCGGGAAACCTGCAAGGGCTGCGGTCTGTGCGCCAACGTTTGTCCCAAACATCTCCTTGCGCTCAGCAAAGAGATCAACGCCAAAGGTTACCATCCCATCGGAATCGAACAGCAGGACCAGTGCATCGGCTGCGCTTTCTGCGCGCGGATGTGCCCGGATGCTGTCATCAAAGTTGAGAAATAAGGAGGAAGCGTATCCATGGGTCAGAAAATGCTCATGAAGGGAAATGAGGCCATTGCAGAAGCCGCCATCCAGGCCGGATGCCGCTTCTTCTTCGGCTACCCCATCACGCCCCAGAACCAGATCCCCGAATACATGTCCAAGCGACTGCCGAAAATGGAGGGCGGCTGTTTCCTGCAGGCAGAAAGTGAAGTGGCCGCGATCAACATGGTATACGGCGCAGCCGGTGCCGGCGCCCGTGTCATGACTTCCTCCTCCAGCCCGGGAATCTCCCTCAAGCAGGAAGGCATCAGCTATATCGTCGGTGCGGAGCTGCCGTGTGTAATCGTCAACATGGTGCGCGGCGGCCCCGGCCTTGGATCCATCCAGCCCGCCCAGAGCGACTACTATCAGTCCACCCGCGGCGGCGGCCACGGCGATTACCGGATGCTCGTGCTGGCTCCTTCTTCTGTGCAGGAAGCGGTCGAGCTGACACAGGAAGCTTTTGACCTGGCGGATAAATACCGCAATCCTGTGCTGATCATGGGCGACGGCCTGATCGGTCAGATGATGGAGCCTGTCGAAATGCCGGAACATAAGGAACGGACGGATCTTCCGCCGAAAACGTGGGCGGCCACCGGCTGGAAACCCGGCTGCGGCAGGGACAGGGCAGTCATCAACTCCCTGTATATTGATCCTGCCGTGCTCGAGAAGCATGTCAATCACCTGTACGAAAAGTATGCTGCCATGGAGCAGGCGGAATGCCGCTGGCAGGAAGAAATAACCGACGATGCAGATTACGTGATCTGCGCCTATGGAACGACCGCCCGTATCGCCCGCAGCGCCATGCGCAAGCTCAGGGCGGAAGGGATCAGGGCCGGCCTGATCCGTCCGATCACCCTGTGGCCTTTCCCTGCCGCACCCATTGCAAAAGCAGCAGAGCATGCGAAAGCATTCCTGACTGTGGAAATGAGCATGGGGCAGATGGTGGACGATGTAAAGCTTGCCGTAAACGGCAAAAAACCTGTTCATTTCTTCGGCCGTACCGGCGGCATCGTGCCCACCGTGCGCGAGATCGTCACCGAAGTTGAAAAGCTTGCAAAGGAGGGGAAATAAGCATGGCTGTTGTGTATGAAAAGACAAAACTGCTGACTGACAAGCCCCTGCATTACTGCCCCGGCTGCACCCACGGCATCATCCACCGGCTGGTCGCTGAAGCCATCGATGAACTCGGTGTCCAGGAGAAAACAATCGGTATCGCCCCGGTCGGCTGCGCAGTGTTCGCTTACGACTACTTTAACTGTGACATGATAGAAGCGGCTCATGGCCGTGCACCTGCCGTCGCCACAGGCTGCAAGCGCGTGAATCCTGACAATATCGTCTTTACTTACCAGGGTGACGGCGACCTTGCTTCTATAGGCGCTGCGGAAATCACCCATGCTGCCACGCGCGGGGAAAACATTACCGTTATCTTCGTAAACAACGCGATTTACGGCATGACCGGCGGTCAGATGGCGCCGACAACCCTGCCGGGCCAGGTAACTACCACTTCACCTTACGGCCGGGATCCGAAGCTGTGCGGTTATCCGATCCGTGTCAGCGAGATGCTGTCCACGCTGGACGGCCCCGCCTACATTGCCCGCGTTTCCGTCCACGATGTGAAACACATCATGGACGCAAAAAAGTGCATCAAAAAGGCGTTTGAAATGCAAATCAACAAGAAGGGCTTCTCCCTGGTCGAAGTGCTTTCCGCCTGCCCCACCAACTGGGGAATGACACCGCAGGAAGCCCTTAAATGGCTGGAAGACAATATGATTCCCCAGTATCCCCTGGGCGTGAAAAAGGAGGTTGAGTAATCCATGGAAGCTCAATTCCTGATCGCAGGTTTCGGCGGGCAGGGCGTGCTGCTGATCGGCCAGCTCCTGGCCAAGGCCGCCATGCATGAAGGCATGAATGTTTCGTGGATGCCTTCCTACGGTCCTGAAATGCGCGGCGGCGAAGCCAATTGTGCCGTGGTCATTTCCGACGAACCGATCGGTTCCCCCCTGGTGACGGAGATTCCGATCGCCGTCATTATGAACAAGCCCAGCATGATCAAATTCACTCCGGCGATGGAGAAAGGCGGCATCATGCTCTATAACTCTTCCCTGATCGATATCACACCCGACCGTGATGATATCACCGCCATCCCCGTGGATTGCAACGGTATCGCGGAAGAACTCGGCAACGCCCGTACAGCCAACATGGTTATGCTCGGCGCAATCCTGAAGAAAACAGGCGTGGTTTCCATCGATTCTGCCATGGAAGCCCTGAAAGCCACCTTCGGTCCCAAAAAGGAACACCTGCTCCCTATCAACCGCCAGGCCATGGAACGCGGCCAGGCCGCTGTTGCAAACCTGTAAGAGCACACTATTAGAACTGCCCGGGCTGACGCCCGGGCAGTTTCTTGTTTATCCTTCTTTTATTTGATGTAGTCCAGCACGCTTTGTGCGGCGATGCGCCCGAAAATAACGATGTCCGCCACAGCGTTACCGCCCAGCCGGTTGCCGCCGTGCACGCCTCCGCAAACTTCGCCGGCAGCAAACAGGCCGGGAATCTCTTTGCCTTCCGTGTTGATCACCCGCGCCCGCGTGTCAATTTTGACGCCGCCCATCGTATGGTGAATTCCGGGCGCGATTTTGATCGCATAATAGGGCGCGGTGGTCAGGTCCGCATTCATGCCGGTTGTCCGTCCAAAGTCCGGATCACGCTGGTCCTTCACATATCCGTTCCAGTCGCCGACCGTCTTCTTCAGTACATCCGGTGCGATGCCCAGCTGTTCCGCCAGGCCTTCGATCGTATCCGCCTGTACAGTAATACCGGATTTTACGTATTTTTCGGTGGCTTTCAGGTGATCACGCAGGTTCTGGTCAAAGATGATCCACGCATACTGGCCTTCCTGTTCCAGTTCTGCGGCAGAAACGGCGTCGCGGGTCAGCAGTTCATTCGTAAACCGGACGCCGCCCTGGTTCACCAGGATTGCACCGTCGCCGCGCACGGATTCGGTAATCAGGATAGAGGTTGTCTGCTCCACGGTCGGATGCAGCTGGATCTGTTCAATGTCCACCAATGCCGCGCCCAGGGCCTGCGCCATGATAATGCCGTCACCGGTCGCGCCGGGTGCGTTCGTCGTCACAGTGCCTTTCAGATCCGGACGGTACTGTGTGTACATTGCTTCATTTGCACCGAAGCCGCCTGTGGCCAGGATAACCGCCTTGCACCTGAACGTGTAGTTGTATTCTGCGCCTTCCGCCTTCACGCCGCAGATTTTTCCTTCTTCATCTGTCAGCAGTTCCGTTGCAGCTGTATCATACATGATCTCTACGCCCAGTTCCTTCAGCTTGGCTGAAAAGCGGTCCACCAGAAACGCGCCGACACCGGATCCGTCTTCAGGCGCATGAATACGGTTCACGGAAGCACCGCCGGAGAAGGAGATCTTCGGCAGCTCGGCGCCGATGGTATCCAGCCAGTCGATAGCGCCCGCGGATTCATTGGCCATCACAGCCACCAGTGCCGGATCATTCAGCGCGTGTCCGCCCTTCATGGTATCCGCCGCAAACAGTGCCGTGGAGTCTTCTATGCCCTGTTCCTTCTGGTAGTGGGTTTCCGCGGCGTTCATGCCGCCGGTCGCTTTGGTGGTATTTCCGCCTGCGTAAGGCATTTTCTCCAGCAGGACAAAGTTTGTTCCGGCTTGGTTCAGCATGATGGCGGCCGTCATGCCCGCGCCGCCGGCACCAATCACCACAACGTCGGTTTCAATCTCTTTTTCCTGCTTTTCGCTGGCTTCACCCTTGTCCTTGCGGTTCGCATCCAGCTTTTCCAGGTCCGCACCGGCCTGTACCAGCGCGTCGCTGGCGGCCGCAATGATTGCATTGCTGGTGACCGTAGCGCCGCTTAAAGCGTCCACATGCGGCGTCTGGGCTTTCAGGATTGATTCTGTCAGTTTTTCCGCTGCCAGTCCGCCCAGCTCCGGTGTTTCACCTTTCGCATTGATGAATACGCCGATAATCTTGTTGGCGGTCACGGTGATCTGGACCTTCACCGGGGCAAAGATGCCCTGTGCTTCACCTGTGTAGGTACCCGGGGTAAATGAATTCTCTTCCGGCGTTTCCGCAGCGGCTGTTACGCCGAAAAGCAGCATCAGGGCCAGGAATACGCTGATCAGTTTTTTCATAGGTTCCTCCTGTCATCGGGTCGTATATGGTTTTTTCCCTGCTGACATTATAACTGGAAAAAAGTTCCGGTTCAACCGTTTACTTCACGCTGATGGCAGTAATTGTAAATTTCTTTCCTGCCTCCGTTACGCGGATCTCAATTGTATGCTCGGCGGCTTCTTTTGCGTCAAGGACCAGCACAACCTCGCTCTGTCCCCATTTTCCGGGTCCTCCCTGCAGTTTCATTTTTACCTTGCCGTCGACCAGGATTTCCGCCGCGCCGTAGGCGGTATCCGCAGATGCCAGCCACGAAAGCGTGCATTTGCTGAATACGCCCGTAATCTTCAAGGGTTCCAGGCCTTCTGACGTCTTTCCGTGGCAGAAGTTCTGCTCCCCGCAAACAATGCCCACCGGCTTGTTTGAATATGCTTTCTTGTCAATCTTGTCAAAACTGCCGCGTTCCACGGTAATCCCTTCAGGAACGGTATCGCCGTAAATCGTCTTCAGTCCCATGAAATCCGTGCTGTATGCAGGTTTTACATCCAGGCTGATATCTGAGGCTGATGTTTCAGCTTCTGCAGCGTCCTGCACTGCCTGCATCAGCGCGTCCGCCATCATACCGTGGCCTGTTGAGTTCGGATGGTATTCATCCTTGTAGAAATTCTTTTTGGGGAAATCCTTATCCAGGTGCGGGTAAATACCGTCCTTCACAGACACCATCATCAGGTCGTACCTGTCGCCGATCTTTTTGTGTTCGCCCTGCACATTCCATCCGTCGTTGCGTGCGGAGAAAAGCAGGATCACCGCCGGTTCGTTCGGCTGGCTCAGGATCTCCTTCACCATGGATTCGTAGCAGCGGTAACCGGTCGGCTCCGCCCAGTCGTTTACCGCATACTCAATGACGACAAGATCCGGCAGCCCGTCCGGGTCGCTTTCCGGTACCCTTGCGGCAATGTCCCTGCCATAGCGCATCCAGCCGAAGGATGAAGGTGTTCCTCCCACGCCGCTGTTCACGAGCACAACGTTCTCCCCGCCGTTCGTCCCGAAAAGTTCCCCGAACTTCGCCGCAAAACGTACTGCCCAGCATTCCTCATATTTTGTTGCCAATGCTCCTTCCGTAATAGAGCCGCCGACTGTCCCGATCGTGATCTGTTCCCCGCTCCTGGCACGATCGATTACTTTTTTCAGGCGCAGGTTGTTCCCAAGGGATACCTGGCATTCGCGCAGCGCTTCCGCGTACCATGCTTCACCGGAAAAGTCCGCCATCGCTGTTCCTCCCCCCAGCATTGCCAGTACCAGCAGTAATGAAACCAGTTTCTTCATATCCGTCACCCCTGAAGTTTTATTCTGATGCCCGTGCGGTCATGCATAGCTGTGTATTCCCGGCAAGAATGTGTTTACGCCGATATAAGTGAAAATCACACAAATGAATCCGATCACCGCAAAAATCGCTGCTGCCTTTCCCTTCCAGCCTCTCCGCAGGCGCAAATGGAGATAAACCGCATAGATGATCCAGGTCACCAACGACCAGGTCTCTTTCGGATCCCAGCTCCAGTAGCTTCCCCATGCACGCTCTGCCCAGAGCGCTCCCGTCAGGATCGTCAGTGTCAGGAACAGCAGTCCAAGGCATACGCTGCGGTATGCGATCAGGTCAAGTTTCTCTGTTTCAGGAATATGGCGGTCCAGGAAGCTGTCCTTCCGGATACGCTCCCGCCACAGGAAAAAGATCCCCAATGTCGCGCTGACCCCAAACGCGCCGTAAGCAATGATTGCCGTAGATACGTGGAAGGCAAGCCAGCCGCTTTGCAACGCAGGCATCAGCGGCTTGATTTCCCGGCTCTGCATCGCCGCATACCCCATGATCAGGAAAACAACCGGCAGGGCAAGGACGCCCAGCAGCGGAAATTTGTATTTCCAAATAAAGGCCAGGCTCACCAGGGCAAGCGCCCAGGCGAAGCAGGTCGCGAATTCGTACTGGTTCGTCATCGGCAGCCTGCCCGCTGCGATCCCCCGCAGCACCAATGCCGCGGTATGCAGCACAAGCGCGGAAATGTGCAGGGCTTGTGCAACTTTCCTTGCGCCGTCTTTCCTGGACACCGCAAAAAAGAAGCAGCATGCCAGCGAGGCAAAATATCCGATCATCGCAATGGTGAACAGGATGTTCTCAGCATTTTCCATGTTCTTCCTCCCCTGCCGCGACGTTTCGTACCGCGGCCTCAAGTTGTTCCTGCATCAGCGCCTGCCCTTTCCTGCATCGTCCCCGGAGGCTCCATTTTCCGTCTTCCCCGCGGACAGCCCACAGCGCCCGGGGCTGGAGCAGGAAAGCCAGCGCAAGGCCGAGCAGGGTGATGATTCCGCCGAGCAGGGCCATTGGCGCAAAACTGTCCTTCCGCGCAGCCAGAAGCGTAAACGTCCGTGGGGAGAAAGTGATCTCATCCCCGCCGACCGTCACAACGCCTTCCCCGACGTAATAGTAACTCTGCTGGAACACGCCGTTCCGGTACAGGTCCATAACATACAGGGTTTGATCCTCCTGCCCTTCTTCCTGCATTTTCCGGATCCCTGCAAAATAAAACGCATATTCCGGCTGGTCTTCCAGACCCAGTACACTTTCAGCCATCGCCTGCTGGGGAAGCAGCGTTTTCCGCTGCGTTTCTTTTCCGTCCCGTTTTACCGAAGCGGAAACCGCGGTTCCCGTATTATTCTGGTACAGGCGGAATCCGCCGGCATCCGCCGGGTTGTTAACGCTGATAGTCGCCTTCTCCGGCCTGCCTGCCGCCGGATCGTTCACAGTGATCTCCGTCACGTATTGGGCGATGCTCGCATCTTCCCTGGTTTCTGTGCGGAAATCATCGATCACAATTTCAATGCCTGTTCCTTCCAGGATCCTCGTATCACCCGGAATGCCCCAGATCACGCTTTCCTGCATGGTAATCTGCCCCAATGCAAACCCGGCGATCAGCAGCAATACGCCGACATGGCAGATCCATGCGCCCCAGACGCCGACACGGTTCCCGGAAGCAAACAGCGCTTCCTTCCCCTGCGCGTCAGTGCAGCGAAGCGGCGTCAGCCGCATCGTCCTGAAGACCTGTTCCGGCTGTTCCGTTTCTGTTTCCCCAAGGTTGCCCGGGGTGTTGACCGCCGCGGAATCCTTTTCCTGCCTGTATCGGCGAAGGAAAGAAGAAAAGCGGAGTACGCTGCAGAGCAGCAGGTTCAGGCACAGGAACCCGCTCAATGCAATAAACCATACACTGTGATAAGCGTCGTTCACCTGCAGCGCCATGATTACGGATGCCATCCCGGAGCCGTACCGTACCTCGTATGCTTCCCGGGTCAGTCCCTGTTCAACCAGGGAACTCAGTGCACAAGCTGCCGCCAGCAGCACCAGCAGTGCCACAGCGAATCCCATCGAGGAGAGAAATCTGCCAAGCTTTTTCATCGTTGGTTACCTGTCTCCCGGTATTAATAGGAGAGACCGCCGCGAAAGGCAGCGGTCTCCTCTTCTTTATGCTTTCGGTTACTTGCCGATGATCCCGAGAATCTCAGCAACAGCTTCCTGCACAGCAGCAGCTGAGAACTTCAGGCTGGCGCCTGTGATTGCATCCGTGTCAGCCGTCTGGTTTTCCACGATTGCATCCGCCCATGCCTTGCGGATTTCGTCATTCAGGAAATCACTGCCTTCGCTTTTTGCTTCGGAAGTGATGCTGCACTTGGTGATCTTTCCTTCCTTCACGTCCACTGAAACTGTTATCGTGCTGAAGTTTGTTTCCTTGTCCACCATAAAGCTTCCGTAAGAACCTTCCTGGCTGACAGCTTCACTTTCTGTATTTTTCTCCTCAGCAGGAGCCTCCGTGGCAGGCTTTTCCCCGGCAGGCTGTTCAGCAGCGGATTGCCCGTTCCCTCCGTTCATCATACCCAGGATTTCCGTAACAGCTTCCTGTACGGCGGCGGATGAGAACTTCAGGCTGGCGCCTGTGATTGCATCTGTGTCCGCTGTCTGGTTTTCCACGATCGCATCCGCCCAGGCCTTGCGGATTTCATCATTCAGGAAATCGCTGCCTTCGCTTTTTGCTTCGGAACCGATCGTGCATTTGACGATCCTGCCGTTCTTCGCACTCACAAGAACGGAAATCTTGCTGAAGTTCGTTTCTTTCTCGGCCATATAGCTGCCGTATACTTCTTTCGCAGCAGGAGATTCTTCGGCAGGCATACCCTTTTCGGCCGGCTGTTCCGCTTCAGCAGGTTTTTCCGCTTCAACGGGTTTTGATTCTCCAGCGGGCGCTTCGGCCGTTGCTTCTGCGGCAGGCACCAGGCTGTTAACAGCCTTCAGCACGGCTTCGGAAGTAACGGTGGCGCCTGCCAGCGCGTCGATTCCGTTTTCACCGTAGGTAAACGGCCCTTTCTTGCCGGTAAACTGCCCGGTGAACGCCTCCTCTGAGGCGCGCTGGCCAAGGCCAGCCGTTTCATTCGGCGTTTCGACTGCCAGGCTCCTGACGGTTCCGTCATCGTTC
>Ga0310694_10006867_pt1 | contig 10748 bp, 23 predicted proteins | sample 174DNAGHGhighgp2_FD_203884 | JGI IMG/M metagenome (GOLD analysis project Ga0310694, IMG submission 203884) | Sheep rumen microbial communities from Palmerston North, Manawatu-Wanganui, New Zealand - 1742 DNA GHGhigh gp2 (v2) (version 2) | ecosystem: Host-associated > Mammals > Digestive system... | reverse complement strand
CGCCCCGTCTGGACTGCGGACGGGGCGCCAAATAAAAAGCCAACAGGCAAGGAGGAGGTACCCGTTGGCTTGGAGTGGTTTTTTAAATTGGTAGCGACAGGACTCGAACCTGCATTATAGCGCGCTTATTACATTCAGCCTATAGACTGACGGCACTGCCAATTGTGCTACGCTACCATAAGAGGGGGAGGGGTCTTGCGACCCCTTAGCCGACTACTCGGCGACCTTGAAGGTTGCCTTTTCCTTACCCTTAGCCTCAGTTGCCTTGACGAACTTTCCGCTACGGTTCAGAATTGCGCTGACCTTCTGATTGGACAGACCGAAAGCATCTTCGACCTGCTTGCAGGTTACCGTACCTACTTCTCTGACGAACTCCGCGACCTTTTCAGTCAGTTCGGCATTCTCTCTCTGTGCCTTTGTCGGCTTTGTAGACTTGTACTTCTTCCGGTTGTCAAGCAGTTCCAGTTCGTGTCCGCAGAAACCTACGATTTCCGCATCATTGGCGCAGACCGCCATAATCTTTTCCAGCATTTCTCTCTTTGTCATAATCATCACCTTTTACCTTTCCTTGATTACGCTTTTAGTATACAACATTTCAGCCATGTTGTCAAGCCCTTTTTGAAGGATTTTTTATTTTTTTTACTCCAATTCTTTTTCTCTTGGAAACCAAGCAGATTGACGGTTGCTGATTCAGCGGTTGTCGCTCTTTCCTTTGGCAATTTTATTATAGCACTTTTCAGAAGATTGTCAAGTGTTATTTTTTAATTTTGTAAGAGGTGGGTACTTGTATGACCATTGATGCAGTTGGGACTACACGTATACACATCGCAAGTCATGAGATTAACCGGTATTTACCATGACTCTATTGATGCTTCTTGCTAGGCGCTGACATGATACCACCAAGTACCTCGGTACCATTCCATTCACCTCTTACACTATTAGTATAGCAGATTTAGAACTAATGTCAATACTTTTAGGATAAATAAAAAAAATATTTTTTTCGCGAAAAATGCTTGACAAAATAGCGGCCGGCATGGTATAATAAAATTTCGCGCCGGCTCGATAGTGGGCGGCGCGCCAAATAAAAAGGGTTTGTCAACCCTTTATTTACCAGTGAGACAAAATTCTTCGTCAACTTCTTCTTCTACTGGAATATCAGCGCACGCTTCAAGGAAGTCATAAATTGTGGTAACTACTTCCGGTGAAATTTCTTCTTTTGAATTGCGCCAAATTCCATCATAACCTCTATTATTCCAGCAGACAAAATTGAGATAAAAATTTCCAGTTTTTTTACTCTGACGAATTTCAATAATTGCCTTTTCCGGCATGTTGCAGACATTGGTATTTTCTTCCATTTTTTTACCTCTCTTTCTATAATTATAATAACAAAATAAAAAGGATTTGTCAATCCTTTTTTAACTATGGAAGACTTCTTCATCAAAATATTTAGGAAATCCTTTTCCATTATCTTCAATTCGTTTAATGGTATACATACAATGATTGCCTGCCATTTTATCAACTTCCATTAAAAGCCTTAAAGTCTGTTCTACTACTGAACGAACGAAACCGCAAGCGACAAACTCATTTCCATTAGTGTTATCTGTTAAAATCCAAATCATTTTTTCCACCTCTCTTTTTACACTTTAATTATAAGCATTTTCAAATGAAAAGTCAATAGAAAAATCATTCCAAAATCCAAAAGGAAATCAAAATAAAACTCAACCCCAAAGTTCGGCAGGGTTGAGCGCTGTTCCTCTCCAAGATTTACGGATAGGCTCTGAATCGTCTACAAGGACTGCATTTTCTGAATTGCGCAGGTTCTTGTTGTGACCGTATCTGCGGTAAATGCGTTTTGTAATGGAAGGGAAGTATTTATTCAGCCAAGCATTTTTCTGTTCAGCTACATTTTTGCAGTAGGCATCAGAAGCGCCAAGCGGTGTCATGCTCAGAATTTTGATTTCATATTTTTCTACTGGAAACCGTTTCAGAAGTTCAGTTTCAGAAATCATAGGCTTGCATTCAAGGAAGATTGTTTCATCCTCATTGCGCAGTCTCGGAAGCCAGTTTTCAATTCCATACAGGTCAGCGATTGTTCCATCCATGTCAAGGTACAGTGTCTTTTTCATTTTGTTTTCCTCTCTTTACATTATTATTATAGCATCTTTTCAATTAATGTCAATAAAAAAATAGCATTTTATTTGCTATTTTTTCAAATGTGATGGTAAATAAAATTTTCTGCTCTCTCAACGTCATTCCGGAGCAGTTTATTTTCTACTTCCAGTTCGGCGATACGACAGCGCAGATTGCGGATTTCGTCAAGGGCATCTTCATAATTCTGTCTATAAATTTCCCCCATGTCAAGAGCCTGCTTCGTCTCAAAATCATTTTCAAACCACATTTTTATTACCCCTCTTTCATTTCTATTATTATTATACTATTTTTTTAAAATTTTGTCAATACCGAATTTTTAATGTGATGCTTTTTTTCATAATGCCTAATAGCGCGATTGAAACGATGATTCCATGCCCTCATTTCTTTTTTACTGTTGGCATTGTAAACTGATACTGCCCAGTCAGTAGCGGCTAACTCAGTTGACATGTTGAAGTATGCCCACTCTCGCTCTGTCCCCGTAAGATCGCCCAAGCATTCTTCCGTAGCTTCTGAGACCCATACTTCATCAGAGAACAGATTTACTGTATAGTGATGACCTAATTCATGTAAGATAGACATAGCGAAAATGTTTTCTGTAGTTAAAGTAAAATTAAATTTTTCTTTTAAGAATTTCTTCCATTCAACATTAGAATCATGATTCTCTTCAAACGTGAATGTAATAACTTCATCTTCTGGTTCATAAGAGAATCTATTGGACTGTTTAACTTTGCAATCATTGCCAATAAATTTTTCAATCAGATGCTCCATGCTCATAGCAGTTCCTTCTTTCTATTATTATTATAACATAATTTTTTTAAATGTCAACAATAGTTTTAGGAGCTGAGAGTGGCGCGCGCCAACAGTGGCTTTTGTCAACTTTTATTTGCGATAAGGCGCTATATTGAAAAAATGCCCGCGCACGGGCACTTATGCAAGCGTTTCTGTCGCATAAAGAGTGATATTTTCAAACACATAACCAGTGCCGAACCGATCACAAAGTTCCGCCCATGCGTTATCTTCGCAAGCGCAAGTGATAGCAATATTTTCACCTGTCAGTGTATCTGTAAATCTGTAAATAGTCATTTTCCTCACCTCACACGGATAGTATAGCACCTGCGCGCGCAGAAGTCAAGCGTTTCGGGATAAAAGTTTTTGCGAAATTTGCGAAAATTTTGCTTGACAAATTTGCGTGGAAGTGATATAATGCTAAGTTCTGGGCGCCACGTCCGCCGGCGCCCAGCCAACGAAAAAAGACCGCTGCTCCGCCGGTCCCTGCGTTATACCACTTTTCTGGAGAAAGTTACCCTAAACCTTCGGCGCTCTTACCCATCTCCGCCGATAGAGTTGCCGGTCCGTTGCCCACGCTTGGGTCATAATGCACTCGCCTATTGCTGTCAGTGCGCGCCCTCGGGGATCGCCCGATTAGTGCAAGTTCCGGTTCGCTCAGACCGCCTTTCCGTCCGGTGGGAGCCGTACCCTTTCCTTACACTAATAGTATAGCACATCCCCAAAAAAATACAACCCTTTTTGGGAAAAAAATAAAAAAATTTTTTCGCAAATTTTTGCTTGACTTTTTTTCTGAAATGTAGTATAATGGCCAGAACTGGCCGCCAGTATCGTCGGCGGCCAGCCAATAAAAAAAGGTGGCATTAGTCCACCAGTTTCCACAGCATCGGTGTTTCTCCGCGTGAAGCAATCCGTTTCAGAATTTTTCCGATCCGTTCCGGACCTACCGGATATCTGCGGATGGGGTTCTGCTCGGAAGCGACTACCCATCTGTGCGCCTTGCTTGTGCTCTCTGTCTTCTTCATAATTCCCATGTACTTGACCATTTTGTTTTCCTCTCTTTACAATTATATTATAGCAAAGTTTTAAAAAATGTCAACCCTTAAAATAAAAAAAATGCCCTATTCGCAGAGCATTTCCCACTCTTCCTGCGAGTTGCAGGAGTAGGAGATCCAACCCTCCTCGGGATCCAGCACGTCGGCGTAGCGGAATCCGCTGTCCTCGTACCAGATTGCGGTCGGCGTCTCAGCCAGTACCTCACAGTAAGTTTTGATCAATGCGATGTGTGTCATTTTTATTTCCTCCTCTTTACAATTATATTATAGCAGTTATTTTCTATTTGTCAATACTTTTTTAAAATTCTTTATCTTCTTTAATGACAATTCCTGTTCCAATAATTCTTTTCTGAAAATCGCAGATTGTATAGAATTTTCTATCGCCTTCCCATTTTTTTTCTGTTGGGATCATTTCTACAAAAACCTCACAATCTTTCGGAAGTTTCTCAAGCATTTTAATCATTTCATCAGCTGTCATTTTTATTTACCTCTTTTCTTTTTACAATTATAGTATAAAATAAAAAGGGTATTTTGTCAATACCTTTTATTTAATTTTTTCCCATTCTGTAATAATTTCATCAAGAACTTTTCTAATTGTAATGTATTCTTCTTTTCTTTCAGGATGCTTGCACATTTCTACCAATGCCTGCTGATGATAAGCCCAAAGGAATTCAACAGGGATCGTATCTTCGGGGTATTCAATTTCTTCTTTCTTAAACTGGACTTTCATTTTTTCTCTCCTTTTAAATTCTTTCTACTGTCAAATAGCAACCGTATTTTACAATTCTTTCCAGTGCTTTTAAAGCGCTGGCTCTATTATCCGCAATTCTATAGAAGACTGCACCATCTGAATAATGTACTGTATAAACTAACATTTTGTTTACCTCTCTTTACACTCTTATTATAGCAAAGTTTTAGGAAATGTCAATACTTTTGAATAAAAAAACTGGTTTTTATTCAAATGTTACCAGTTCTTCTGTTGCTTTGCGGAACATGTAAGTTTTTCCGTTCTTTTCAATGATGATGTGAGTTTCAGTTTCCATGTACTGGACAACTCCCTTAACTCCGATCATTTCACACATTTTTTCAAGCTTTGTCATTTTCTTATCTCCTCTTTCTTTTTACACTTATAGTATAGCAGATTTAAAAAATAATGCAAGCATTAGTTTCGGGATTTTTTTATTTTTTTCTAAAAAAATTTTTTATTTTTCTCTTGACATGCGCCGGCCGATCTGCTATAATTTTGGCCCGTTAGCGGTGACTAACTGGTAAGTCTATTAAAAAGACCTTTACAGGTCTTCTCTCAGTTCAGAGAAATATTTTTCAACTACAATCGGATCGTATCCCTCAGAAATCATCTGTTTCGCATAATGTTCCCAACGGTCTTCACATGTCCACCAAAAGGCGATTTTATCCTCGTCCATCAAATGGAAGAATCTTTCTTCAACAAAATCTCTCATTTCACTTTCTCTAGTGTTTGTCATTGTTTTTTCCTCTCTCTCTTTACATTATTATTATAATACAAATAATTTAAATTGTCAATAGGGATTTTCTAAAAAATTTTTCAAAAAAATTTTATTTTTTCGCTTGACTACTGGAGCCAAATCTGGTATAATTTTGGGTCGTGGTCGGCAGCTATTTTCATTTTAAAATGAAACGAAAAACAGATTCATTTTAAAATTAAAATGAAAATCTCAGATGAAAAAAACTTGATTTCAAACATTGAAACCAAGTGCTTTGTGCTCGTATGCAAGACTGATAATCTGCTGAATGTTCGGTGTGATATCTTTGAAGTATCTTCTGATTTGTCCCGGTCTTGCAATTAATTTTGTGATCAGCTTTTTTGTTTTTTCGTTCTGAATGATAATGATTCCAGTAGAAGTAATGGAATGAATTTCCGGACCTCTTTTGTGTCCCTTGTCAATGGTAAACTTCGCTACAACCTGTCCAGTGCCGATGCTTTCAATAATGGCTTCTCTGTGCTTTCGATCCTCTCGATAGTGCCTTGACTCTTTCATTATCTTTTCCTCTTCTTTTTACACCTTTATTATAACAGGGTCTCAGAAAAAGTCAATACATTTTATGAAAAAAGTTTAAAGAAAAAATGAATTTGATTTAGCAATAAATCAAATTCATGTTAGCCCATTTCAGAATTGAGATCTGTTTCTTTTCTCTACCAATGCGGAGGGCATCACATTTTCTCGTTTCTCTGTGACTCTTATCAATGTACCAAACGCCATTTTCGAGCCAAATTCCGCAAGTACCTTTGTATTCTTTAATGAATTTCATTGCTTCGCGCATGTCCCGGGTTTCTTTGCCTTCAGTAGCGACCTGATAGCCTGTCTTGTAAGTGATCGGTTTTCCATTCTTAAGTGTAAGTCCATCATTGTTCTGAAGCTTTCTTAATGTTCTAATGTTGATCATAGTTTTGTTACCTCTTCCTTTATCTGATTCTATTATACAGCCACCTTGCGCAAACGTCAAGAATTACTTTACAAAAAATTAAAATAATTTTTTATTATTCCACTACTGGAGCAGATACAGATTTAAGGTGAAAAGTCAAGTAAAATTTTTTTAATTTTAAAAGATTATTTTAAAACTGAAACTATTTTTACTTTTGGAGAAAAACAGTTTCAGTTTTCTACTATTATTTTTCTATAGTTTTACTTTTCTACTATTTTGATACCAAATGCGCACCAAGTCCATTATACGCCAGGTGCTTCAAAATGTCAATACAAAAATTAAAAATTTTTTGTCATGTTTTTTTATAAAAAATGAAAGCATTATACACCGGCAGTAGCTGCGCAGTTAGTTAGTCTAAACTAACTGGATCTATTAAGGAAACCAGTTGGAAATTCAACTAATTTTCCGGGTAGAGTTAGTTAGTCTAAACTAACTCCATGGACTGCTGGCGAGATACTGAAAAATGGTTGGAAATGCAATTAATTCTGATCCAAAAAAATGCTTTTTATCGCGCGAGACCATTTTTTTGGGATTTTGGGCGCCTATAGCCAAAGCGTGCAAGGGCAAGCCGATTTTTGGCTTATGCGAGCGTTTTTGAAAATCGCGCCGCCACGTGGCCCGCACGTCCGGCGCCGGCGCGCCGCAAATATAAAGGCCATATATAAGCAAGGTAGAAGGGTTGAGTTTCCTCAACCCTATTTCTTTTTATGAGTTAAAGCGCTGTATTGTCAAGTGATGCTTCAAGGCAGACAATGGATCCCATGAGCGTATGTTCTTCGCCGACATAAAGGTAGACCTTATGTTCTTTTTTCCTTGCTTTCATTTCCTGTTCAATTTCTTCTTTATCAAGATAGATGCATTCATCTTCTGCGATATTTGCAATGTATTCAGATGCTTTCGCTAATGTTGTGAATACCTTTGTACGTTCAACGTCTTCACTGTCTGTCACGAAGTAAACTGTCTTTGTCATGTTCTTATTCTCCTTTTTTTAAAGTTAGTGTTTTTAGTGTTATCGCTTCACCTTTATAGTTTTAGAATTCCATCAGTCTCCTTAATGTGGACTCTCTGCAGATTGTTGCGCCGTCTCTCTTTACCTGAAGTTTTGCGCCTGCTGTCTCAATGTCAGCGCCTTCATAGAATGGTGTATAGTCCTTATGCCATTCCTTGCCTGTCATTGCTTCATACAGCATCTGCTCAAACTGATCGCCTTTATTGTACTCACTGACAGCGTTATAAATCTGCTCAGTCTTTCCAATGCACATACATCCTACCATCTTGATGAGTGCTCTCTTATGCTTAGCTTTGAGCCTGAGCCTTAAGGCCTTTGTGCCTTTATGCGTCTCCCACTTCATCCATGCAGTGTTAAGATGTGCAAGGCTGATCACGTACTCATTGCCTTTATAAGAGAAGGCAAGCGCATAACGTGAGTGATATGCGTATGTGCTGTAAGCTGTGTAAGCTTCTGTCTTGCTAAGATGCTTCATGATGCTCTCCTTTTTTCCTGCTTATATACCTCTACAATAATAGTATTGTCCTTATTGTGATGCCATACAGTGCAGTAGTTATGACGTCTTGCCCATTTAATGAGATTGTTCAAATGCTGTGTGTTATTGCATGTTCTTGTGAAGAGCTTTGTCATTGTCTTTATCCTCCTGTCAGCCTTTAAGGCTTACCCTTACCGCTAAGCCCTTAACTCTTAGCGGTAAGGGTAAGGCTTTAAAGCCTTATTTTTTTAACAAAGAATATATGCTTTAATTACATTACAGCTGATAAGTTTTCTATTGAAGCTTTTCATAGCTTTCTTCATGCAGTCCATAGCATTATAGAATCCAGCGATACCCATGAATGTGGTTGAGTGGTGATGAAGTCCATAATCATCAGTATACCAATATTCAAGAGTGTAAAGATTGAGAGCTTCAAGCTTCCTATAATTGTTGTAGTTAAACATTTTTTTGTCCTCCTGTTTTTTGTACCCTGTTGATTGGTACACCTATAAGATAGCAAATACCTTTTTACTTGTCCATACTCGAAAAGCAATTTTTTAATCTTTTTTTGTTTTTTTGTGAAAACTTTTTAGTTTTCTTTCATTTTTCTATGAAAACTTTTTCACTCTTCTTTATTTATAGGCGGATTATACCCGCGGTAGTTAGTCGCGGCTAACCGTTGATCTGTGCAACTATTGACGTACTTGTGAAATTTTTATCAGATGAAAACATGGGCGGGGTGTATTCGGGATGTGAAAATTTTCACGAGCACAATCCGAAAAAGCCTCCCCATTCCTCCCACTCAAACTTCTTTCCAAACGAAAAAGCGAGTTTTACTCGCTTTCTACTTTCACGATGCCCTCTTCAAGTATCGCCATCTGTTCTAATGTTTCAGCTTGCTCTTTGTAAAAAACAATATCTCCAATATGTGCCTCATATTTGTCATTCGCAAATGCCAATATAATTCGCCACCCAAGGGGGTCTATATTCTGGGATTTTAGGAAAGTTAGGATCCCCTCTTCCATATATCTTCCAGTAATAAGGGGATTTTCAAAACCTTCCGGCAACGGTTCCTCCACATAAACCTCGTCTGTGTCGCACCCCATAACCAAGCGCCGCAAATCCTTATTAGTTATTCCACTGTCTACTGGAATATCATATAAATCCACCGCAAATCCAATTCTCTTGCTTCTCTCCAGCATCTCACCGCCCGGCGCATCTCCTACCTTAATAATAGTAATACTTGGTTTTCTCTTACACTTCTGCGCTCGGCTCTTTAATTCTGCTTCCCAGTTCTTCACAAAATTATCTATCACGTAATCGCTCCTTTACTTCATTCCACCATTCATCATTCACTGTCATCGCAAAGGCCACCGTAGCAAAAATCCAATTCACTATTGGACAAAATACATATAATAAAGAAGTTACCGCTTCTTTTTTACTAACATAAGATTGTTTTTCATGAATCAATTCGCGCATTTCTTCATCAGATTCTACTTTTAAAAAAAATGCAAACATACAAATAATATAAGCAAAAATTCCTAAAAAATAAAATTCTAATAACATTTTAACCAACTCCTTATAATTTATTATAACAAAAAATTTTTTATTTGACAACCGCAGAAAAATCTGGTAAAATACTCTTAGAAAGTATTGGAGGAAAGAATTAGTGACTAAATTAGATTACGATTTAAAGACTCCAGAAGAAAGACTAGAAGTAGTAAAGAAAATTCTTGAAGAAAATCCAGAACCAGATCCTTACTATCTTGAAATTCTTGCGGATTACCTAGTTTTTTGCATGGAGAAAGAAGAGAAAAAAGAAAAACAAATTCTGACCGAAAATCGCTTGGCTACAGTAACCAAAAGAGAAACCTCTTATGAGGGGTTAGTCTCTCAATTTGAAAATGGCGAAGATGGAGTATATAATATAACAAATAACGACAAACATATAATTTTTCAACCAAAGATATCAATTACAGCAAAAGACAGAAGAGACATCCCTGAGCTAGCTCAAACTGATGAAGCAATTGCGGCCTGGAGTGCCAGAGTGCGCCAGTCGGAAGGTAGAGATCGTTTTATTGCGAAAAAAGCCTTAATAGAAACGCGTAAAGACCAATACGTAATTAAGCAAGCCTATAAGCCACCAGTTCAAGCTATGCACTTAATTCATTCAGAGCATCATACAGAACTATTGGAAGAAATAACTTTTGATGAAGAAGGATATCCTGTTTCTAAAGGAGTTTCCTTATTAAATCCAGCTATTTGTTCAGCGATACTCTGCAATTACTCAAAACTAAAAGAAAATAGCTGGAGTGATTTTTTCGGAGACACTTGATACCTAATGGAAGAATTTGATAAGGTATCAATGCGCGCGTTGCGCGATTACCCGCTCTATTACCGCATTGTAGAGTGCAAAATTGATGGACTTCAAAATGCGGAAATACGAGATATATTAGAAGAAGAATTCGGTATTAGACATAGTTTAGAATATATTTCATCTCTTTGACGTAAAAAAATTCCAAATTTAATTGCGTCAGCTGCTGAAGATGAGTATTTAGACTATTACTATTTAAATGAAGAAAAAGGAAAATATAAACGTTGCAGTAAATGCGGCCAGATTAAATTAGCTCATAATAAATATTTTAGTAAGAATAAAACTAGCAAAGATGGCTTTTACTCAATTTGTAAAGAATGCCGAAATAAAAAGAAGGTCAAAAAAGCATAATCTTTACTATCTCTAAAATAATCTATATAAGGAGGTAATTTAATGGATAATTATTCAATTAGTAAAAAAGATTTAATTTATTGC
>Ga0310694_10006865_pt1 | contig 10749 bp, 5 predicted proteins | sample 174DNAGHGhighgp2_FD_203884 | JGI IMG/M metagenome (GOLD analysis project Ga0310694, IMG submission 203884) | Sheep rumen microbial communities from Palmerston North, Manawatu-Wanganui, New Zealand - 1742 DNA GHGhigh gp2 (v2) (version 2) | ecosystem: Host-associated > Mammals > Digestive system >... | reverse complement strand
CATTATTAGCAAATTTAATATACATAAATTATTATTTATAAGTATATTAATATCTGCTAAATATAACGAAGATGTTATATATGATAATAAAATTTTTAGTGAAATTTCAGGTATGCCTTTAAATGAAGTAAATCAAATGGAAAATGTTTTTTTTAAAGCAATGGATTATAATTTATATATAAGTGAAGAACATTTTAATACTTATAAAGATATTTTAGAAAATAATATTTGCTCAATAAATTAACTATAAATAAATACTTTTATTTAGAGATTATATATATATACATATTCTTATAATATTTATCTATGAAATGTATTTGTTGTTAATTTTATTTAAATTGTAAAAAATATTTAATTTATTATTAAACTATTATAACAAATATTTTAAAATTTAATTATTCCTAATCAAAACAAATAATTATTTTAATTATATATAAATAACTATTAAAAAATATAAATAGCTTTGTCATTAATTATTATAAAATATAAAAATAAATTTTAATTATATTTAATTTCATATAAATTAAATTAATTTATTTATTAATTAAATTAAATATTATTAAATATCATAAAAAAAAATTATTTAATAAACATTAAATTACATTTGACTATTTTTTCTATTTAAAATAACATTTGATCCTTTATTTTTATTATTATTTTTATCTATATATTTATTTATATTATTAGAAGAATTATTTATATTTTTTTTGGAATTAGAACTATTCATATATTTCGTATAATAATAATTTGTCATATTAGAATTATTATTATGTTGATAATTTCTAATAGGAGTGCAATTAGAATTAATTTTATTAATATGTGTTAATTTAGGTGTATTACATCTTTTAATAGTTCTTCTAATAGGAGAAGTATCTTTAATTTGTCTTGAAGTATTGGAAGTTATTTTATTATTATTATTATTAGTGTTATTATCATAATATAAATTAGGATCAAATTTTAAATTGTTTGAAGAATGCACAATTTTTGAATATTTTTTTGAATTTCTTCTACTTGTTGAATTATTACTATTGTTATTATTATTATGGCTTGTAATATTTGAATAATTTGTTAAAGGTTGAGAATATTTAGAAAAGTTTGTAGTTAAATTATTATTTATTGTATAATTAATATTATTTAAAGGTTTATTTAAATTAGTTGAAATATTTGTTATAGATTGATATTTGTTATAATTAGTTGAAGAAAAATCATTTTTAATATTTATATCTTTATTATTATTATTATTTTTTAAATTTAAATTTGTTAAATTAATTTCATCAAAATTTGTTGAAATGTTATTACCATTTAAAATTTTATTATAATTTTTTTGAATATTATTAAATCCATTAAAAGATGTTAAAACTCTTAAATTTTCACATGAATTAGTATTTAATAATCCAACAATATCTTCATTTTGAACAGGTGAAGTAATTTCTTTTAAATTAGTTGAAGAATTGAAATTTTTAATTTCTTTTTCATTTTTATTATTATTGTTATTATTAAAATTATTATATAAAATTAATGAATTTAAATCATTATTTAAAATTTTTGGAACATTATTTTCACTGTTTGTTATTATAGAATAATTTGTTGAAATGTTGCTACCTTTCATTTTTTTAATATTATTGAAATTTTTTTCTTTTTCTTCAAATTCTTTTTCTTTTTCTTTTAATAATTTTTCTTTTTCTTCAATTAATTTTTCTTTATCATTTAATTCATTTTCTTTAATTTTAATATTTAATTCTTTTTCATTAATTAACTTTTCTTTATTATTTAAAATATTTTCTTTATTATTGATTTCATTTAATTTATTTTCAATATTTTTTTCTTTTTCGATAATTTGATTTTCTCTTAATTTTAAATTTTCTTCAAAAGATTTAATTTTGGCTATAGTTTCTTTGATTCTTTTTTCTCTTAACCTAATACTAATTTCAGGTATATTTAATAAATCATCAGAACTTGGTCTATTTTCAGGATTAACACTTAGCATCCAAGAAATTACTCTAAATAATTCATTAGAATATTTATCATTTGTTTTTTCAATTTTTCCATTTTTTATTTTCATCGCAAGTTGAATTTGATTTTTGGCCAAAAAAGGAGGATTTAAATAAGATATTTCATACAAAAAACATCCTAATGACCATATATCACTTTTTTCATTATATCTAATTTCATCTATTTGTTCTGGAGACATATAATAAGGAGTTCCAACATGGGAATAGGCGAAATTTGAATTTTCACCTAATTCTCTAGATAAACCAAAATCACCTAATTTTATGTTATTTTCACTATCTAAAAAAATATTACTTGGTTTTATATCTCTATGTAATATTTTACCTTCTTTGAAATTATGAATATAATGAATTGCTAAAACTATTTGAGAAAATATTTTCCAAATCATATCTTCTGCTATATTTGTTTTGTTCATTTTACACTTTTTTATCAATTGATTTAAATCTCCGTTTTGACAATATTCCATTATTATATATATTTTTTGTAATTTTTTGTCTATAATACGATCATAATAACGTATTATGTTTGGGTGGCGCAGTTCTCTTAGAATATTTACTTCTGATACAATTTGTTGCTTTTCTTTATCTGACATTAAACCATAATTTAATTCTTTCCATACTAAAATCTTTTTATCTGCAATACGACGAATTTTTGAAATTGTTCCAAAATTTCCTTTTCCTATCATTCCAATTACTTCATAATTTTCCATTATAATTTAAATTAAAATTATTATTTAAAAATTTAAATTATTTTTTCATTATAATTTTTATTAATAAAATAAATAATAAATGAATAATAATTAATATATAAAATTAATAAATATAAAAATAATTAGATGATATGATATATATTTTTTATAATATTATATTATAAAATTAAAATAACAAATATATATATTTTTAAATAAAATATAAATTTTATAGTAAAATTATATTTAATAAAAAAAATATTTCCTAAAGAATCCAGGACTTCCATCTGGTTTTCTTGAATTTCTAACAAAGTATTTAACTATTTCTCCATAATAAAAGTGGGTAACATGGAAAGCTAAAGTGATAAAATAATGTTCAACCCTTATTCCTCTTGTTCCAAAAGCTGTATTCAATCCTGGAACATATAAAATTATATTAACTAAAATAAATTCCCATAAAATTGAACCCAACAAATAATAATTATCCATTTTATGTTTAAATATTGATAATTCTTTTGTTCTATAATTAAAACTATTTGCAAATTGCATAATAATTGCACTTAATAAAAATGCTCCATTTGAATGTCTTAATGCTTCAATTCTATAGCAAACATAATCATCATAATTTTGACCTCTTGAAAAGAAATGACAATCTCCCCAGAAACTATTTGGTTTATTTGGATAAAATAATCTCAAATCATAATGTAAATCTGAATCACCATTCCAATTTGCTTCTCTAATTTTTGAATTAACATATAAAACATAAGAGTCCCCATGAAATCCAAGTAAATCTGCATATTCATTCATAAATGCTCTTGAATTTCCTTTAAATTCAGCATCGTAAGGATTATAATAATCTTGAATAGCAGGTTCAATTCCTTTTAAAAAACTAAAGAATGGTAAATTTATAGCTCTGAATCCATAATCATTTAAAATAACAAAATATGTTAAGAAACAAGCAAAAGTTTCTAAAAATCCTGTACAAAGATAACCAATACAAAATAATTCAGGAGTGCATAATTTTTCAGTTTTGCAATTACGAGGAGGTCTTGACATTAAACCTTTTTCAGGATGTTCATATGATTGAGTTAAATTAGGAAAAACATCACTTCCAACATCAATACATAAAATTAAAATAGTAGACATAGGTAAAGGAATTTGAATTAAAACAAATGCTAAAAATGGAATTAATTCAGGCATATTTGAAGATAAGTTATATCCTATAATTTTTTTTAATATATCAAATATAACTCTCCCTTGTTTAATACCTTTAATAATATTTGGAAAATTATCATCTAATAATAATATATCTGCTGCATCTTTTGCTACATCAGTTCCTACTTTTCCCATTGCTATACCTATATCTGCTTTTTTAATTGCAGGACTATCATTTACACCATCTCCTGTTACTGCAACTATATGGGACAATTGTTGACATGCATTTACAATAGTTAATTTATTTTCAGGACTTGTTCTTGCAAATACAACATCTCTTTTCATAATCCATTCACGAAGGAATGAATTTTTATTTGGATTATCATCACTCATTAAAGAATCCCTATCAAGATAAGCTTGTAATCTAGTTCCTTCTATAATAATTGTATTACTTTTTGCTTCTGCTTCTTCTAATGTTGCTAAACCTTCTCTTCTTTGAATTAATTCAGGAGTATCATCTATATCACTTATAATTCCTATTTGGTTTGCTATACTAGCTGCTGTTAAACTTTGATCACCTGTAACCATAATTACTTTTATTCCTGCTTTTTTACATAATGCTATTGCTTCTCTTACACCATCTCTAGGAGGGTCTTCCATTGCTACCATTCCTGCAAAACATAAATTAGTTAAAGGGAAATTAACTTTAGGATCTCTTCCTTTTTCTCTTTTATGCTCTTTATCTGATTTTTCTAATTCAAATCTAAAATCTTTTGGAAACTCTCTTTCATCAAGCTTTTTAAATGCCATACCTATTACTCTCTCACCTTTAAGTGCAAAAGCTTGATTTGCTTCTCTGAATTTTTCATGAAATCTTTCGTTTATTTCAACTTCAACTCCCCCTTTTAAAAAATGAGAACAACGCTTTAATATACGTTCTGGAGCTCCTTTCATTGCTAACATAAATGTTCCGTCTTCACAATCTCTCATAAAACATGCATATTTTAAATCACTAGAAAATGGAATACTAATTGGATTTTCATCTTGCATATGAAGTGGGTATTTTTCTCTAATAATATTAATTGGTTCAAGTTTTTCAAAAAATTTAATGATCCCACTTTCAGAAGCATCAGTATTTGTATATCTATCATCTATATTTTTTTTATATTCTTCTTGATATTGAGGAGCAAATTTTTCTTTTAATTTTTCTTTTAATTCTTTTAATTCCTCGATTGTTGCTTCAGGATGTATTTTTTTATATTTATTTATTTCTTGTGTAACTGGTACATAATCTTCAGGAGTGGAGGTTATAAATTCACCTATACTTCCACAAACTGCTGCAAATTTAAATAATTCAAAACTAGGGTCACTTTCTTCAAAAACTTTCATTGGAATTTCTTCATTATCTTCATTTCTCAAATTTTTTTGAGTTTCATTTGTTTTTTTTATTTCAGCATCATAAAAAACATGAACAACTGTCATTTTATTTTTTGTTAAAGTTCCTGTTTTATCACTACAGATACATGTGATACTTCCTAAAGTTTCAACACTTTGTAAGTTTTTGACCATAATATGAATTTTAAGCATTTTCTTTGCAGTAATTGCCAAAGCAACAGTAACAGTACTTAATAAACCTTCAGGCACATTTGCAACAACAATACCCAAAGTAAATATAACATTTGTAATGATATCATATCCAATAATCATTGCTAAAACAAAAAATAATAAACCTGAACAAATACTAACAACTGCAATCCAAAAAATAAAATTATTAATTTCTCTTTGTAATGTTGTTTCTCCTGCTGAAGCATTACTTGCTAAATCTGCTATTTTTCCCATAAATGTTTCAGTTCCTATTCTTATACAAACTCCAGTTCCTCTTCCTTCTTTACAATTTGTAGAAAAAAAGGCTAAATTAGTTGCTTCTAATGCATTGTCTCTTCCTTTTTCTCCACATTCTTTAGTTGCACTTACTGCAATTGATTCTCCTGTCAAAGGAGCATTGTCAAATTGAAGATCTCCTTCAATTGTAAATATTCTTAAATCTGCTGGAACCTTTTCTCCTAAATGAATGTGAACCACATCTCCTTTTACAATATTAACTGCAGGTATAGTAGTTTCTTTTCCATCTCTTGTTACTATTACTGTAGCAGCACTAAATGATTTAAATGAGTCAATAATATCAGAACTTCTTTCATTTTGAATATAAGAAAAAAGTCCTGTTAATAAAATAATAACAACAACTACCACAGCCAACCACATATTACTTAAATCATCTGGATTTAAACTATATGCAATAAAACTTAAAATAGCAGCTATCCATAATAATATTGAAAATACTGATGTAATTTCCATAAAATATTTTACTATACCTGGTGTTTTTTTTGGTTCAGGTAAGGCATTTGGTCCATAAGTTTTTAATCTTAATTCTGCTTCTTCTTTTGATAATCCATTTTCAAGATAATTTTTTTCCATTTCATTTCCTATTTTATTTATATAATCTACTTGATAAGGAGTTAAATTTTTAGGTAAAGCTCCTTCTTCTAAATCTAATAATTTATCATTAATAATAGATGTATCAATATCAGCTCCTGCAAAAGTTTTATTTATTTGATTTTTATCTAAAAATATTTTTCGCATATTTTCAAAAAATGATAATTTTGTTAATTTTTGTTCTCTCCAATCACCAACTCCTGCTCCTTTTATTTTATCTGATAAACCTTCTCCTTTTCCTTTTTTTCCTGTTTTATATCTTAAAAATTTTTTGTTTAAAGGATCTTTATCTTGTTCTTCTTTTTCATCTAAAACTTGTTTAGCTTTTTCTGCTTGAATATGAAATGCTGATACTGCTTTATTTTCTTTATCTAATTCTTCTTCTTCTTTTGCAAATTCTTCATTTTTATTCATGATTTTATTAATATTTAATTTTATTTAAATTTATTTAATAATATTATTTTTTTTACTCATTTAATTTAAATGAGGAAAATAAAAAGAATAATTTTAATTTTTAATTAAATAGATATTTTAAATTATGATTTTTAATATATGAATACCAATCAATTCTTAAAAAGTAAGAAATATGAATTATAAATTTTTTTTGATAAATAAATAATTTATTTTATTAAATTTGAATATTGAAAATAAATTGTATTATTTAAATGAAATTACAAATAAGTTTTTTCAAATTTAAAAATAATATTATATATAAATTTAATTATTAATTTATTACATAAATAAAAAAGTAATTTATAATTTAAATATTAATTAATTCAAATAAAAAATGTAAAATATATATATAAAAAAATATTATAAGAGTTTTTACTTAAATCAAAATTTAAAAATAAAAAATAGGATCTTAATAATTGAATATTATTTATTTTACTACAAAAAATTAATATATAAAAACTTACACTATAAGTTGAAGGATCAATATTATCAGGTAATTCAGAAGCTTTAATTAAAAATCTTTTTTGAATTTCATCAAAAATTTTTTGATCTTTTTCATCAACTATAAAAGTTATAGTCAATCCTTTCGTTCCAAATCTTCCTGCTCTTCCAACTCTATGCATATAAGAATCAGGGTCTTCAGGCATATCATAATTTATAACAGTATTAACTTTAACAACATCAATTCCTCTTCCAAAAATATCAGTAGCAACCATAATTCTTTTTTTAACCTCTTTAAACAAAGTAAATAATCTTATTCTATTTAAATATATATTAAATAAATATTATACCTTTCTTCTTGAGGTAAATCACCATGAATAGCAATTGAAGGAAAAGCACAATTATTGAGTAATTTATTTAGTTCTTTACATCTTATTATACTTTTAACAAAAATAATTACTTGATTGAATTGAACTTTATCTAAAATTTCATTTAATTTTTTATTTTTTTCATTTTCTGCTAATTTAACATAAAATTGATGTAAACCTTCTAAAGTTAATTTAGTTTCATCATCTACAATAACTTCAAAAGGGTTTTTCATATATTTTCTACATACATCTCTTATTTCAGGTGGTAAAGTAGCAGAAAACATCATAACTTGTTTATTATATGGAGTTTTTTTGAAAATATTTTGAACATCAGCTCTCATATCTAAATATTTAATAATTTTATATATATATTATAATCTTACCTAAGGCGCTAAGCATTTTATCACATTCATCAATAACAAACACTTGATTATTATTTAAATTTAATTCTTTTTTCTTTACTAAATGTAAAATTCTTCCAGGTGTACCTATTATAATATTTGGCTTTTCATTCTTTATTTTATTTATTTGATCTTGTTCTTTTTCTCCACCAATAATTAATATAGTTGATACATTTATTCCTTTTGCGAAACTCATAAAAACTTTATTAATTTGAAAAGCTAATTCTCTTGTATGTGCTAAAATTAATACTGAATTTTCTCCTTTAATATTTCCCTCTAAAAATCTATTTAATATTGTAAGAACAAAAACTGCAGTTTTTCCCATTCCTGCTTTGGCTTGGCATAATATATCTAATCCTAATAATGAAATAGGTAAACATTGTTGTTGAACTTCGCTTGGATGTTCAAAGTCAAAAGATGCGATTTTGCTTAATAATTCTTCTTTCATTAAAAAATCTTTGAATGATGTTGTGTGCATTGTGGTATGTGTTCTATTTATATTTTAGTTTTGATTTAATATTAAATATAATTATTATTTGATTTTACCCTTGAGTTACTACTTTATTATCTTGCTTTGGATCTTCTTCGGTGAAATCTACATATTCTTCGTCTCCCATTTTAAATTAAATGAATAATTTTTTATTGAGTTAATATTTATATTAATTTGTTTAAAATTTAAATAAAATATATTTTTATTATTTTTTAAAATTTATTTAAATATACTTTTTTTTATGATATTTATAATAATAAAGTTATATTAATAATTATTATTATTATATTATTTAAAGGAAAGCAATTTTATTATATAATTATATTTCTAGAAATTTTTTAATTTCTAGCGAATTAATTATTATTTAAATTTTAATTTATTATTTTTATTATAATTTTTATAATAATAAAAAAAATTAAATAAAAATGAAACTTAAATTACCAAATATTTCTAACACAAATAATTCAACTTGTCAAACTGAAGGAAATGTTCCATTAAATATAAATAAATTTCACAATTTATATAAAAAATATAGAATCAAAAATAAAGTAATAATTACAGATCGAAAAAAAAATGATCCTAATCAATTAGCAAATGATGAACAATTATTAAATGATTTAGAAGAAGAAGATAAAAAAGATGACATAAAAAACGAAAGATATTTAGTAAAAATATATGAAACCAACCATGAAAAAAAATTTAATAAAATTCGTCAAGAATTAGGAATTTTAAAAGAAGATGTATTAATTCCAAAAAGTACAAAACGTCCAAAATACGGTTTTGCCCAATTTTCAAAAACAAATTATTCAGATCAATTATGCATGAAAGATTTTTTCAATAAATATCAACAATTTAATAATTTAAACCGAAAAGAACCAATAAAAAACATAACACCTTCTTTTGCGTTTATTAAAACATCAAACGATGAAAAAATAGTTCCAAATCCTTTAGGATTATTACAAAGAAAAGGAGAAGATTATAAGCTCCGAATGTCATATAACAAAGTAGGTAATAATTATATGAAAGCTTTAGGCCAAAGTTTAAGATATTCAGAACATTTAACTGAAATTTACTTAGATGGTAATAGACTTACTAATGAAGGAACAGATTATTTATTTAATAATTTAATAACAAATAAACCTTTGATATATAAAATTCGAACATTAGATTTAAGTAAAAATAACATTGGAAAAAATAGCATACAAAGTTTTATTGAATATCTACAAGATCCAAAATGTAATATAGAAAATTTAAATTTATTTGGAAATTGTTTAGGAGATGATAACATAAAAATATTATGTGATAATTTAGCTAAATATGGTTCATATAGAATGGTATTAATAAATTTAGGTAAAAATTTAATAACAGATGATTGTGCGAATGTTATATGTAATATGATTCAATCATGTTCAGGTTTACGTTTATTATTTTTAAATCATAATAAATTAACTAATCCAGGTGGAACCAAAATAGTAAAGCAATTAAGACAACATAGAGAACTTCGTATATTAGATATATCTTGGAATAATATAGGTAATAATTTTAATATCGAACCTAGTTATGAACAATTAGTTAATAGTGATTTGTATCATCCTGAAAGACTTTTTAATAATTTTGCTATTAATGAAACTATGACTACTATGAAATTAAATCTAAGAAGAAATCCTTTATTACCTTCTTTAGATCAAAAAGGTAGTAAAAAACCAGATAAAAAAGATGAAAAAAATAAAACTCAAAATAAAAAATTGTTTGTTGAACCTAAAAAAATTAATGAACCTCCAAAACATCCAACTCCTTTTGCAATTGAAATGGGAGGTTATTTTAAGGAATTAAATCTTGGTTTAATACATTTAGATATATCAAATAATAGTCTATCTAGTATAGATGCTGAATATTTACAAAATGAAATAAAAGATAATCATTCAATTTTAGGTATTCATGTTGATGGAAATGAAATGAAAATAGATGCATTAGGATTTTTAGAACCTTTAAAAGAAAATAAAGATGATATATATTTTGCTCAATATCAATTAAAAAATGATATAACAGATGACTATAAATTACATAAAACAAACATTGAAAATGTTCGTAAATTACGAAGTAAAAATAATTGTTGGATATGTGAAGGTTGGCGTGAAATAAAATTCACATTTGTTCCAAAAGAGCCAATCGAAGAAATAAACAATCATTTAGTTAAAATTCATTTAAATTTCGATAATTACAAACCATTTGATCTATTATGTTTGGGAG
>Ga0310694_10006864_pt1 | contig 10749 bp, 6 predicted proteins | sample 174DNAGHGhighgp2_FD_203884 | JGI IMG/M metagenome (GOLD analysis project Ga0310694, IMG submission 203884) | Sheep rumen microbial communities from Palmerston North, Manawatu-Wanganui, New Zealand - 1742 DNA GHGhigh gp2 (v2) (version 2) | ecosystem: Host-associated > Mammals > Digestive system >... | reverse complement strand
ACCGACGATGAAGTTCTTAAGAAGGGCAACCTCGCTGTCCATTACGACCTCGATCTTCTCCTTAAGTCCGACCGGGCCTGCGAATCCGACCTTGGCACCTGTGATCCTCTCGACGTCCTCGAAGGACGCGAGATCCATCTCTGTTGCATCGTAGATATTGCCGAGCTTTGTCTCGTTGATATCCCTGTCTCCCCTTACCATTGCAGCGACGATCTTGCCGTCGATGTTGTAGAGGATAGTCTTAACGAACTTGTCGGGAGTTGTGTTAAGGAAAGCAACGAGCTCCTCGATTGTCTTCGCATCGGGAGTCTTGATCTTCTCGATGGGAAGCTCAGCGGATGTATCAGCCTCGCCTTCCTTGCAGGAAGCCTTCTCCTCGTTAGCAGCATATCCGCATGCGTCGCAGAAGCAGATGGCATCCTCGCCGATGGGGCTCTTTACCATGAACTCCTGGGATCCGGATCCGCCCATTGCACCTGAGTCTGCATCAACTACTGTGTAGTCGAGACCTAATCTGTCGAAGATCCTTCTGTATGCGTCATACATGATCTTGTAGGACTTATCGAGACCTGCCTCGTCAACGTCGAAGGAATAAGCGTCCTTCATAACGAACTCACGGGAACGGATGACACCGAATCTCGGTCTCTTCTCGTCCCTGTACTTATGCTGGATCTGATAAAGCGTTACAGGCAGATTCTTGTAGGATCTGAAAGTATCTCTTACAGCCTCCGTGAAAGGCTCCTCGTGCGTAGGACCGAGGCAGAAAGGTCTGCCGCCTCTGTCGCTCATACGGAACATCTCGGGACCGAATTTCTCCCATCTGCCGGAAGCCTGATAAGCTTCTGCGGGAAGAAGTGCAGGCATTATGAGCTCCTGTGCTCCCGCTCTGTCCATCTCCTCACGGATGACTCTCTCAACGTTCTTATAGACCTTGAAGCCCATCGGCATGTAAGCGTAGATACCCGAACTCATCTTGCGGATAAGACCCGCTCTTAACATCAGCTTGTGTGAAGGTATCTCCGCATCAGCCGGTACTTCTCTTTGTGTTGCGAAAAAAAGATTCGATACTCTCATTACCTAAGAATTGCTCCTCGTATAAATATTTATTTATTATATAGACGCACCCGTTATTTTTCAACGCTTACGGGAACGCTTAGAAGTCTCGACATGACAGACGTTCGTCAATATCATCGGCCTTCTTCTCGTCTTCTCAAACAGGAAGTCCCTTATCTGGTTCCGGAAGGACCTCGATGCGATCTTCGCATCCAGGGGCTCGTTCTTCCTCGCGGATGGCGAGAGAACCTGGGCAACCTTGGCCGACAGAGCGTCGTGGAGCTCCTCCTTCTCGTCGTCGACGATGAATCCTATTGAATCAACGACGGGGATGCATGCGAGTTCTCCGCTGTCATCGTCCATCGCAACCGAGATGACGACGCAGCCGTCGTCTCCCAAGTGAATTCTGTCGCTCATAACGTGATCGTCCTTAACGGCAGCTGACGAGCCGTCGATAAGGATAGCCTCTGCGGGCACTTCGGAATTGACCGATGCCGTAACGCCGTCGGTCTCGAAGACGTCACCGTTACGCAGAACGAAGATGTCCTCGGGATCCATTCCGAGGCTCTGTGCGAGCTGCGCATGTCTTATGAGCATTCTGTATTCACCGTGAACCGGGATGAAGAACTTCGGCTTAAGAAGCGTATGGAGAAGTCTTATCTCGTTCCTGTATGCGTGTCCTGATACATGGACTTCGGCGAGTGACTCGTAAATAACGTCCGCACCTCTCTTAAGAAGCTCGTCGATGAGCTTGTAGATGGACTTCTCGTTACCGGGGATCGGGTGCGCCGATATGATGACCGTATCGCCTTCCCTGATCTCGACTTCCTTATGCGAAGCAAAAGCCATCCTCGACAGCGCACTCGTAGGCTCAGCCTGTGAGCCCGTGGTGAGAACGACTATCTCGTCGTCGGGATATCTGTTGATCGAACCGATGTCTATGAGCGTATCGGGCTTCATGTCTATGTAGCCCAGGGAGTTCGCGATATTGAAGCAGTTGACCATCGAGCGTCCGCACAGGCATACGTGTCTGCCGTTCATCTCGGCCGCCGTGAATATCTGCTGCATCCTGTGAATATGGCTCGAGAAAGTCGCGACGATTATCCTGCCGTCGGTCTTCTTGAAGATGTTCTGGAAGGCTTCTCCGACATCCTTTTCGGAGGGGGATGAGCCCTCCTTCTCGACGTTCGTGCTCTCACACATGAAGCAGAGCACGCCCTCGTGTCCTATCTCGCCGAAGCGCTGCAGGTCGATTACCTTGCCGTTGATCGGAGTATAGTCGATCTTAAAGTCTCCCGAATGTACGATCACACCCGCAGGAGTCCTGATAGCCAGGGCGTAGCTGTCCGCAATGCTGTGGTTTACCCTTATGAACTCGGCCTGGAAAGCGTTGCCGAGCTTGACCCTGTCGCCGTTCTTGCATGCGTTAAGGCCGATGCCCTTGAGGCTTACGCCGTTGTCCTCGAGCTTGTGCCTTACAAGTTCTATCGTAAGCTTGCCGCCGTAGACGGGGCACTTGAATTCACGCAGGAAATACGGCAGTGCGCCGATGTGATCCTCGTGGCCGTGTGTGAGGAGCACGCCCCTAAGCTTGTACGCGTTCTCTCTAATATACGTGTAGTCCTGGATGACGCAGTCAACGCCCGGTGTGTCATCACCGCCGAAAGCCATTCCGACATCGATAACTATGATGTCGTTGCCGTACTCGATCGCGGTCATGTTCTTGCCGATCTCAAGAAGTCCTCCGAGGGGGATTATCTTGAGTTTCTTCTTCTGTTTGGGAGCTCTTACCCTCTTGGGCTTCTCTTCCTTATTCTGCTTACGGGATTTGCTCTTCCCGGATGACTTAGTGCTCTTGGCATCCTTAGCCTGTGTATTCTTTACGTTCTTTTTCTTAGTCTGTGTCTTTTGTTCTTTAGCTTTCTCGCTCATTATTTTCCTCTTTTGTAATCAGTTTACGATATATACTTCGCAGTCAGTTACCGTGTGACTTCCGTTAGCAAATATATCAATGTGGTTTCCGCTGACGCCGGGTCCCATGTCCTCGACGGTGTAGTATCCGTCGCCGCCCAGAGGGTCATTCGGAATGTAGATGGTTGTGCCTGCCGGGAAGATACCCCAGTCGGCTGCCACCGTTCTTCCCTCGGAACATGAAGTGCCCGTTGCAGTCGTGGTGCTCCATGAACCGTCAGACAGCGGCTGCGGTCCGTAGAAAGTGATGTGGCATGTTCCGTAATAAGTCATGCCGTCAGTGCTCGCGCTTCCCGCGGTATTGGATTCGGTGTTCGCCGGAGTCGTGGGTCTTCCCTGTGTCGTCGCCGCAGTAGTCGCAGCTGTGGTCTGCGCGGCCGTAGTAGCTGCCGCCGTAGTCGCGACGGGCTCCTCGGATGTAAGGCTTATGAGAACATAGTTGCCGCTATATGTCCTGTACCAGCCCGATGCCGTGCGGCCGGTTACGTCAATTCCCTCACCCATGTGGATCAGCCTCACGACATCGTAATCAGTTCCGGGACCGGACCTTAAGTTGATATCGCTTCCTGCATATACCGAAGTGTAGAACTCCTCGACCGCGTCAGGATCGGTCGGGGCAGGTGCCGTCTCAGTTGAAGTCTCGGTCGCTTCGGAAGATGAAGCATCAGCAGAAGTCTCGCCCGGTACCGCACTCTCTTCACTCTCCGAGACTATTACCGGAGCAAGCTCCGTCGCTGAAGTCTCCGTGGTATCCGAAGCATCTGATTCGGTTACAGTCTCATCTGAAGGAGCTGCCTGTTCCGATGACTCGACCGCTTCCATAAGAACATCGGCCTGTGCATTACGCCTCGCGCGGTCCGCTCTCGCCTTCGAATCCAGCAATGTATAGACACCCATAAACACGAGAAGGCTCAACGCAACAATAGCGGCTATACTCGCCCCCATTCTGAGTCTGTCACGTGTCAGATTGTCTTTCAATGTCGAATCAATGAATCGCATCCGATAAATTATACCACAAAGGTGTGAACAGACCTTTAATAACAGCCTTTCGCGGTATCAGAGTTTTTTGTCAATTGATTGTCACATACGTGAAAAGCATGTCATAATCTGCGACTCTATAATCGTGTTATGGCTCAGGAAGATTTCAACATCAAAAGCAAAACGAAGGATGAGAAGATGCGCAAATACGCCATCTATGTCATCTGTGCTATGGTGCTGGTCCTGACCGTTCTGCTCGACATCTTCTTCATCTCCGAGATACTCGGATAAGACTTCTTATTTCCTGAACACGCTCGTTACGTAACTTAACTCCTTGAGCTTCTTCACAACCCTGTCGAGCTGCTCCCTGTTTCTGAACACAGCCGTTACAACAAACTCTGTATAAGCGCCGCCGTTTATCTTCATCGGCTGCTTTATGTCCTTGATGTCCACGTGCTCGTCACTGAATATCGCAGACACGTCTGCGAAAAGCAGAGTCAGCGAACACTCCTGCGCGAGCATTACGATATTGGATGCGAAGCCGAACGACTTCTCCGGCTTGCCGTCATCCCAGACCGCGCCGATCAGTCTCTCGAACTTCCTTCTGTCCTTATCCGAGCGGTCCTTGTACTCCTTAATGTGTACGATGTTGGGGCACGTTGTCTTATGCACCGTGACGCCCTCACTCTGGGTAACGTAGCCTATGATATCGTCCCCCGGAACCGGATGACAGCAATTCGCGATACGAAGCAGAGGATGAACCATACCCTCGATGATGATGCCGTCGTCGCTGCTCCTCTTACGGACGTTCTTATTGCGCGGGGTCTTGGTGTCCGGAACCTGGGGCATCTTGACCACATCGCCCTTGCCGAGTTCATCAGGGAGCTTATCAGGCATGTAGTAGACTATCTGGCCGTCGGAAGCCGTGCGGTAGCCTAACGCGAGACGCTCCTCTTCGCTTAAGGTCTTGATGTACTCATCCCTTAATCTTCCGAACACCTTGCCGACCTGAACGGAGCCGTAACCAATCGCAGCGTAGAGGTCATCCACCGTATTGCATGAGAACTTATCGAGGACGATCTTGACCTTGTCGACCATCATGAGCTGGGAATTCGTGAAGCCGTTCTTCTCGATCTCCCTGTCAAGTCTCGACTTGCCGACCTCGATATTCTCGTCCCTGTCCTGTTTCTTGAACCATGCGTTGATCTTGGATCTCGCAGACGCGGTCTTAACGATCTTGACCCAGTCCCTCGAAGGACCCTTGATCTTATCCGAAGACATGATCTCGACTTCCTCGCCGGACTTAAGCACATACGAGAGAGGAACGATCCTGCCGTTTACCTTCGCGCCGTGCATGTGATTGCCGATGCCGCTGTGGATGGCGTAAGCGAAGTCAATGGGACAGGAGCCTGCGGGAAGTCTTACTATCTTGCCCTTAGGCGTGAAGACGAATACCTCGTTCGGAACGATGTTGTTCTTCAGAAGCTCCATGAAGTCCTTTGGGTCATCAGAATCCCTCTGTGCCTCGAGGAACTGTCTTACCCACTTGATCTTCTCGTCGTAGATGTCTTCCTTGAAGGCCTTGGAGTTACCGGCCTCCTTGTAGTGCCAGTGCGCAGCGATTCCGTACTCGGCCTCGATGTGCATGCTGTAGGTTCTTATCTGCACCTCGAAGGTCGTCTCGCCGAAGGTCTTGCCTCCGGGTCTCTTAACGGTCGTGTGCAGTGACTGGTATCCGTTCTCCTTAGGATTCGCGATGTAGTCCTTGAATCTTCCCGGGAGCGGCACATACATCGAGTGCACGATACCCAGAGCCCTGTAGCAGTCGGAGATCGAGTCGACCACGATCCTGCATGCGAACATGTCGTAGATATGATTGATGTCGTTATGTCTGTTGTCGTGAAGCTTCTTATAGATGCTGTAGAAGTGCTTCGGCCTTCCGTCGACATCGTAATGCTCCATACCGTCGTCCTTGAGCTTATCCGATATCTCGGATACAACGTGTGCCATGAACGCCTCGCGCTCAGACCTCTTCGAGGATATGAGTCCGACGAGTTCGTAGTAACCGTCGTTATCAAGATACCTCAGGCACAGATCCTCGAGCTCCCACTTGATCTTGAACACGCCGAACTTCTCGGCAAAAGGAGCGTAGATATCGAGGGTCTCACGGGCCTTCTCGACCTGCTTCGCGGGAGTCTGGTACTGCATGGTGCGCATGTTGTGGAGACGGTCCGCGAGCTTGATCAGTATGACTCTCGGATCTCTCGTCATGGCGATGAGCATCTTACGTGTATTCTCGGCCTGCATCTCCTCCTTCGAATGCGAGGAGATCTCATTGAGCTTGGTAACGCCTTCTACAAGAAGAGTGATGGTGGAGCCGAACAGCTCGTTCAGCATCTCCGAATCAGCGGGAGTATCCTCGATCGTGTCGTGAAGAAGAGCACCTGCGAGTGATTCGGCATCGACCTCGAGCTCTGCGAGTATCTCGGCCGTTGCAATGGGATGAACGATATAATAATCGCCGTTCTTACGCTTCTGATGGCGGTGTGCCTTAAACGCGAAGATGTAGGCGCGCCTTATGAGATCCTGCTCCTTGCCGAGCACACCCTCTTCAAGATGCGCCCTCGAAGCATACGCCGTGAACATGTCCATGACGCCTTCAAACTTCTCCTGAATGTAATCAGGAATCTCGGGTACCATATCTTCGTCCAGAAGATATGCGCGCTCATCAAAGTCGTTTACATCAGCCATGCTCCAGAAGCCTCATATATACGGCGGATTTCTTAAGATCCGTCTTGCCCTCTGTCTTCAGGAATCTTATGCAGACCCTTAGTGAAGATAATACACCTAATTTTACCAGTTTTGCTTCCGAGAATACCTCCAGGCTCCTCGCGACCTTAAAAGGTGTCACTTTAACACCGGATTCAGCGGTGATGAGACGCGCCAGAAGAGGCGTGTCGGCGTAGGAAGTATCGCCGTTGCAGACGTTCTTCGCGATCTGATAGCAAGCGAGGTACTCGACCTTAGACGGTATGAGCCCTTCGGCAGGCGTCGTCTTCGCGAGCTTCGCAATCTGCTCGAGCTCCATGCCGCTCCTGTAAAGGTCCTCGGCAATCTCGGGCTTGTCCCACAGGAACCCGCCGGTACTTCTTATCTTCAGGTCCTCGAGGTAAAGACTTATGGACGTCTTCCCCTTGTATGTATACTCGTTCATCGTGTACGCGATATCTATCACGTCACCGGGCTTAAGTATCTTCGTGTATATGCCCATGCCGAAGCCCACCGCGGAGATTGTCTCTGCCGTACTGCCGTCAGCGGGTGCGAGATCGAGCCTTATGTGCGCGCCCTCGGTCATGTCGTTGACGTTTACGACTACAAGCCCCTCCGTCTCGAACACGGGCTTCTTGTTGCCGATGCCGTAAGGCTTGAAACAGTTTATCTTCTCATAAGTATCGAAGCCTATGATGTTGAAGCCGAGTTTGGCTGTTATCTCGAGCTCATCCTCGCCCTCGGAAGCACACGGGTGCTCCTTGGCGTCCTCCTCAAGAGCCTTCATGAACTCCAGAAGATCTGCCTTTCGAAGTGTGATGCCGGCAGCCTTCTTGTGCCCGCCGTAGTTTATGATCTTGTCACTTACCCTTCCCAGCGCGGCGAAAAGGTCATACTCCCCGTACGCCCTGCCCGAGCCCTTCACATTCGAAGGGTCTATGGAATCCGTCGTAAACACTATCGCCGAGCGCCTGAATGTGGAGGCAAGTCTTCCCGCAACGATGCCGAGCACGCCCTGATGCCAGTTGCCTGCATAAGCCACGATGGGCCCCTTCGTGTTCGCGAGGCTCCACTCGTCCGGCCTTCTCTCGTCCTCTATCTGCTTCACGGCCTCCTCGTAGACGCCGGCCTCGATCTGCTTGCGCTCGTCGTTCTGTCTTCCGAGAGCCTCGGCAGCCTTCACAACCTCTTCCTCATCGTCCTCGAGGAAAAGCTTCAGCGCCTCCGAAGAATCGTATAGCCTTCCCGCGGCATTTACCCTGGGTACGAAATTAAACGATATGAATGTCTCGTCGAGCTTACGCGATCCCTTCTCCAGCAGGATCTCATTCATCGCCCTGATTCCGGGATTCGAAGGATTCCTCATGCTGATGAATGCCTTCTTGATAATCGTCCTGTTCTCATCGACGACACCCACGAGGTCCGCGATTGTCGCGATGCCCGCGAGTTCTATCGCCTGACGCCATACGTCCTTATTGACCGGGAATCTTCTGTCGGTTCCCAGCGCCTGAACTATCTTAAGAGCTACTCCCGCACCACACAGGTCCACGAAGGGATATGTGTTGTCCTTACGCTTCGCGCATATTACCGCATCTGCAGCGGGAAGCTCGTCCTGAACGTTATGGTGATCGGAGACGATGACCTTGATGCCCCTCTCCTTAAGCTCCGCCACGGTATCGATGTTCGTGATGCCGCAGTCAACCGTGATGACAAGATAAGGGGCCTTCTGAAGAACGTCCTCGAGGATGTTCTTTGTAAGGCCGTAGCCGTGCTCCTCGCGGTTAGGAACGATGTAGGTGACATCGCAGTCATGGCTTCTGAAGTATCTTACGAGAATGGATGTGGCGGTAACGCCGTCGCAGTCGTAGTCGCCGTAGACAAGGATCTTCTTATGCGAGGAGATCGCATCGCATATAAGATCTACGGCCTTCCTCATGTCGTTGAACAAGAACGGGTCATAAAGAGTTGCTCCCTGTTCTGTAAGGAAGTCCCGGCGTTCTTCTTCGGTATTGATCCCGTGTTTCTTTAATAGTACCTCAAACAAGGCATCCGGGCTTGTGAACTCCTCATCAATCCCGCAATGCCACTTCTGTGACGTAAGCAACATAACATATAATCTCTCTTATTTATTTGTGATTATTGTAACACAGAAAACGACCCCCGAGAATAAATCCCGGGGGCCGCATGATTCTTAACTATTGTAAGTTATCAGTGCTTTCTCTTACGAGCAGCCTCAGACTTCTTCTTACGTCTTACAGAGGGCTTCTCGTAGTGCTCTCTCTTACGTACTTCAGCAAGAACACCGGATCTGGCACAGGAGCGCTTAAAACGACGCAGTGCACTGTCAAGGGACTCGCCTTCCTTAACTCTGATCTCTGACATCTCTTCTCCCCCCTCTCGTGCTAGGATTGTTAAACAACTCGCTTATTATAATCGCTGTTCTTGAAATCGTCAAATATTCTTTGTAATAGGTCGCCTTACGCTGTATAATCGCGATTGTTAAAATACTGTCTGTTAGAAAGGCAACAACAATGAAGAAGTTAGTAAACACAGTTCTCGCATCGGTCATCGCCATCGGAATGCTCGCAGGCTGCAGTACTCCGGAACCTGAAGATCTCAAGGTACGCGTAGGTTCCCTCTCAGGCCCTACAACAATCGGTATCGTCAATCTCATGAACGACGTCGATACCGCCGAGAATGATACGAACTACGAGTTCACGGTCGCAACCCAGCCCGACGAGATCGCAGCCGCACTTAACGCAGGCGACCTCGACATCGCACTTATTCCTGCAAATCTCGCTTCAGTCCTCTATAACAGGACCGAAGGCGGCATAGAGGTTATAGACATCAACACATACGGTGTTCTCTACTGCTTAAGCACAGACTCTTCCATACAGTCCATAGGAAGTCTCGCAGGAAGGACTGTCATCACGACAGGTCAGGGCGCGACACCCGAATATGCCATTAACTATCTTCTCGGTCAGTACGGCATCACGGACTGCACATTGGACTTCAAGACTGAAGGCGCTGAGGTCATCGCATCGCTTCAGGAGAATCCCGATCAGATCGCCATCCTTCCCCAGCCTGCCGCCACGGCAGCCATGGCTCAGGTTGAAGGTCTCGGCATCGCATTCTCACTCGATGATGAGTGGAGCGGCGTTACATCAGATTCACGTCTCGTTACAGGCGTTACCGTCGTAAGAACGGCATTTGCCGAGGAGCATCCGGAGGCAGTCGCTTCTTTCATCGAAGATCACAGAGGAAGCGTTGACGAAGCAAACAACAACGTTGAGCAGACAGCGCAGCTCGTAGTCGATGCAGGCATTGTCGGTGCCGCTCCGATTGCCCAGAGAGCTATACCTCTTTGCAACATCGTCTGTGTGACAGGCGATCAGATGAGAACCGACCTTCAGGGCTATCTGCAGACACTTTACGATGCAAACCCTCAGGCTGTAGGCGGAGCTTTGCCGGGCGACGACTTCTACTACCAGGCTTCATAAGGAATCTGATTTGAAAAGCACTGCCATAAGAAAGCTTCTCATCATCGCAGTATGGCTTTTGCTGTGGCAGGCTGCATCAATTATCATAGATAACAACATTTTGCTGGCAGGACCTTACGAGGCCCTGCTTGCTTTATTCAGGCTCGCTTCCACACCGGATTTCTGGATGTCGGTTCTGATGACGGTTCTTAAGATAACCTCAGGTTTTCTAATCGGACTTATACTCGGTATATTATCAGCCTGCATGTCATACAGATTCAGGCTGTTTAAGGAGATCATCACGCCGCCCGTATCGGTCATCAAATCGATACCTGTCGCAAGCTTCGTCATCCTCGTCATCATCTGGGCAGGTGCACCTTCGCTCTCGATAGTCATAAGTGCGCTCGTGGTATTCCCGATGATATACCTTAACTTCCTCGCGGGTCTCGAATCAACCGATATTAAGCTCATCGAGACCGGCAGACTGTTCCGCATGAGA
>Ga0310694_10006862_pt1 | contig 10751 bp, 12 predicted proteins | sample 174DNAGHGhighgp2_FD_203884 | JGI IMG/M metagenome (GOLD analysis project Ga0310694, IMG submission 203884) | Sheep rumen microbial communities from Palmerston North, Manawatu-Wanganui, New Zealand - 1742 DNA GHGhigh gp2 (v2) (version 2) | ecosystem: Host-associated > Mammals > Digestive system... | reverse complement strand
TTCACGCAGTTGAGTCCATGTTCCGGTGTTCCCCAGACGGACGGTCCGATGGGCACGACTGTTCCCGATTCAACAGGTGTTCTCATCACCTCAATCCGGTTCTCATAGGCAATCACTTTTTCAAATGGATTCAGGACGACATCCGCGTCACATACGGACAAATCGTTCATGAGTCTGTCCAGATTGGTGAACCAGTCATCAGAATCCAGAAAGCGCAGATACTTCCCCTGTGCTTCCTTCAACCCTACATTCCAGGCGGAACCGTGTCCACCATTCTCTTTATCGATCTGCCTGAATGTTTCAGGATAACGCTTTACATACTCCCGGCTCATCTCGGCGGAATTATCCGGGGTACCATCATTGACGATGACGACCTCCAGTTTCTTCATCAAATCGGGAGAGACAAGCAGTGAATCGAGACACTTGTCAATATAAGGTTCGACTTTGTATACCGGAACGATGACGGACAGTAACTTTTCCATATCAAATCTGATTCTTTCTTCGTAACTCTCGCCTTAACTGGGGGATGAATTCCTGATAGGGCCGGTCGGCATCCAATTTCCAAAATCCGTCATGATAAGTCGGGGCTCGCCGGGGTGTCATATAATCCCCATATTGGCGGACAAGTATTTGATGATACCCCACCGGGACCGGCATGCTAATATCCTCGAACGGGAGATACAAGGTATCGTCGTACCAATGCTTGTCCCTGAAAAAATGCTCAGGATCAACGATAAATGACAAGCAAGACACCTCAGAATTGTCAACTGTACTATTCTTCCTCAGCATTTCCTCAAATTCGAAGAAGCGTTTTTTGAATGCAAGCCGATTCCTCCAATTCCTGAAAGACCTCCCCGGATGAAACAGGGAAGGCTTTGAGCCACTTGCAGAAAAAGATGCCATTCGTTGATTTCTTTCAGCAATCAAATCCTTCAGTACGGCAGGATTATCAGGCATTGCATCATACGGAAAAATATCGATGAAAATCCCTTGATGAGTATTCAGGAACAGAGGATATGGCAAAATGGCGGTCGTGCCATCCATTCTCAGTTGGGCATGTCCTCGCGGGTAGAACCGTTCCGTATAGCCGCATTGAAAAAAATAAGGACGGGCAAACTCCTTCGGCGCGACCTTGACAAGTTTGTCGTAATCGTCCCGCATCATCGCCATATCGATATCGTCATCCCAAGGGATATAGCCATGTTCCCTGACTGTTCCCAACAGCGTTCCACCATCTGCCCAAATCCGAAGATGATGCCTTTCACAGACATCGAGCAGTTTCTTCAGAAGATCCAACTGAACCTTCCAAACCCTTTTCATCGATCCGGGAATCGTGTATCCCCTCCTGACTTCATCCTCAAGATTCATCTCTCTTCCATCCTTTTACGCTTGTACTGGTAACTCTCCACCCCAAACTTATGTGCATCGGCTTCATACCGGGCGATGACATTTCGAAAGACTTCCTCATACTGAGGAATATACAGTTCTTCATGAGATTCTGCCCGCCGGATGATTTCGGCCGCCAGATCCGCCGTCATCTCTGGATGGGAGACACCGCCGGTAAAACCGGTTCCCTTCATCGAGCCAGGCGATACCTCCAGAATCCGGTTCTTGCTTCCCTGAACATCCAGTTCCACATTCACCGCCTCGATAAACTTGCTCAAGGCGGCCTTCGTAGCACTATAGACACTAAACATCGGAGACGACAACCGTCCGGCAATACTCACCATGATACCACAAGTGAAATCCTGCTTCGACAAGAGGCGCTCATAGTAATGCCTGACAATCTGGATGGGCGCGACGGCATTCACGGCAAAACTGCACGTGATATAAGTATCCGAAAGATCCTGGAAGTATTTCAGATGACCGAATCCCGCCGTAATGTAAAGTGCATCGATATCATTGATTCCTTCCAGGCAAGAATAGTCGCCCCTCGACAGATCGCAGAAAGCAGGAACAATCTTCTCCTGACGATATGTCTCCGGAAACTCCGCCTTGTCCAAAACAAATACCTGTTCGCAATCTTCCCGGGCGGAAAGATTCAGGACAATGCTCAGGCCGATGCCTGAACTGCCACCGACTACCAGTGCCCTCATTTCACCACGTCCGGATTGGGTTGATGGTCGATGGCCCGAATCGTGCCGTTGTACCGATCCAAGATAGTCTTCTTGATTTCCGTGGTCGATGCTCCCTCGCCCCGCGGGAAGTAGAACACCGTCACGCCAAGTTCCTTCAGGTAGTCATACTTCCCCACCCAGTCGTCCCCGACGACGAACACGTCGATGTTCAGTTTCTTGACGACCTCGGTATGGTCAAGCGTTTTCTGCGGAATGACGATGTCCGGATACTTGAGGGCTTTGATGATGGCGATCCGCTCCTCGAACGGGATGATGGGCGGATTCTTGTAGCTTGCCACCAGCTCGTCGGTGCTCACACCGACGATGAGCGTATCGCCCAGTCCGCGGGCGTACTCGATCATCTTCAGATGATTGGAATGGAACATGTCGAACGTTCCGGAAGTATAGACGACGACTCGGTTGTTATACATGGAAATGAGTTTTAAACACTTTGTTGACGATTCTGGCGGCTCTCCGCCTATTCCTACGGAACTGGTAATCCAGATAATGCGCGATTCCGACTTCCCGGAAAGCCCGTTTCTTCAGCGCGGAGACGGTCACCTCGTCCACAGAATCATGTTCGATCATGTGCGCAAGGATCCGATACACACGGTTCATGACCTCGTCGCGGCTGTAATATAGCAGTTTCCGGTCCTTGGGAAATGAAGACTCTACCAGCCGGTGCATTTGGACGATTGCCTCAAAACTCGTTAGATATTTCGGATTATAGGAGGCCTTCAGCGATTCCATCGCACTGGAAGGACGCTGGACATAGTAATAGACCGCCGTCCCGGAAACGTACACCCACTTTTTGCACAGACACAGATAATGGACGATGAACAAGGTGTCCTCCTTGATGACGATGGTGGGATCGAACGCAAGCTGATGGGCCGCAATGAGATCCCGACGATATAGCTTGGCGACAGAATAACCCTGATAGACCCGCCCGGTATCATTGAACATGGACAGCATGACTTCGTCGCGGGAGATTACCTTCCCTTTCCCCTGCGGAAGCGACTGCCCCTTCTCCCAAAACGTGGACTTGACGAAGCCCAGCATCACGAAATCAACGCCATCTGAAATACCTTCCGAGAGATGGCGAAGGCCCTCCGGCAGCAGCTCGTCGTCGGAATCGACGAACGTGATCCACTCCCCTTTCGCCTGTTCCAGCGCCAGATTCCGCGCGGAACTGACCCCGCCATTCTCCTTGTGGAAAACCCGGATGCGGCTGTCCTTGGCAGCATACGCGTCACAGACGGCTCCGCTGTCGTCCTTGCTCCCGTCATCGACCAGCAGGACTTCGAAATCCTTGAAACTCTGGGACAAAATGCTATCCAGACAGATGGGAAGGTACTCCTCAGTATTGTAGACCGGTATGATGATGGAAATGGTCATTATTCGTCTCTCCAAATTGAATGCCGTGCGGAACAGACGCCGCCGTTCTCCTGATGCAGGACGACCACGCGCGTGTCCTTTTGCGCGAGTTCGTCGCAGATAGCGCCGCTCCCGTCCGTGCTTCCGTCATCAACCAGCAAGATCTCGAAATCCGTATAGCGCTGGACCTGCAGGCCGCCGACACAGGCTTGCAGGTAAGGTGCAACATTGTATACCGGGATGACGACCGAAACGGAAGGACTCCTGCTCACGTCTTAAATGCTTTTCCAAACAGGCGAAAGATCCATTTCACCGGCCGCAAGACAACTTCGCCGACCCGATATGTCTTGGTTTCCTTCATGTGATCGACCCCTTTCCTGTACTCTGTTCTCAAGGCGTCTTCGATCGGGAACAACATCAGTTTCTCATCTGTAAGCCCCCGCCGCTTCATGGCTTCCACGCAGGTATACGAATGCCAGGCCCGGGACTTGTATTCGCCGCTGTTGAGCGAAATGGAATTTGAATTGTGCCTGTAGCAATACAGTACCTTGTCGACAAAGACCATCTCCCCCACTTCCTCGAGTTTGTAGTACATATCATAATCGACCGCCCGTTTCATCAACGGATCGACACCGACAGTCAGATCATACTTTTCCTTCTTGAATGCAGCCAAAACCTTGAAAGGCCAAGTGCAGGACTCGAGGGCTGACACCCCTTTCCGCAAAGGAATGCCCCTACGTTCACCTGTTATGACCAGGTTCTCATCCGCATCATAGAACCCGGAGTAGACCATCGACGCATCCGGATGGTCCCGATGCGCCTGGACCATGATGGCCAGGGCATCCTTGTCGGAAAGGACATCGTCCGGATCGACAAATGCGCAAAGTTCACCTTGAGCCAATTCGACACAGCGGCGCTTGGTATATCCGGCCCCATGGTTCTTGTCATTGCGGAAAATGTGGATTCGGGGATCGTCCGAAAATGCCTCGAAGACCTCCTCGGAATGGTCCGTGGAGCCATCATCCACGATGATGATTTCCCACCGGCCGTAAGACTGCTCACGGATACTGTCCACGGACTCCATCAGATAGCGGCCATTGTTATAATTGGCCATCAGCACGGAGAAAAGAGGAGAATGGGTCATATCTTCTTGAATCGGGAAACCGAAAATTACATTCCCGTCACCAAATACGCATACAGGAAACGCTTGCAGAAAGCGAGTCTGCCATTGTACTTGAACAATTCACGCAACAACGGTATTTTTTTGTAACCCATCTTGCGCATCCGATTGAAATTCAAGACAAACGCTTTATTATCCTTCAAGAAAAGGCCTCGTAGAAAGGAATATGCACTCTTTTCGTCGATGGGATATCCATGACTGCGCAGAATAGCCTGAGCCCGGAAGAAAGCATCCGCCCGCATCTGGAGTTCCCCCGGTTTCTTCTTGAAATTGGATGTCAAGGTGTTCTCTGATTCCGTAATGCAATAGTAAACTTTTTCACGGACTTCAATCTTATCGGCACAAACTGCCGCCTTTATCGAAAACACCGTGTCGTTGCTGTACCTGATCTCGTCAAAGCGGATTCCGTTGTCCTGAAGCATCTTCAATTTGAAGATCTTGTTTGCAGCCGACAACCACAGGGTACGTATCATACGCTCATCCGATGAATCCAGGTATTGGTCAACCAAATGATTATAGAAATCGGCTCTCTTGGAATAAGAACTCCGGTCTTTCAGCATTACAGCCTTGGTCCGGAAAAAAATGATGTCGGCATCCGTTTCCTTCTCCTCATCCAAAATCCCGTTCACTTCCGGAAGAAGATAATCGTCAGCATCAAGGAAAAACACCCACTTGCCCCCGGCGTGTTCAAGACCTACATTGCGAGCATACCCGGCTCCCCTCCCTTCCTTGGTCAGAAAGTACTGATAACGCTCTCCCTTCCATTGAGGGAAATGATCGAAATCAACCTTGTCGACATCACTGTTGTCATCGACCACGATGACCTGGACATCCTCACGGGCGGGGATGGAATCCAGGCAATAACGCAATAACTCCGGAGAGTTCTTGTGTGCGATAATGATGGTATAATCTATCATCCCATAAAACCTAATAACCAATCTTATCCTGTATCATTCCTCCCAAGCGGGATACTCCTTTCCAAAGAGGATTCAAGCATTTATTGATGACGATACATACTATCATAATGACTATGGAGAGTACGAATAGGAGGCTGAGGAATAAGATGCTGTTTGGTTCGGAAAACACGAACAACTTGTTGATAACGGGGCGCTGGATGAAATCGATGGCAAAAACGCTACTGTGTATCAAATAAATCGCGAAACAGCTTTCCGCTATTGAATTGACAAACGGAGAATGAAACTCCATCTGCCCGAAGATCATGAACAAGAGGACGGCATTCAAGAGGAGGAACGGAGAGTTGTACGGGAAAGCCAGTCGCCAGATGATATCGCCCAACCATCCCGTCCTGAAGAGAAGGTAGGTCGATACGAGGACCACGTTCAGGGCCAGGTAACCACACACAAGTTTCCATTTAATGAATGCTTTCCACTTCGAGGCATATACTTTCAACAAATGACCGATCTGATAGATAAATAAAAAATGAATCAGATTCTTGCCCAGCCAGTATGCCTTGTTTCTCGCAAAATCGCCGAGATAAACCGATACCAACGCAAATACAACCAGCATGTAGCATTGCTCCCTGACGGATGAATGCCCAAAAAAACGGTTCATGAGCGGAGCGACCAGATAAAGGCCCAGATAAGAAAGGGCGAACCAATACCTGGTCCTGGAAACGAACATCAGGGAATGGATGACATCATAGGCTGAATCCGCGGATTTGATGCCTAAGACGATATCCGGAAGACTGTATACAAACAGGAAAGACAGATACAGGAGCAAGCCCCTGGAAGATGTTTTAATTCCGAAATAGCCGGATATAAGGACGAAGCAGACCACACCGACATGAAGAGGCATCCAAAACGCCTGAAACCACCCATAGGAAGGATTATCGTTTTCCGCCCTCAATAACATGTGGTAGAATACGATGAAAAACATCGAGAGGAGCCGCAGCAACTCAAAATTACTCTGTCGTGCCGATCCGATTCTCATTTGATTGAATCCTCCAAATCCATGAGGACCTTGGCCTTATTACACCGTATCCATAAAACTCTTCTGTACCTTGTTGAACACCACGATACCGGCGCTCAGGAGAAGGCACATGAACACAAAACTGTAGATGATCCACCGCCAGCCGATGAATGCGCCGCATCCGAGGAAACCGTGCTTGAAGGTCTCAATGACGGGCGTAACAGGGTTCAGACACATCAAGGTATGGACGGGAATCCCCAGCCAGCGCATGCTGTTGGTCTGGCTCAAAGGATAGACGATCGGGGTCGCATACATCCAGAGAGAAATCATGAATGAGAACAACACCTGGAGGTCACGATACTTCGTAGTCATGGAGGAGATAATTGTACCGAAACCAAGGGCTAAGCCGGCCATCATCACGACGAGAAGCGGAAACAGCAAGGCATACCAAGTAAGGTGGGCGTGGCAGGTCGGATCGACCAGGGCATATACGACATACACGATCACAAAGAATCCCAACTGGATACCCAGTCTGAGCAGATTGCTGATTACGTCGGCGACCGGCATGATCAGTCGTGGGAAATACACTTTCCCAAAAATGGCAGAATTGGAAACAAACGTATTGGATGTCTTGGTAAGGCATGAAGAGAAATAGGTCCACATCGCCGTACCCGCCAGATAGAACAGCGGCCTGGGGACGCCATCGGTAGGAATACCGGCAATACCGCCGAAAACAATCATATACATGATGACCGTCAGTGCCGGCTGTACGACGAACCATACCGGACCCAGGATGGTCTGTTTGTACTGGGTGATGATATTCCGCTTGACAAACAGGGAACATAGGTCCCTGTATGCCCAGAGCTCCTTGAAATCGACCGAGAACAGTTTGTCCTTCGGCTTGATGACGATGTCCCATTTCTCTTCCTGCACGGAAGTCTTCTCTTCTGCCATATCGTTAATGTGATCGCTTATGCTTGAACAAAATGTTTCCTACCGTTCCCCAGAAATACCGCCAGTCCGTGGCGAAGGGGCGTTTGTGATAGGCTTCGATATATCTTTTTTCCGAGGCCTGGACATCCTCCAGGGTCTCGGGCGTCTTTTCATCGTAATAGAACGGAGGCAGCAGCCCCGGCTTCACGCTGACATGCAGTTCCTGCATTTCCGGGGTGTACATCCCGAAATACTGCCGGCTCAAAGGCCTCACACCCACCAGTTTCATCTGCCCCTTCAAGACATTGATGATCATAGGCAACTCATCCAGCCAACTCTTGCGGAGCAGACGCCCCCAATGATTGACTCGGTAATCATGCGCGAACTTTCCTCCCTTCTGCAGACCTTCATGCTCAAGGATATACGGCTGCAGATATTCCGAATACGGAAACATCGTCCGGAATTTGTATACGCCGATCATGTTCCCATGGTAGCCGACCCGGTTCAGTTTAACCAGCGCCCCATAAGTCGGGTCGTCATCCCAGATGGGTGCACGGAACTTCTGTCCCAGGATGAAATACTCACCTCTGTGAAAGCGTTCGTCCACCACCTCGAATCCAGCCCGGTACATCCTGCCCAGTAGCTCAACACGAGAGTAACTGCGGTTCTTCCCCTTCGTAACCCACATATAGAACCAACGAGTCGCCTTTAAACGGGCGCAGAACCGGTGCCAGAAATAATGCAGGGCATAAATAACTTTGCCCATAACCCCGGGATGCGACCGAAGGATGATCTCCTTCTTCAATCCCGATGTCCGGGAATGACACAAGAGATATCCTCCGTCCACCATCGTCTCGTTCGCCTTGTTCAGAAAGGTGTTCAAGTGCCGGATGCGGGTCAGGCCCATCTTGTTGATAATCAACCTCGGATGATGCCCCTTCAAGGCATCCAGGGCATTTCCGTCATCCGTATTGACGATGAAGGTGGTCTCGTCAAACTCTTCTTGATGCTTCTCCAGCCACGCCATGCTGGCTCTCAGGTCCATGGACTCCGTGGCATAGAAGATCCTTTCCAGGTCCACGTTCCCGACCAGCTGTTCCTCCAACTTGGCACCGGTATCGACCCCCCGCTCGGAGTAGTCCTTCGGAATGAACTCCTCCTCATGCTGGAGATCGACCCAGGGCTTCTTGCGCTTGAAAAGACTCATTGAAGGGCCTTATGAACTGCTTTACAGACAGTTTGAACTTCTTCGTCCGTCATATATGGATGCAGCGGCAGCGACAGCACGCGCTCGCACAAACTCGTCGCAACGGGGCACTTGTCATCCTGAGGAGGCCGAAGGCCGACGTGAGGATCTGCAAACGCCGCCTGCCGATGCAGCGGCTTCGGATAATACACCATCGCCGGAATACCATCGGCTTTGAGGGCGGCTTGGACGGCATCACGCTCCTCACGGGAAGCGAAACGGACGGTATACTGCGCCCAACTGGAGCGGTAACCCGCAGGAATAACCGGCGTCGCCAGCCCTTGCAGGAGTTCCGTGTAGCGGGCAGCCACCTCGTTCACAGCGTCCAGCTCATAGGCTGCAAAAGCCTTGAGTTTCACCTGCAGGATCGCCGCCTGGACCGTATCCAACCGGGAGTTCAGGCCGATGCGGACGTTATCATACTTGAACGTTCCTTTCCCGTGCACGCGGTACGAGGTGATAAGTGCTGCCCATTCGTCATTGTCCGTGAACACGGCGCCGCCGTCGCCATAGCAGCCCAGCGGCTTGGCGGGGAAGAAGGAGGTCGTGGCGATGTCGCCGAAACTGCAGGCGCGGAGAGATTCCTTCGTTCCGCTCGGAATGACAGACCCGCCGAAGCCCTGCGCCCCATCTTCCAGGACCAGAAGCCCATAACGGTCAGCCACGGCTCGGATGGCCCGATAATCGGCAGGCAGGCCGAACAGATCCACGGCGACGACAACGCGGGGGCGAAGCTGGCCTTCCGACAAGACTTCCTTTACCGCACGCTCCAGGTCAGCCGCGTCGATGTTGAACGTATCCTCGCAAACATCCACGAAAACCGGCTCAGCGCCTTCGAGTGGCACGATCTCGGCTGAGGAGAAGAAGGTGAAATCCGGAACGAACACGGCATCGCCGGGGCCGATGCCCCAGGCTTTGAGCGCCAGCGTGAGGGCATCCGTCCCGTTCGCACAGGTCAGACAATACTTGACACCGACATATTCCGCCAACTGTTTTTCCAACGCCTGAACCTGCGGGCCCATGATATAGGCGCCGGACGCCATCGCGTCCAGGACGGCCCGGTCCATTTCCTCGCGGAGGACCTGATACTGCTTTTTGAGATCTCGAAATTCCATGGCTTCGCCAATGCTCGCCCTATTGAAAAGCAAGCAAGTCGTTGATTGTGAGATTCTTTCGTCGGCTTCGCAGCCTCCTTAGAATGACATCACTCGGCTTTCTCGAGGTTTTCCCCGATCAGTCGATACTTTCTCCCGCACGCGCATGCGTAAGAACCATCCAGACGACGGCCGCATTCGCACACCCACCCTATCTGCCTGGCTGGTACCCCGGCCATCAAAGCATAATCTTTTACATCCCGCGTCACCACGGCTCCGGCTGCGATCATCGCCGAGCGGCCGATCGTATGGCCGCAAACGACGGTGCAATTGGCGCCCAGGGAAGCTCCCTCGCGTACGAGCGTGCGCGCGTACGCGCCATGCACCGGAAAATGCGCCCTCGGGGTACTCACATTTGTGAATACGCACGACGGGCCGCAGAATACGTAATCCTCCAGTTCTACGCCTTCGTAGATGGATACATTGTTCTGGATACGGACGCCATCTCCGATCCGCACGTTGTTCGCAACATTGACATTCTGTCCCAGCGAACAGTTGCGCCCGATGACGGCTCCTTTCTGGATATGGCAGAAATGCCAAATCTTCGTTCCCGCGCCGATGGAGACCCCATCGTCGACATAACTGCTTTCGTGAACGAAGTAGCCCTGCATCGTCGGTCCCTTTTTTCCAACATAGCCGGGGCACAATAGCCCCGGCTACGCTGTAAAAAGTAATCTAAGCAGGCCAGGTAATTACTCCTTGATGGAGGTAATCATGGTGCAGCGGCTGAGTTCCTTCATGTTGTAGAACATGTAGTCGACACCGCCCTTGTAGTCCATGACCAGCTGGTCCGGGTTCACACCGAACTCGTTGACGAG
>Ga0310694_10006861_pt1 | contig 10751 bp, 11 predicted proteins | sample 174DNAGHGhighgp2_FD_203884 | JGI IMG/M metagenome (GOLD analysis project Ga0310694, IMG submission 203884) | Sheep rumen microbial communities from Palmerston North, Manawatu-Wanganui, New Zealand - 1742 DNA GHGhigh gp2 (v2) (version 2) | ecosystem: Host-associated > Mammals > Digestive system... | reverse complement strand
GGTGGCAGCACCTATACTGAAAGTAATGCTTGAGGAGAATATTGAAGCGCGTGTGGTGTATGCAGAACCTTCAGAATATATTATTGACGCCTTCAAGAAGGAAGGTCTTTTCAATGAGTATTCGGACACGGTAGATGGAATAAAGCCTTTGCCGCAGTTCATCAAGGTTGTGCCTTTTGATGAAGAAAGTGACTCTGTTCTTGTTTCACTGTTGGGCTTTGAAGGATGGCGATTTGCATACGTGGTGAGTGACCAGAATTTGTCTGATGATCAAATACGCCCTATTGTAGGTGTGCCGGGTTATAAGATGAATTATCCACAAATATCCTTGTGGGGAAATAGAAACGTATTGATTCAGCATAATTGTTGGAATCAATTGGACTACGCTGAGGCTAATTCGATTGTGGATATTTATTTTAAGTTGGATGATATTTTCAATGATAACCACCAAAGTAATATGTATATTGCTCCTATAGGCACTAAACCACATGCTATCGGAGCCATTATATATGCTATTAAGCACCCCAATGAAGTTGAGATACTTTACGACAACCCCAAAAGAACACTACATAGAACAGAGGGCGTGGGCAGAGTGTCAATATGTAATGTAACAAAGCTATTTAACTCTTAAGATGCCAGGACCAGATGCGTTCTATACCCCCGATGCACTTGCGGGCAAACTGCTCTCATTTGCTGTTGATACACCCCGCACAGCCATTGACTTCTGTGTAGGCGACGGGGGGTTGCTGAAAGCTACAGAACAAAAATATGAAGATATTGCCTGCTTCGGAATAGACATCTCCGAAGAGGTGATTGACGGGCTGGCCATTCGCCAGCCGTCGTGGCATTTAGGTCAGTGTGATTTCAGAGATGCAGAAGCGCTGGCAAAGATACCGTTCTTGCAAAGGGCAACTTTTGATCTGATTGTTCTTAACCCGCCGTTTACTTGCCGGGGCAGCCGCATAGAAAAGGTGATGATAGGTGAGGATGAGTACCATGTGAGCACGGCAATGAGTTTTCTTGTAGGTGCTTTGCCATATCTGTCGGACAAAGGCGGGATTTATGCAATTCTACCGGTAGGCTGTGTTTATTCTCAGAAGGACAGAAAATGCTGGCAGTATTTGCAAGAGAACTATCATGCCTGCGTATTGGGGGAGGTGCAAAAGGCTAACTTTAAGCATAAATGCACGCCCAATATAGTGCTGGTTTACCTTGGTAGAAAGCCTTACCCTAAAGTAGAAGAGCAGAAGACAGCGACAACTGCAGGGCCTGAAATTAAGTTGCATGGTATTAGTCGTGGCCGCCTGGGTGTGTATGAGATGAAGAAGGTTAAGGCCGGAAAGAACCGATTGCCATACATCCATACAACCAACATGAGAAATGGTGAATTAGTTGATGTGGGGTATACAAAACGAGGACTTAAAGAATCTGTGAAAGGAAATGGAGTTCTTATACCAAGAGTTTGTAATCCGAACGTGGAAAAACTGGTTGTTTATGATGGCAGGGAGGCAATACTATCAGATTGTGTAGTTCTATTACAGACCCGGACAAAAAAAGAAGCCCAACAGTTGAAGAGATATCTTGTGAAGAATTGGGAGGAATTCACCAAGATATATACTGGTACTGGCGCCAGATATGTGACCATGGAGAGGCTCAGGGCATATTTCCATTGTCAAGAATAGTGCGGTGATAATACATTTAGGGAGAGGAAATTTTGGCCAGGTGCCGGAAATTTTGTAATTTTGCACCCGCAATTGTGCAGATACAATATTTTAAAAGCATGAAGTTAAGAACAAGAATGTTAGTTACTTACTGGTAAATAAAGGACCACCGTGGCGAACGCAAGTTCGTCGCGGAAGGTCTGTATATACATATACAAAGAGCGGCGAACGCAAGAAGTAAATTCTGGTGTTCGCCGCTCTTTTTGTGCCCCGTGACTAAAAGCGAACCGGATTTGGCTATAGACATAAGCGTACTCAGGTACAAGTCTAATAGGTTCTTCGACGGGCGAAGCGACCAAGGTCGAGCGCTCCGGTGTGGCGGGAAATGCCCCGTCCACACCTTTTTCAAGAAATAATGAAAAAAAGTTGAGGACCGTGACTAAAAAGCATATGAACTTGGCTATAAACGTTAATGTACTTCGGCAAATGAAGCGAAGTGCAATTAATAATCAAATGTAAAACGAAATGGAACTTAAGTACAAACAATTAAAAAAATTAGGAGGACCATATTATGGCGAGAGTAAAGTTGAAACATTTTGCACGGCCCGACATGGTAAGCGACCCGGAATGGGAGCAAGGCATGGAGGTTGCCGTGAAGTACGTAGAGAAAAAGATCAGTCGTCTGAACCATTGCGGTGCACTGGATGAAGGTGTATTTGCAATTCCAACCGCGGAACATTTCGTGTTTGGAGCCTTTGACAAACTATTCACAGGCGAATGGGAATGGAGCGAACACAGAGCTATCCATACACAACTGGTGAAGATCGCACTGAGTGACATTAGCCACCATCTGCGCGACTGGAAGGAAAAGGAACACGTAGAGACAGTGGCGTTCGACGAGCGCATTGCTGACCACTTGGCCGATGATGAGGATTTCCTGGACATCGTTTACGAGAAAGCGGAAGGGTACGCAGCCGGTGACGAAGACCTGCTGAGTTATCTGAAGGCCATGCGCCGCTGTAACAATTACGAGCTTATTGCTGAAGAAATGGGCGTAGAAATCAAGACTGTGTACCAACTACAGCGCAAGCTTATCCGCAGGATTGAAAAAGCCAAAAATGCGAAAGCAAAGAAACAGATGTAAAACAAAAAGAATAGGAAATGAACTTATTAGATAAATATATAGTATTGGAAGCAAACTCTGTTAGCGCCGCAGATTACAAGAAAATGACCGGCAGCAGCATAGAGGATTTAAGGGCAAGAATCAAAAAACACGTGGAAGAGGCCAGGCGCAAGGCTGGCAACGTGCAGCCCAGTAAATAACCAGATGGAATCGAAAGAGGACGTCGACTCCCGCTCAAGAGATTTTGGGCGGGAGTTTTTTACTCCAAGATTTTAGCCTTGTGACTAAAACGGGGCGAGATCTGGCTATAAACGTAAGTGAGAAATGAAGCCGGATGCAATGGCATTGGGCTGACACCGCTTGACAGTACGGGCGGGAGGGAAAGGCAAATGTGCCGTGGCGCTTGCGACGCGGCTCTTCTGTGTGGGGAGTGGAAGGCTCTTTGGGGCAACGCCCCAATGTGCCTAGAACGTTGGCTGGTGCTGAGTGCGCCGGCCTTTTTGATAGGAAACAGTAACGAATAAAGATAGGAGGTCAAGGATATGAAATGGTTTAGCATGAACGAGTTTGAGTGTCATTGTGGCTGCAGGATGCCTGACAGCGCAAGGGCAAACATCGAGGCGCTGGTGGAGCAGGTGCTTGATCCGGCGCGAGAGGGGTACGGCAAACCGGTATGCGTGAACAGCGGATACAGGTGTGCCAGACACAATGCCGCTGTGGGCGGTGTGGCAGGCAGCCAACATATGCGCGGTGAAGCGGCAGACATCTGCTGCGGTGACAATGAGCGGCTGGCTAAGATTATTGAAGAGAACGGACGCTACGACCAATTGATAAGGTATATGGGTCCGGGTGGAAAGATACGGTTTATACACGTGAGCTGGAAACGGAACGGTGTGAACCGCAAGATGAAGTTTGATAAATAAAACGATAGGAGGTGAAAATATGACAGCAATCGATTTGACGGCCATCGTATTGGCTGTAATAGGGATGGTGAGCGGGTGGGTGAGCTACTGGCTTGACAACCGAAAGCACAAGCAGGAGGTTAAGAACCTGGAGGCTGAGGCTCAGAAGCTGAAGGCTGAGACCAGGCAGAAGTATATGGATCTGGCGAAGATGTACGTGGACGAGTTTACGAAGAACATAGCCACGCCATTGGAGAAAAGGGTAGATGAATTGACTAACGAGGTAAAGGAGTTGAAGGATGAACTGGAAAATGTTAAGAGGAACGCTTGCTATTGCGCTGGTTGCCCTAACCGCATCAGCGTGCTCGGTTAGCAGGAGCGCGACTGCAGTGAAAAGTGAAGAGTTAAAAGTGAAAAGTGAGGTTAGGGACAGCTTGCGGGTGGAACAGGTGATGGTGGGGGTGCACGATACCCTGACGATAACGAAAACGATAACGATAAGAGAGAATGAGCAGGGAGATACGGTGCGGATGAGCGTGATGACGGACCGAGATCGCTCGCGCTCGATGTATGATGTGAGAAGTAAGAAGGAAGAGGTGCGGGTGGTGAGGGATACGGTGTACGTGGAACGGAGAGACTCCGTTCTAGTGAAAAGCGAAGAGTTAAGAGTGAAGAGTGATCGGCCATCGGCCTTTGTATCGGCCCTGAAGTGGATATTTTGGATTATTGTGGGCTTATCGGCCTTGATTATTATTGTTAAACTTAAAGTATAGGAGATTTAGATTATGGCAAAGATTAGTGGTGTGGCCACGCAACTGAGTGGCAAGGTGGGTCAGCTGATTTACAGGCAGACCAAGTATGGAACGGTGGTGTACGAGGCGCGTAAGACGAGTGTGCCGCAGCGTACGGAGGCGCAGATGCAGGTGCGCATGCAGTGGGGTAACCTGGCGGCGGTGTACAAGCAGTTTAACCAGACGCTGAAGAAGGGTTTTGAGGGCCTGAACGGCAAGATGAACGACTACAACGCGTTTATCCAGGCGAACACGAACGTGGTGAAGGTGTATGTGCCCAAGAGCGTGAGACTGAACGGGGGCAGTGTGCTGGCTCCGTATCAGATTACGCGTGGCACGCTGCCGAGTGTGGCGATGACCAAGGGCGCGGGCGGCGTGCTGGTGAGTGATGTGCGCGTGGGCAGTCTGGTGATTGGGGCTGAGACCACGGTGGCGGATCTGGCGAACGCGGTGATTGCGCTGAACGATGGTTGGCAGGCGGGCGACCAGCTGACGTTCTTTTACGGCGTGCAGACGATGGATGCGGTGACGGGGATTCCGAGGGCCAGGATCTACGGCTACAAGGTGATGCTGAACCCGGGGGACAGCACTCCGCTGCTGGAGGTGGTTGGCGGCGTGGGATTTACGTCGGTGGCTTCGGCGGGCTCAGGTTTTGTGCTGGGTATGGACCGCGCGATTGAGGACGGTGCTGCGGTGTGGATTCACAGTCGTGAGGACGGCACGGGCGGCCTGAAGGTGAGCACGCAGTTTATGTATGTGGACAGCAGCGTGCTGGCGGGCTACCAGACGAGTGCGGCTATGGCGGGCGCTGCGAACAGCTACGGCGGGATTAATGCTCAGGCGGTGTATCTGCAGCCTAGGAGCGGCGTGGGGCGCGTTGGCGGAGGCGTGGTTCCTGTGGTGCCGGCGGGCGGTGGCTCGGGAACCGGAACTACGGAGCCTGGCGGTGATCCTTCGACTCCTTCGACTCCTTCGACAGGCTCAGGACAAGCTGGCTCAGGACAGGGCGACAATCCTCCCGCAGGTGACGGCAGCGGGGATGAAGGGTAAAGAACTTCGTGATGTCTGATGTAAGATGTCTGATGTAAGATGTTGAATCGAAAGTGGGGCGGCGGCACGCTGTCGCCCACTTTCTAAAAACAAGGAGGCATTATGAAGTACTTTACCGTGAGCGAGATGCTCTACAGCCCTACGGCTGTGAAGCGTGGCATCTGGAACGGATGCAATCGCGAGAAGGAAGACAATCTGGAGGCGCTGGTGGACAATGTGCTTGACCCCGTGCGCACTCGATATGGCAAGGCGGTACACGTGAGCAGCGGCTATCGCTGTGAGCAGCTGAACAAGCTGATTCACGGGGCGCTGGGGAGCCAGCACCTGCGCGGTGAGGCGGCAGACATCTATACGGATATTATACTGGATGTCAGCGCCATCCCATGCGCCTATTACTACAATACCGCCAAATTGCTCTATGACAAGACACAGTATGACCAGTCTAACTTTTTCATCACCGTGTCGGAGAATGTGGAGATAGACAAATTGATTAAGAAGAAATATAACGAAGAGACGATAACTCCTCTGTATAATTTTAGGGCTTTATATGGTATGGAGTCGATTTTCAACCCCATCAATATTTTTGTGCCTCTGATGGGTGAAGACAAGAAGGAACACCTGAAACTGGTATATGACACGTTCCATCCCAAAGAGGTTTGCCCTGTGCTGCCCTTCCCATCAAAGGAACCGGGGCGGTCCGACCAGTTGTTGTGGGAGTATAATGATTTCCTAACAGATACACTAAAAGTAGAGCCGCAAAATTTGTTATATGCGCCAGAGCGAGATCCTTTTGAGTTGTACAATCGTTTGGAAAAATTGATGCAAGATTATAAAGATACGTTGAAACTGATTGACGGCCAAATATGCTTTGGATTCGCGCTATTGACCAGCAAACTTTTAGCTCTTGGGGTGTTGCTGATAGGGCTAAAGTATGAAAACGAAGTCCAGGTATATAACGTCAACTCGTCAAAGTATGATATTGCGGACAAGAATAGGATTATTGAGGCAAATGAACACCGCGAACCGTTCTTAATGTGGATAAATGGTGAGCCATATGTATAAAAACCGTTAAATAGGATACAAAAATTCGCTGCATATTGAGAAGTTTTAGTACTTTTGCAGAAAATTCTAATTATGGAGAGAATAAATCGCAATGATTATATCGCATTGGTTTGCAGTTTGCTGGGTAAGGGCGAGGCTGTGGTGCTAACGGGTCACCGGCGTGCAGGAAAGAGTTGTATACTGGAACTGCTGGCTGCAGAACTGTCGGAAAAGGGTAATGTCATCTACATAGATATGGAGAACCCGGAGAACGCGGACCTTGTTACTTTCCGTGAGTTGTCGGAAAGGATTAAGGGGGCCGTGGTGGAAGGCCGTAGCAACTATGTGCTGATAGACGAAGTGCAGGAGGTGGAGGAGTTTGAGAAGGCCTTGCGCTACTGGGTGAAGCAGGACGGTGTGGATGTGGTGGTGACGGGTAGTAATGCGGCTATGCTGTCGAGCGATATCGCCAACTCGTTTGCCGGACGCTATCATCGCGTTCACGTGAGCAGTCTGGATTACAAAGAGTTTCTGATATTCTATGGTCTTGAAGACTCTGATAATGCTTTCTCACAGTATCTGCGCTGGGGCGGACTGCCGTTCCTGTACCGCATCCCTCTGGAGGACGAGCGCACTAGGACAGAGTATCTGGGCAGCATCTACGATACCATTTTTGTGAAGGACATCGTGCGCCGCAAGAACGTGCGCAACGTGTCGCTGCTGGACAATCTGGCTCGGTTTGTGGCTGACAACAGTGGGAGGGTATTCTCTGCCAACAGCATTGCCAAATATTTAAAGGGTGGTGAGATGGCCGTGAGCGCCAACACGGTAGGTGAGTATATGGATGCGTTGTGCGACACATATATGATAGACCGCGTGAAGCGCTACGACATCAAGGGCAAGAGCGTTTTTGAGCAGCAGGATAAGTACTATTTTGAGGACTTGGGACTGCGGAACTATCTGTGCCGTGACAAGCGGGCTCTGGATATTGAAAAGGTGCTGGAGGGCGCTGTATATCTGAAACTCAAGCGCAGTGGCCATGAGGTATATGTGGGACAGTTGAACGGTAAGGAGATTGACTTTGTGGCTCGTAGGGGTGACGAGGTGATTTATGTGCAGGTGGCCCTACAGGTGACAGGTGAAGAAACTTACGAGCGTGAATTGACTTCGTCGACTTTGAACGCGACTCGGCCGTCCGAACGCAAGCGTTCACGGCGCTCGCTGCTCTCTCAGTTCGGCAACTTGAAACTGATTAAGGACAATTATCCCAAGTATGTGGTGACGATGGACCCGAACGTGGGTCTGATTCACGATTCGGGGATCGTAGCTTGTACAGCAAGGCAATTTCTCTTGAATCTTGATATTTGAAACTTGAAATATGAAATTTGATAATAAAATATGCGTTGGCGCAGGGCTGATTAGTCTGGATGTCTTGATTTGGGACGGTCAGAGAGTCCCCATATCCTACTACGTGGGTGGTACTTGCGGCAATGTGATGATGATACTTGCCCACATGGGGTGGGAAGCTTTCCCAATTGCTCGTTTGGATGGCACGAAAGATGGCGTGAGAGTGCTGGAAGACATGAAAAGACACAATGTACACACGGATTTTGTCTCTACCCAAGACGGTAAGACGCCCGTGATTGTACAGCGTAATTTCATCAACAAGGACGGCGTCCCCACGCATAAGTTTGAATCGCGCAACAATATGGGACGGTTCTATCTTGATTTCAAGTCTCTGACGTTGAAACAGGCGAATGAGGTGATTGAAAAAATGGATTTTGTTCCCAATGTTTTTTTCTTTGACAGGGTTTCTCCAGCCATTCAGAAGCTGGCAGAAACGTTCAAGGAAAAGGGTTCGGTAATCTTCTTTGAACCTTCAAGCAGAGGAGGAGATGTGAAGCGGTTCAATCAATGTGTAGAGGTGGCTGATATCATCAAGTTCTCAGATCAGCGAATTAAAGACGTTGAGCAGTTTGAAAGCTACAAGGATAAGCTGTTTATCCAGACTCAAGGCGCAAGAGGATTGAGCTATCGCCTGAATTCCAGATGGAAGCATTTGGAACCCGTAGCCAATGATAAAGTGGTTGACACCGCAGGCGCAGGCGATTGGACAGCGGCAGCTTTCATCAATGAGTTATTCAAAGCAAGAAAAGGCCTGAGCGGCATCACTATGGCTGAGATAGAAAAAGCGTTGAATGAAGCACAGAAGGTAGGTGCGGCAAGTTGTTCCTACGAAGGTGCTCGCGGAATGATGCAAGAAAAATAGCCTTTGGCCATACTCTTGGCTCGCTCTAAGCACACTCTAAGCTGCTTCTAGGCTTACTCTAGGCTCGCTCCAGGCTTACTCAATGAGTATTGGTAGAGTATGGGTGAGGGGAGAGTGAAGGGAAGAAAAATTAAGGCAAATAGCTTATGACTCAGGACGAAAAGTGGCTGTTGAAATACAATGAGGTGGTTGCGTTTATTGAGAACAATAAGCGTAATCCGAGTAAGCATCGTATAGAGGAGCATGATATGCTCAATTGGGTTAAGCAGCAAAGAAAATTGAAAAATAAGGGAGAATTGAAGGCGGAGAGAGCGGAGATGTTGGAAAGGCTGTTATCCCTGTGGGAGGAGTATAAGAGGGTGAATCAGTACGTTTAGTTTACCGTTTACCGTTTACCGTTTATTGTTTACCGTTGAGAGGTTATGGCATACGCATTTGAAAATATGAAAGCGTGGCAGGTAGCACGCAATTTGGTGGTTGAGGTTTATTGAAGAAGAAGGCGTAGGCGAGAGGATGTGACTGGAGAGGGGGGGGGATGTCTTAAAAAAGAATAATAATACATGAGGAATGCAATAAAATACGGGGAGAATAGTTTATTTTGCAGCCAAACTCCCGAATGGAATGGCGCCAAACTCCCGAACAGAACCGGGCCAAACTCCCGAACGGAGACACGCTTCGTTGCTACGAGATGCCAAGGGACAGGTTTGAGTTTCTGCTTTTGTGAAACGAATGTCTGATGAAGAGATCCTGGAATATTATTCGCTCGTAGGTGAGGAAGGCTATATGACAAATTTAGGTGTGTTGTGGCTGGGTTCCCAACCTCAGCGTGCAAGACTCCTTTATAGTCCTACAGTTCAGTTTATCCCATATACAACAAGAGGTGATGTGTTCATAAATATATATCCCGATAGGATGGTGGTTGTAAATCCTGGAAGGTTACCATTAGGCGTGACTCCAAATAATATTCTGCGAACAACAGTGAAGAGAAACAAAGAACTCTCACGATTGTTTTATGCGTTGCATATTATGGAGGGTGAGGGCAGTGGTTATGATTTGATGTATGAAACACAACTGTCGTTGGGAAAGAGTATACCAACTGTAATGGAAGGTGAGGATTCTGTTTCTGTGAGCATTGAAAGAAAAATTGTGTCGAAGGAGGCTTCGCGTATTTATGATTATATGCAATATGCATATCCTGAGATTATTGAGCATCAAAAAGCCATGATAGCTTTTGGTCTTATACTACAAGAAGAAATTATCTCATCGGAGGCTTTGTCAAAGAAGCTCCAACTTCCAATATCTGACAGATTACGTTCCTACGTTGATATGTTATGCACGAAGAATGTTGTATTGACTCGTGGGCGTGGAAAAGGTACGAAGTATTATGTGAATCCGGTTATTATTTCAAACTCAAAGGCGAACATACAAACAACGCTCAAGACTATTGAGCCATATAGACTTAGGGAGTTGATTTTACAAGACTTGAAGTACCATCCCAAGAGTATGATTTCTGAGATGACCGTCAGGTTACCTGATATTCCTTTCAAGGATCTTCAGAATAAAGTGAGAAAGATGACCACTGATGGAGAATTGACTTATGAAGGTGGAAGAAAATACAGACGTTACAGTCTACTTTAGTTTTTCTTTTAAAAAGTGGCAGAAAATAAGGGTTATTTAACTTAAAAAGTGCTGGCTGTTTTCGTAACTATCTGAAAAACAGCTACTTCTTTTCTTTGTTAGTTAATTTAAAAGGAAGAAAGAAAGAAAAAGAGGCTTTTTGCTTGTTGAAATGACCCAAGACGAAAGATGGAACTTACGCTATCAAGAGGTGATTGATTTTATTGAAACGAATCATCGCAATCCGTCAAAGCATCGGCTAGAGGAGCATGATATGCTGAATTGGGTGAAGCAACA
>Ga0310694_10006859_pt1 | contig 10752 bp, 6 predicted proteins | sample 174DNAGHGhighgp2_FD_203884 | JGI IMG/M metagenome (GOLD analysis project Ga0310694, IMG submission 203884) | Sheep rumen microbial communities from Palmerston North, Manawatu-Wanganui, New Zealand - 1742 DNA GHGhigh gp2 (v2) (version 2) | ecosystem: Host-associated > Mammals > Digestive system >... | reverse complement strand
GCAGACAATGCGCGAAAAAAGTGATTATAATTGTACATACAATGCAACAGAAGAGGACACTGCGCCCCGCATTGCTCAAACCAAGCAATTTATAGATAAAGTCTTAGGACTTATTCAATAACTCGCTGCTGCCGACAGCATAAACCCGGTCGTCCCCTCCAGAGACGTTAAGCATGGAGTAAGCGCAAAGCGTTGCGCAAACATATTTATTTTTTTCGCGTTTGCGATTTATTGGCCATCTTGGAATGTGAGAAGTTTTATAGATACACCAATAATAAGTCAGCAAGCGCCCATATTTTGGGCGCGACTTATCGGTGTATAGGCATTTCTCACAGCCTCAAGATGGATAAGGAGCGTCCATTTTTTTTATTAATATAACAAGCCCCGAAGGTGTTAGAGGGGATATAAAATGTTAAACACACATGAAATATCATTCTTATTTATTGATTTTTTTACTTATAGTTTGCATTGGTTGTACAAAGCAACTCAAACAGGCGTGATCACAGAAGTGCAAAATGACTCTTCATCGATAGAGTCTGATGCATTGCATAAACTATCCGAAGATGCAAGTTTATTGTTCGCTACATGTATTCCGGATCACGCAAAAATGACTACGTTAGCACGGCCTCATTTCACTAGAGATTTCTTGAATGCATGGGACGATATTACACATTTACCCTGTGTTGAGACTTACGCATCAGATGGTGTACCGGAATATGAGTGGTTGTGGTATTTCGTTTCGGGAAATGGAGATTGTGCAGAAATATATGCGCATATACTGCAAAAGACTATAACCAACGATTCGGTATCTGAAATAAAAGTTGCATATACATGTAGTGAAGAATGGACATCGGAGGATAATTCTACAATACATACAATATCGCTTGTGTGGCAAAATAATCAATGGTTGATAGATGATTATGATAAAACCAAACAAAAAATGATAGATAGAGTGGAAAAAGATGTTGCAGATTATCAGTCGTATACCAATTATTTCAAGACATATGATGCTGATGATTTTTTTGAAGAAAATGTGATAATAGATTACAGAAACTTTGAAAGGTATAAATAGATTATCGCCAATACATTATTGGTTTCCGACGGCAAAATTACAACAAATATTTGAATTACGCAAGAATTTGAACCTCAAAATCCCCATTTTTTTCATTTTCTCTTGCATATATCAAAAATTCTTTGTACTTTTGCACTCGCAAAGGTTTTGAGAACCAACGCAGTCACTTCCCGTTGCAAAAATAGGAAGCGGACTACATAGATAAGCAAACATCAAATTAATAATATTATGAAGACAAAATTCTTTACTTTTTTACTCACGTTTGCTGCAAGCGTAGGAACGATTTGTGCATCAGACACGCAGGTCAATGGCATTTGGTATGATTTTAATAGTTCTACAAAGACTGCCACGGTTACTTATCGAGGTAATGATTATCTTTTCTATTCAACAAGATATACAGGAGATGTGGTTATTCCTTCTACGGTTTCATATAATGATGACATCTATAATGTCACAAGTATTGGAACTTCAGCTTTTAGAGGATGCTCAGGTTTGACAAGTATCAATATTCCGGTATCCATCACAAGTATTGGACTGTATGCTTTCGACGGATGCTCTAATTTGACTTCTATCGTTTGGAATGCAATAAGTTGTTCTTACTCAGGCGGGCTAAATTCTCCTTTCTCTAGTATTTCTTCTAAAATTACATCATTTACTTTCGGAGATGAAGTGTATACAATTCCTGGCTCTTTGTGCAGTGGGATGAAAAATCTAGGATCCATTACTATCCCGAGTAGTGTTTTTAGCATTGGAGAATATGCTTTTTATAATTGCACAGGTCTAACGAGTATAGATATCCCGGCTTCTTATATTTCTGATTATGCTTTTGGTGGGTGTAGTAACCTAACATCTGTTACAATTGGAGAAAATGTGGTCTCTATTGATCAAGATGCTTTTAGTGGGTGTTCTGGAATCACTTCTGTTACATGGAATGCAATCAATGGCGAATGCTTTAGTTATACTAGTAATTACGAAAAGTATTATTATGAACCATTTAGAGCCGCTAGGTCACGAATTTCTTCATTCACTTTTGGAGAAAATGTACGACATATACAAGATTTATTATGCTATGAAATGACCCGGTTAACATCTATTACAATACCTAAGAATGTTCAAAAAATTGGTGAACGTGCATTTCAAAATTGTACTGGCATTTCCTCAATTAATTGGAATGCAATATACTGCGAATCTGCTTCAAGTTATATTTATTCACCATTTTATCACATCTGTGATAACATAAATTCTTTTATTATAGGAGAGGATGTAAAAAGTATTCCTGATTATTTATGCTTTCAGATGAAGAATCTTTCATCTATTGTTATTCCTAATAGTGTGAAAAATATTGGAAAGCAAGCTTTTTATTCCTGCACAGGATTGACAAACATATCAATTCCTAACAGCGTACAAAATATTGGAGATGAAACATTTTTATGGTGTTCTTCATTAACATCATTAACAATCCCTAATCCTAATGCACAATGTGGTACTGCAATTCTAGGTGGATGTTTTGCTTTAGAGCAAATTATTGTGCCGGCATCGGCTTTAACTATACATGAAAGTGGCGTTAATAGTGCTCCAAGCCATGTACAATCCATAACAGTTAATGGGGGTGAAATATCCGAAACTGGCTTTGCGTTTATTACACACTCCTATCGCACTTTGCAAAATTTGGATTTGGCGGTGGCATCCAATACCACCATTGCTGACGAAGCTTTCAAAGGATGCTATAACTTACAATCACTTTCCCTTCCTGCCAATTTGAGTAATGTCAGTTACATGGCAGTTGCTGGTTGCAAGAATCTTCAATCAATTGACATTCCTGCATCCGTTGTGGAAATTGAGCAAAGCGCATTTGAAGATTGTCGCAGTCTCCAAACTATTACTTTTGGCGGTGTACAGCCGGCTTCGGTTTCTGGTCGCAAGAACGCTCTCGCGTCCTCAAATAGCCAACTCCGTAAAATCGGCAATTGGGCTTTCTATAATGCTCATCAGTTACAGTATTTGGAAATCCCGGAAGGAGTAGAAGAAATAGGCGATGGAGCATTTTATGGTTGCACTTATATGGAAGACCTCGTTTTGCCCGCTTCTGTACAATCTATTGGCGACAACACATTCTCGCTTTGTGCGAAATTACAAAAAATTATAGTGAACGCTCCTGTTCCGCCTACTATTCAAGCAAAGACATTCTTTGATGTCAAACGCCAAATACCTGTCTATGTTCCCGATGAATGCGTAGAAACCTATATGGCAGATGCGCTTTGGGGGGAATTTAATATACAAGGTATTTCGCATATGCAGCAAGGAATTGATGACCCATCCACTCAGTTTAGCGGTTCTCAAAAACTTCTCCGCGACGGTCAAATCCTCATCCTTTGTGGTGATAAGATCTATACCCTCACAGGTCAAGAGATAAAATAATATCTTTGTTCATTGTGTCCAAATCGCATTGGGACATCCAACGTAATTGTTACATCCCCGCTTGGCAGTCTCCTGCCAAGCGGCTTCTGCTTTTTTCTTTTTGCTTTTTTTCTTTTCTCTTTTTTATTTTTTTTCTGACATTTTTACCCCTCAAAATTTGCATATATCAAAAATTATTTGTATCTTTGCACCGAATTTTTGAATCCGCTCCCTTGCTTCCTGCACCTCGAATCGGAGGCAAATAAGGGGCGGATAAATATCGGATAAGAGTAATCCTAGACTTTATAAAATTATTAACGCTGTAAAACACACATATACAAATAGATAAACTGCATGCCGAGACATTTGAAAACGCGAGTAATCTCCCGATTAGCGAGAACATGCGCCACATTCGTGCAACTCCCGCTGGGCTCCACTCCCCACAAACGGGGCGTGCACTATTTCCGTACCTGTGTGGGAATAGATGCCTTGTGGGGCGCGATGGACTACGAACGCGAAGGACAGAAGTACAAAAAGCGTATTGTTGTCCGCCCCTCCCGCTTCCGTCACGGGCTCTTTGAACTCTACACCTATCATTTTCCTGCCCATTGGTCAGCTGCCTGCGTAGCCAACCGCGAACTGATCAAGGAAGCGCAGCGCCAAGCCCATGCCTTGGAACATGACCACTCTGTCGCAGCTCTCGAATGGCGTCTGCGGTTCTTCACCCATTATTTCCGTGTTTTCAAAGGCGGCGCCAAGCCCGAACTGGGACTCAAACCGTACTCCCGCTTCTACCAGTATGTTTATGTAGCCATCTACCGCCAACTGCAGGCAGAGCGCAAGGCCGCCCAACAACCCGACATCAACATAGACGAGATCACCTTTGAACCCGTCTCTACTCCTACCATCCGCTCGGTGCTTTCGCATCGTTCCGCCGCGCATCGTGTATTCCTCTCCCGCGAACTGGATGATAACTTCGTCCTCAAGCCCCGCTCCTGTTTAATAACGTAAAATATCATAATTTTGCGTAAAAACTTGCGTATCTCAAAAAAAAGCAGTACCTTTGCGCGATTTTTGAATAAAGAATATCACAACACACAACATATTAACGCCTGAAGAAGCAGTTGTGAGCTTCGCGGGTATAAACATTTGTAGGTTTATCAATATGATTAAAATTACTTTTCCGGACAATTCAGTCCGTGAGTATGAAAGCGGCATAACGCCGCTGCAAATCGCTGAATCCATCAGCTCGCGTCTGGCACAAGATATTCTTTGCGCCAGCCTTAACGACCAAATTGTGGAACTGAATCAGCCCATTTTGGCTGATAGCGCCATCAAACTGCACAAATGGGAGGATGCGGAAGCGAAACACGCGTTCTGGCACACCTCTTCGCACCTCATGGCAGAGGCTTTGCAGGAACTCTATCCCGGAATCCAGTTCGGTATTGGTCCTGCTATTGAGAACGGTTTTTATTATGACGTCATGCCCCCCGAGGGCGTCGTGATCAACGACACCTGCTTTGCCGCCATTGAGAACAAAATGCTCGAACTTCGCGCCAAGAAAGAGGCAGTTGTGAAGAATGCAATCTCCAAAGCCGACGCACTCAAAGCTTTTGGTGACAAGGGTCAGAGCTATAAATGCGAGTTGATCAGCGAACTCGAAGACGGTAAGATCAGCACTTATACGCAAGGTAACTTCACCGACCTTTGCAAGGGTCCGCATTTACTTTCTACCGAACCCATCAAAGCCGTAAAAGTCCTCTCTTGCTCTGCCGCATACTGGCGCGGCGATGAGAAACGTCCGATGATGACCCGTATCTATGGCATCTCGTTCCCAAAGAAAGCGATGTTGGATGAGTACCTCGCGTTGCTCGAAGAAGCCAAGAAACGTGACCACCGTAAGATCGGTAAAGAGCTCGAACTCTTCATGTTCTCCGATATGGTAGGAAAAGGTCTGCCTATCTGGCTGCCAAAAGGGACAGCGCTGCGTCTGCGTTTGGAGGATTTCCTTAAGAAGATCCAGAAACGATATGGTTATCAGCAGGTTATCACGCCGCATATCGGCTCCAAGCAGCTGTATATGACTTCCGGTCACTGGGATCACTACGGTAAGGATTCGTTCCAACCGATCACGACGCCGGAGGAAGGCGAGGTGTATATGCTCAAGCCGATGAACTGCCCGCACCACTGCGCGATATACAAGAACAGCCCCAAGAGCTACAAGGATCTGCCGTTCCGTTGTGCGGAGTTCGGTACGGTTTATCGTTACGAGCAGAGTGGTGAGCTCCACGGCCTCACGCGCGTACGTTCCTTTACCCAAGATGATGCGCATATCTTCTGCCGTCAAGACCAGGTAAAACAGGAGTTCATCCGCGTCATGGAGATCATCAATATCATCTTCAAAGCCCTCAATTTCGAGAACTACGAGGCGCAGATCTCGCTTCGTGACCCCAATAACCACGAGAAATATGTGGGTTCGGACGAAATCTGGGAGCATGCAGAGAACGCCATCCGCGAGGCTTGTAAGGAGATGAACCTTCCAGCACGTGAGGAAACCGGAGAGGCTGCTTTCTATGGACCGAAATTGGACTTCATGGTCAAAGATGCCCTCGGTCGTCGTTGGCAGTTGGGTACTATCCAAGTGGACTACAACTTGCCGGAGCGTTTCGAACTCGAATATACGGGTGAGGACAACCAGAAACATCGTCCGGTCATGATCCACCGTGCGCCGTTCGGTTCAATGGAACGTTTCGTAGCCGTGCTCATCGAGCACACCGCCGGTAAGTTCCCGTTGTGGCTCACGCCGGATCAGGCGGTTGTCCTGCCGATCTCCGAGAAATCGAACGAGTACGCATGGAAGGTTAAGGAGATCCTCGAGCAACAAGACGTGCGTGTCATCGTAGATGACCGTAATGAGAAACTCGGTCGTAAGATCCGTGACAATGAGCTCAAGCGTATCCCGTACATGCTCATCGTCGGTGAGAAAGAAGCGGAACAAGGACTCGTTTCTGTTCGTCAGCAAGGCGCGGAAGAAAAGGGTCAGATGACCATCCAGGAGTTCGCGGATTTCATCAATAACACCGTCCGCGAACAAATGTCCGCGTACTGAAAGGGTCTTTGAATTAAGAACATAAACATAGATAAACACTTTTGAGTGCTTTAGAAGCATTGCTTCTTAAAACAAAAAGTCAGTAAGGCTGTCTGGAAGCTAGCTTACAATCAGCTTTACTGACTTTTTGTTCTTCTACGAGTTAAAAACACTCAAAGCAATAAACAAAAATTAAATCAAATCGCTTCTCTTAAAATGTCCTTTTAACATTCATATCAATAATATAGTTGAATAGTGACTTGTATTAAGTGGACGGCAAAGTTAAAAATAATAAATGCCCTATTATGAGTGCTATAGTTTCAAAGCTGATTAATGTCACATTTGATCATACATCTAATTCTCCGGATTATTATCTGGTTTTATTAAATAAAATTAGTGATGACAATAGTGGAGTTCATAATTTAGGAATTTATGCATCGATCAAAAATATTTCTCATCAAACGTGTCTGCAAACCGATTGTAATGAGAAATATGTGCATGCGGTGGTACAAAAGTCCGAAAATCCGGGTAAGCAATACAAGTACGACCAAAACAACAATGGGGCTTGGGATTTTCCATTTAATATTTTGTTCAAAGATGGAGCCCAAACAGAGGTCGGACCTTACGTGATAGCTAACACGGTAGTGGATCATACCTGTCCGCCTCGCGTTTCCTGTCCCACATGCGGAGGAACACATCATTGTGCTTCCTGCGGTGGACGGGGAGATGTTACTTGTTCTACATGTGGAGGATCCGGTAATATCGAGTGTGACGAATGTGGTGGTTCCGGTGTCTGCAGAAGATGTGACGGTAAAGAGAAATTACGTTGTCCTTTATGTGATGGTACCGGAACGGATAGTTCCGGTGACGATTGTAATGTTTGTTATGGGCGTGGTTGGGTAAATTGTCCTGATTGTAACGGAAGAGGTTATTGTGCGAAGTGTCATGGATATCCTTATGGTTATAAAAGTGGACGTATTAAATGCCCGACTTGTGATACAAAGGGTATCATACGTTGTCGTACATGTGGCGGTAATGGCGCTTGTCGTGTTTGTCGTCCTGACGGCACGGTAGTATGCAGGCGTTGTGAAGGTAGTGGTAATTATCAAACATATTCTACATTTACCGAAAATACATATGATAAATACAAGAGACTTAGACCCAAGTTATCTCATTTGGAGTTTGACGCAAAATCGGAAGTTGAAGGTATTTCCCTTTATGATGGACTGACTCGTAATCGTGAGTGTGGACGTGACGAGTTAAAAACTATTGAATCCCGTTTGCAACAAACGCTCCTTAAAGATATGACGTCAGGTGAACAAGAACAACTGAAAGACTTGATACAGCAACTAGATCAAGAGCGTAAAACAGGTGCATTGCGAGCAAATGATTCTAACGATAAACTTTGGAAAACGGAAATAAAAATAGAATCTATCCCGATTACAACAATCGAATTTGAAATAGAAAACAAACCTTATCGTCTTCAATTCTTTGGAACAGGTTCAAATGTGCAGTATAGTCTATCGGATTTACCTAAAATAATAAAGGGACTCCAAATGACTGATAAAGATGATAAATACATGCGTAATGCCGATCCAAAGGCTCGTATGAAAGCTTATATCATTTTAGGTGAATATATTTCATTGAGACATCATGGTAAACCTTGGCAGTCAGAATTGAGAAATCATTTGGAGCAGGAATTGCACTTGAAGCAAGGAGAAGAAAGTTTGGTATTTACAAATGATTTGGAGAAAATCAAGACGCAGAGTGAAGACGAATTGTTGAAAAGTCTGGAGCCTCTGATGCATAGTAAGAAAACACTTGCATTTGTTTGGCATTGTATCACTGCGGGGTATGAGCCAAATGAAAAAGATATGAAGTTGCTCAACCGTATCTCAAAAGCAATGAATCTGACTCAAAAGGATATAAACCTAACTAGACAAATGGCTCATGGTATAGATAAACTATTGCCATCTGAACAGATAATAGAGTATGTGGAGCCGGAAAAAGATACGCGGGCTATTAAAAGAACAATTCGGGCTACATTGATAAGTCTCTTTATTCTAGTTGTTGCTGCAATCATCGGTATAAAGTATTATAACAATTCATTAGTGCCCAAATGGGGGTATACGAAGTCATATTATTGTAATAAGATGGTTAATCGCTCATTGGAAAAAGATGATTATGAAGCAGCAAAAGATTATATCCTTACATTTTTTGATTATGCTAAAAAAGAGGGGGAATCTCCACAATGTATTGTTAAATCAGTAGATGCTTATATTGAGAAAGCCACAAAAGAAGATCATGAAATCCTAAATAACAACAATCCTTTAATTGAATCCTCGGTGGAACTATATCATTTATTTGACTCTCCGGAGGATTATTCTCAATGTGAGGAAGAGTGTGAGAATATGTGTAAAAATTTAGTGATGTACTATGTTGGGAACTATGACTTTATTGCCGCCAATAGGATCATGGAGCGTGCCGGTGTTGCTGCACAAGTGGAATTCTCTACAGCGGCGATAGAATATCTAATTAAGTCAGGAAAAGAGTCATGGGCGGAGGAATATCATTGGCAAGCCTTACATTATGTTGATGAGCAACACAATGCCCGCCATATGTTTCGTATGATCCAGTTTAATAGTAAATTAGATAGAGAGTATGGGGATATTGCCGTTAGGAACAGGTGGAAACAACTTATGAAAGATACTCAATATGAACCTGATTTTCATGCTGATAAAAAAATCCTTACTCTTTTACGCGCTAAATCCTCAAAAAATCGACCTTATCAGATTTGGGTCGCGGTAGAGTGACAAAAAGAGTAAGTTATCTTCGCCTAAACTCCGCTAAAACAATGGAAGTGGCGATTGAGACATTGAGACTTTCGACTACGTCGGAGGTCTCTTTTATTTGACCGTTGTCAGTATATGAAGGGATATAAAGCGGGTAGGTAATGATCTTTCTTATTTCAGACGAGATCCCTTTCCCCTCATTGCCCATGACGATGATGGCATTGTGGGATAGTTTGGCACTGCGTCCTGTTTGACTGTTTGGTAACTCCTCTAGGTTAGAGAGCTCTTCATACATGTTTTTTCCATCCAAAAGCGTCCCATATATTTTTGCTCCCTCTATAGAAGAGAGGGTTAGGGAGAGATCTTCTACATAATGTACTTTAACTCTTGCGAGGGCTCCCATCGTAGCCTGAACCACTTTGGGATTGTAGCAATCCGCCGTATCGTGCGAGCAGATGATATCATGCACTCCGAACCAGTCGCAGGTACGAATGATAGTTCCTAAATTGCCGGGATCCTGAATACCATCCAAAGCGAGGATAAGACCTGCTTTGAATGACGAACTGATTTGCGGAGCGGGGCGTTTCTTAAAAACACCAATGATACCTTGCGGCGTACGTAATCCGCTCATCTGCTCAATCTCAGTTGATGTGGCTAATAGTAAATTGGTCTGTACTCTGTCATCGACAGTAGTCCGTATATAATACACCAATTCAAAACCTCTGCGCAGTTCCTCTACACATTTTTCTCCTTCTGCCACGAACCAACCTGTCTCATCGCGGAATTTTTTTAGCTGCAAACTGCGAACTAACTTGAGTTGCGATTTACTGATTCTTTCCATATATAACTTCTGCAAATCGGGTGCAAAGGTACAAAAAAAAAATGATATATGCAAGAAATATTGCCCTCTAGAGCATTTTTTTTCATTTTATTTGCATATATAAAAAAAAAGTAGTAAATTTGCACACTTTTATGATACGCGCGCTACGTACACATGGCTATGTAAAAAGGATAGTAGAACTAGGGGTGTTACTCATAGGGCTCATTTTTGCGTCTTGCAACACGACGAAATTCGTGCCGCAGGATAAGTATTTGCTGCATAAAGCCAAAGTGGTCTGCACGGATAATAAGGATGTTTCTTCTGCCTCTTTGGGCAGTTACCTCCGGCAAAAACAGAACACGGAGATCTTTGGTTTTTGGAAATTACAACTGCATATCTACAACACCGCCCCTTCGGATACGACCACGAAAACCAAGCGAACGCTGGCACGCAATGCCCACAAGATGGGCGAAGCGCCGGTGATCTACGACGAAGACCTGACGCGTATCAGTATGCAGCAGTTACGCCAGCAGTTGAATAATATGGGCTATTTCCATGCGGAAGTGGACACGGTCCAGCAGAT
>Ga0310694_10006856_pt1 | contig 10755 bp, 5 predicted proteins | sample 174DNAGHGhighgp2_FD_203884 | JGI IMG/M metagenome (GOLD analysis project Ga0310694, IMG submission 203884) | Sheep rumen microbial communities from Palmerston North, Manawatu-Wanganui, New Zealand - 1742 DNA GHGhigh gp2 (v2) (version 2) | ecosystem: Host-associated > Mammals > Digestive system >... | reverse complement strand
ACCAGTCCGATGATCAAATGGATCAGCGATGTCTGGGAAAGTATCCGTGGTTTCTGGAACAACACGATCCTTGGCGAGGACGGCATGAGAATCTGGAACGGCATCGGAGCGTTCTTCTCTGATACCTGGCACTGGATTGCTGAAACCGCCGGAACAGCTGTTGCTTTCTTTACGCAGCCGGACGATCAGACCGGCGAGCCCGGCATTGTAACCTGGATCCGCGGCATATGGGAAAGCATCACAGGCTTCTGGAACGATACCTTTATGCCGGCAGCAAAGCCGGTGTTTGAAAGCATTGCCGGGTTTCTGACCGACACCTGGAACTGGATTCAGTACCAGTTCGGCGCCGGAAGCACCCAGGGCATGTACATCAAGCAGCACACTGTGACCCCGACAGAAGCGCCGGTGGTGGTGTGGCTGAGCGGTATCTGGGAGAGCATCAAGGGTGTATGGAACGACGTGGTTGCCTGGGAAGGCTGGCGCGCCATCGGCGAGTTCCTGAGCAACACCTGGGGATGGATTACCGGTCTGTTTTCCGGCAATGCCGCGGCCACGCAGGGCGCGGATGAAAAATCCGTCAAAATGGCAGAGGAAAACGCGAAGGCACTGGAGGATGCCACGGCCAAGAACGGCTTCCTGTCCACGCTGCTGACCTCGGTTGCTGACTTCTTTACAAGGGTGCTCGATGCCGTCGAAGGTGTCGTCATTCCCCCGGAAGTCAGCTCTTTTCTGGTCAATGTCGGCGACTTCCTGAAGGGCGTTATCGGCGCCTTCAGTGACGTCATCGGCGCTGCCGGGCGTTTGCTGAACGGCAACATGCAGCCAGGGGATCTGCAAACCCTGCTGCTTGCAGCTATCATTCCCATCGGATTCATCATTACCAAAATCCTCGGCATGCTGACCGCCAGATGGATGTCAAAGATCGGAGAATTCCAGAGCTTCGGGCTTCAGTTTATGGAGTTTGCTGGCGGCATTCTGATGATTGGCGCAGCCATCTCCCTGCTGACAGCACTGGATGAACAAAAGGTTCAGTCGGCGGCCTGGACGCTGGGAATATTCAGCGTTGCAATCGGTGCAATTATGGGGGCCCTGATGTACATAGCCAATCAGCGGCCAAAGAACGAAGACGCAGCGGTGACCGGCCTTGAACGGTTTGGAACCCGGCTGATTCAGATGGTTGAAAAACTGGGGCTGGTTTTCATTGCCCTGAAAATGCTGCCGGGAGTCATTGAGTCCATCGGAAAGGCCAAGAAGGAAGCCGGCGGCGCAGACATCGGCAAGGATCTGCTGGATACCATGCTCGGCATATCAGCGCTTATAGCCACGGTCTCCATCATTACGGCCCTTGTGCAGAAAATGTCCGGAGACAAAGGACTTGACCCGATTGCGGCGGTCAAAACTGCGGCAGCCATCGGCGGTGTACTCCTGACCCTGTCTGCAATCATGCTGGCAGTTGGCGGCATCGGAGAAGCGGCGGACGGGATATTCGGCGACGGAAGCCACGAGGCTATTCTCGGTGCCATGGAAAAAGCGGCGGATTTCTTCCGATCCTTTGGCAAAGTTATCAACAGCTTCATCGGTGGCCTGTTTGGCATCAAAACAGACGAAGAAAAGACGGATGACGCACTCCTTATCATGGAGAAGCTGAAGAACGCCACATCGCTGTTCAGCTCCGAGGAAATTTCCGGTCTGACCCGGATGATGACCCTGATCAGCCGGTTCTCCGACGGTACATTTGCGCCAAACACTTCGAAGATGGCGGACTTTGCAGAGGCCATGGGGCAGCTTGGAGAAGGCATCGTCGGCATTGCCACCACGCTGTCCGACAGCGAAGGCGTGCTGGCAGCCATCCATGATCCTGAAAACATTATTACTCAACGACTTACCGCCTTCATCGATTTCGGAAAGCGTCTGGCAGACATGCTGTCCACCCTCGGGGCGGACGGCTGGCGAATGAGCGCCGTCATCGATCGAATCAGTGAGCTGGCCGGCGCCGAAACGATCAAGAAGTTTGTCAACGACCTCCAGGTCATTATGAACAACCTCGGGGATCTGAAGGAACCGAACGGCGGTATTCAATTTGACAGTCTGAACATTGTGAAAAAATTGTTCGACTCCATTCAGCAGGGCCTGATCGACCCGCAGCTGCCGGCATTTGACGCAACGCCCGTTGTGGATGCCATTGTGGAAGCGCTTGAGCTCGGTAACGAAGCGATCGCGCTGGCCGTGCACAACATGGTGCAGACAGGGCTGAACCAAACCGCCACGCCGGGGCAGAACAAGAAGCTGACGCTTCCGGAGCTGCCCGACACGGGCCTTGGTGACTATCTTGGTGAAGACGGGCTGCTGTCCAAGCTGATGAGCGGCGAACTGGACTTCAGCAAGGCAACCTCCAGCCTGGAAAAAGCGCTGTACGGTGAAGACGGAAAAGGCGGGCTGCTGAGTTCCTTCCAGGGCTTTGAAGAAAAGATCCCGAGCCTGACAAGTATGTTTGAAGGCACGGGGTGGCTGGACTTCAAGGATGAGGAAGGGAACGAGATTGACATCATCGGTCAGCTGCAGACCCATCTGGACGGGCTGAGTAAACAACTGAACGGCATGGACCCGCTGAAGGTTACAATCACGCCGGTATTCAATATGGCCAACCTGACACCGGAAAGCCTGCAGGCATCTCTGGACGCCATGCCGGTGCAGTTCTCCGCGGGAGCAGACGTCAGCAAGATGACGATCGAGTTCCGCGGGCTGAGCGACGAATTGGGCATGAACAGTCTTCGTGACAAGCTGGAGCAGATTCGTCAGGCGATCGCCATCTGGGGACTGAACAACGTCACGTCCACCAACCGACTGGGCGTCAACATCGACGGCGTAAGCCGTGAAATTGGCAACATGCGTCTGGTACTGGATACCGGCGCGCTCGTTGGTTACATTCTGCCGATGATCGACACCGGACTTTACAAGCGCAGCGTGACCGCCAGCCGGACAGGCACGGTCACCGTGCTGCCCAACTAAAAATAATTCAAAATGGGAGGAGGAAACGGGCATGTATTATTCTCTGACTTTCGGGAATGCGATGAACGCCTGGGACGATTTGACTTTCGGGACGAAGAACACCTGGGACGACTGGAAACTGATTCCGAGTTCTCCTCCCATGGTACCCCCACCCGAGCCAAACATCAATCTTGTGGACATTCCCGGACGGTCGGCCGGGCCGATTGACCTGAGCACCTATCCTTTCGGCCGGATGACGTACAAACGGATCACCGGAAGCTGGACTTTCCTGCGGGATACCACCCATAAGACCATGCGGACGGAGATGTATGAAGAAATCCGGAGCTGGCTGCACGGCCGGTTTACGAAGGTCCGGCTGGAGGAAGATCCCAATCATTATTTTCAGGGACGGTTTCTGGTGGGGGCGCCGCAGAACAGCGCAGGCCCAACACAGATCACTATTACCTATGATCTTGAGCCGAGGCGGTATAACAACGACGATACGGTTGACACAACATGGGTCCGTACAGATCCTACGGAGTACCGGACACCGGCGGATCTTCCCGATTCTTTGGCTGTAGCGACCACGGCCGAGACGGCACAGATCATCACCATGTTCGAAACGTGATAAGGAGGGAAAAGCATGTATTCCATTCTTCTGATTCGGTCTTTCTCTCCTTACACCACAACGCCGATCTACACGCCGGACACTCAGGATATGCTGCCGCTTGAGAGCGGCCGGTTTACGCTGGAGATTAACGAAGGCGGCAGTCTGGAGTTTACCCTGCCATTCAGTCATCCGTTCTTTGACACGCTGGAGCCGATGAGCACCTTTGTGACTGTGAGGGACGATACCGAAGAGGTGTTTTACGGTCGGATCTATGACCGCAGCGATCCCACCCTGACCGGACGGATCACCTATCAGGGGGAAGGCGCGCTGAGCTTTCTGCAGGACAGCGAGATCCCTCCGGAAAGCAAGAACAGCAAGGGCGAGTACAACAAGCGGACGATGACGGCGGAAGCCTTCTTTCGCTGGTGTATCGAGCGGCATAACGCTGACGTGAACGATCCCCGCCGTCAGTTTACGGTCGGGCAGGTCACGGCTACCCGAAAAAACGAAAGCGATGAATACCAGATTACCAGCTACACGGAGACGAAGAGCGCCATCAGTCAGTATATTCTGGACCGCTTCGGCGGGATGCTCCGCGTACGCGCCGGAAGCAACGGTGTGCACTATATTGACTGGGTGCAGGACTATGGGGTGACCGATCCGCAGCCGATCTCGATTGGCAGCAACGTGACGGACATGACCACGGCGCTCAACGGAGAAGGATTTTTTACGGTGCTTCGCCCGGTAGGCGCCAACGGGCTGACCCTGTCGCCGGCGACGATTGATATTTTTCCGGCTGATAAGATGGCTAAGTACGGCCGGATTATCAAAAGCGAAATCTTCAACGACGCGGACACCGCGGAAAAGCTGCGCCAGAAGGCGAACCTTTATATTTCCAGAATGGAGAAGCGGCTTAACGCAGAGTGTCAGGTTTCCCTTGTTGATTTTCATTTTCTGAACGGCGGCGTCCCCAAGATCCGGCTTGGCCACATGTTCTCCAACATCCGCGGACTGGAAGGCGAGACCATGACCGTAACCGGTGTGGATCAGGATATTCTGAAACTGGATAACGGCCAGTACACGCTGAAGAACTCCAAGGAACTTGGGACTGTTCTCGACGGCCGCGTCCGCGGCGGCACAATGAGCAAGGCCGGAGCGCGCGGCGCAAGCGCCGGCGGCATGGCCCTGAAGTATTATCACGAGCTGGAGAACGAGGCCGCCATTGAGGTGGCCAAGCTCAGCATTTCCGTGGAAGAGCTGAATGTTGACGTCTCAGGTGTGGCTGACGTCGCTGCAGACGCGCTGAATCTGGCGACAAACAACTATGAGTCTATCAGCCATGTTGAGGACACGGTTGAGGAAATTAAGGACGTGAGCATCGCGGGACTCGACGTTCGCATACGGATGATTGAAGGCGCCGCCGTTATTCAGGACAGCGATCATATTTCCAATGTAGCAGGAAATTTTGAGGTCTGGGAGGATCAGACCACGCACAAGAAAACCGTTCATCTGACAAACGGCGCGGAAATCGCCGTGGACAAGGCGAACGGCGGCACGATCACCGTCGGGGAGCTGACGGAGGCTGTCGGGCGCCATGAAGAGAACATCGATGGCCAGCGCCAGATCATCAATGAAATGACCGGATCTGCTCTGTGGACGCAGAAGGATCAGATCACCGGTGTCAGCGGACAGTTCGAAGTCGTAGAGATTCCGGATCCCAACAGGCCCGGTAAATTCCTTAAAAGACTGAAGATCGTCTCCGGCGGAGGCATGGTTGTTTCACGGGGCGGCACCGAGTACGGCGTGTACGATAACGGCAACCTAACCGGCGGCACAATAGTTACAAAGCTTGGCGACGGAACTGTTAAGACATTTATCAGTGGCAATATTATCAGTATTAAGGGTGACACGACACTGAGCGGAACACTTGATATTGACGACGGGGCACTGGTCGTAAAGCAGACAGCGGTATTCCGGGGAACCGACGGGCGGCAGGTGTCGATCAATAACGGCACGGTGAGCGCGAACGACGTGAGCGTGAAGGCCGGCGGCGCAGTGCAGTTTGTCGGCTCACAGACTGGCGAATATTACAACCTGCAGATGTCTGACGTCGCCGGGATGATCGTGAAGGCCGAAGTAGACACGTCGACCAACACGCTGAAAATGTGGAAAAAGGGCGACGCGGCGGAGAAGCCATCGATAACTTTTAAGAAGGCCGCTTCAACGTTCAGCGGTGCGTGGAGCGGCAGCCAGTACAACGTGACCGCAGATCAGAACGGGTCCACGTCCATAACGATGGACATCCAGACCGGGACGGACGGGAACGGCGGGGACAGTTTCTCCATTCTGGCGCAGAGCCGGGAAGGAAGCGAGAGCGACTTTACAACGCGGGCGAGCCAGTATCTGTACGTCCGGGAGGTTGTGAACGGCGCAAGCAGCAAGGCGAACGTCTGCACAGGCAGCGACGGAACGGGCGTGATTGCCAGCGTCGGCACGGGCAACACCTACGCGGCCGGGCAGAACGCTGTGGCGATCAACAAAGGCGCATGGTCCGGCGGGCTGGTTGAGTTCAACAAGAGTGCCGGAACGGCGTCCAGGCAGGAGGTTCGGCTGAGCCTGGGCGGCGTGAGCTGGGACGGGAACACGGCAACGGTAGAGATTTGGGACGGGACTTCTGCTGATGCGCAGCACGGAAGCTATACGGGGAAAAGCGTGACTGTGAATGCTTCTGCAAGGTACAACAGCGGGTATGATGCCGAGCACAGTATGTTTGTGTCGGACAGCAACAGCACGACCACCAATTCAAAGGAAACGTCATTTACGATTGATCCTGGCGAGTCACAGACTGTTTATCCGGTATTCAAGACGACAGACAATAAGTATCAGGTCGGAGATTCCTGCACAATAAATGCTAGAACGGCGACCCACAGCCCGACGGCATCCGGATATATAGCAGTGTCGGGTAATCCAGGTGACGCCTTTGAAGAGAAGAGCATTTCACCTGGATATGGAACGAGTTGGTACACGTACAACGCCAGCTGCGGAGGAACAGAGAAGAAATATAAGCTGAAGGTGAATGGACCGGTGGATAAGGTGACAACGATCTACCCGACGACGGATCAACCGTTGAACGCAGGCGGAAGCGTGAATGTGTACGCGAGAAGTAACGGCACGGACATCGCCAGCGTGAATGTGTATGCTAAGTCTGTAGTTACGTCGGCCTCAGATTTCACGAAGCAGAGCGGTGATCCCGGATCGGCATTCACGCAGAAGAGCATTTCGCCAGGATACGGCACGAACTGGTATACCTTTCAGACAACTGGAACGAATGGCGGCGGCACGACCAACTATAAACTGAAGGTAGATACTCCTGCTGACAGATATGCTACCGGTGTAGCTTATGGCACAGGCGAAACATGGTTCTGGTATACAAATCATTCGGATTTTAAAAACGCAGAGCATGGAAACGATGATCATTGGAATGATCAAGGCGTGCTTGGTTATGATTCCCGAATAGCTATTTTAAGAATCTATGCCAATGGAAAGCGGTATGTTGCAGGTACATGGGGACTTCCAGCAAGCCCGAACAATTTTACACTTGAATCTTCCGAACCTGATACATCCAGGTATATTGGCGATCTCACATCAAGTAATTCAGATCGTTGGTATGCTTTAAGAGGCCCAAGCAACCAGGTGATTGCCAAGCTTCGGGTGATGAAAGCGAGCGGCGGTGGAAGTTCAGATTCTTATGAAAATGTTGGCGTGTTTACTTGCAAATCGCGGACGAGTTTAGGCGGCGCATATGAGTATACTTTTACATTCCAACATAATAGTTCAAGCGCTTTTTCAACAGGCTCGAATTACACATTCTATCGTAAAAAATAAATTTCTATAACAGGAGGGCATCAAAATGACAGTCAAGGAAGTCGTTGAAACGGTTATTGAGGATCTTTATGGAATCAAGTTGCCGGTGAGCCAGCTGGACAGTGTAGGTGCGCAGATTAAACACGCGATCCAGGGCCTGCAGCTGTGTGTGCAGGCATGGAACGAGGAAGAGGCAAAACAGGCCGCGCAGGCGCAGGAGGAGGACGATGACGTGAAACTTGAGGTCGTACCTGCGGAGGAGGTGCCGGAGGAGATCCGGAAAGAGCTGGACGGCGAGGCGGAAAATTCGGAGGAATAAAACGCATTGAATTGGGGCAGACACCCGGAAGGAGATCATCATGGGAAAAAGTTTTTGTGTAGACCCGAAAACCAAAAAGATTTCGATCTACGCCGGCGATACTGCCAGTATGACGGCGAAGATCCGAGGTTATGACTATGGTGGCTCTGACCGGGCGCTGTTCACTGTTGGCGAAAAGGACGGAGACACCGTGATCGAGAAATGCCTGGAAATTACAGACAATCAGGTGGTGGTTCATTTCCAGAGCGAGGACACCAATCAGCTGGATCCTGAGCTGGATTACGAATGGGACCTCCGTTTCATCGTGAACCCTCAGTACGGGGAAGACGGCAAGGTCATTAACCGCGATGACGTATCTACTCCTCCGGATGGTCCGTTCTGCTTTAAGGTAAAGAAGACCGTTGGGCACAATGTGTAAGGAGATATGAAGATGAGTATTGTCAATCACGCAGAAGTCGAAATGCTCGTGGATGTCGGTGATGCCCTTCAGACCCAGCGGGCGGAAGCCTGGGCGGTCGGGGAGCGCAATGGCGTGCCCGTGGAGGAAGGCAATCCGACCTATCATAATTCATCAAAATGGCATGCCCAGAGGGCGGCAGAAATCCAGGCCGAAATCGAAGAAACGGCGGCCGGAGCAGCGCAGAGTGCTGCAAATGCAGCTACAAGTGAATCCAATGCGCAGACATACGCCAACCGGGCGAACCAGCAGGCGGCAGCTGCCTCAGGAAGTGCCATCAGCGCCAGCAATCGTGCTACGGACGCCATGATGAGCGCCACTGAAGCCGCCGGCAGCGCACAAGCAGCGCGAGCTGCGGCAAACAGTCTCAGCAATGCATCGGCAAGAGTTACGACGCTTGAGCCGGAAGATGCGGCTACGGCCGCTATCGTTACCGAAGAAGGCGTAAAGGTATTTATTTTCGGCATCCCAAGAGGACGCACCGGAGACACAGGAGCAGCCGGGCGTCCGGGAAAAGATTTCCGGATTACAAAGACGTTTCCTTCCATCGCCGCTATGGAAGCTTATACGGGAACGGACGTTGAGGTGAATGACTGGGTCATGATTTCCTCGACGGTCGAAGATCCGGACAACGCAAAAATTTACGTGAAGCTGGAGAACAGCTGGGGATTCATCACCGACATGAGCGGCGCGCAGGGCATCAAAGGCGATACGGGAAACGGTATCGACTCCGCCGTTCTCAATGCGGACTATACGCTGACGCTGACGTTTACGAACGGGGCTACGTATACCACACCGTCCATACGCGGCGTTGCCGGGTATACGCCCGTCAGGGGGACGGACTACTGGACGGCGGCGGACAAGGCAGAAATAGTGGCGGATGTTAACGATTCGCTGGATGTAGCGACCACAGCCGAGACGGCACAGATCATTGCCATATACGAAACGTGAGGTGACAGAAAATGAGCGAAACGAACAACAATCTGGATATGAACAAGCTGACAGACCTTGCGGATGCAAAGGTGTTGTATGATGATCTGCGCGGGCGGATTGAAGGTAGGGCCAATAAGGTTGCCAATGCGACCAATGGAAATTTCGCCGGTTTGGATGCCAACGGCAATCTGGTTGACAGCGGAAAGAAAGCGTCTGACTTCCTGACGCAGCATCAGGATATTTCCGGCAAGGTGGACAAGGAAGCCGGTAAAGGTCTTTCCACCAATGATTACACTAATGAAGAGAAGTTAAAGAACGCTAACAATGCATCAGCCATCTCTGATTTAAATAGGGCATTAGACACGAAAGCAAACCAGACGGAGGTTGATGATTTAAGCTCCGCATTTGATGGTATAACTGGTAACGGGATTATTGAAATGCAGAAAGGTAAGGCTGTTGACCTTGGTTCTTCTCCAGTTGATATAGTACCGGCAACAAATAGTGGATACAATTGTGCTGTTGTAAATTGTAACGAAGGTGATATTTTTACTATTAGCGCAAACGGTGGGAACACAGCAAAAGCATATGCTTTTCTTGATAGCAGTAAAAATATCATATCCGGTGCAATTTCTCCGGCTTGGTATAATGCAAATGAATTGCAACTTGTTGCCCCTGCTTCTGCTACATATCTCATTATCAATGATAGGTCAAAAACAAAGCAATCCTATTATGGCAGACTTATAAAAAAGGATGTTGCAAGTCTTGAAAGCGCTGTTCAAGCGGAAAAAGAATTTGAAATAAAAGGGTATTATACGCAAACGACTTCCACGGGACATGCGGTGCTTAATAATAAATCCGCAGGGGAAATGGTTTACGTTGATGAACCGCAATCTGCATCAGGAATGGCAAGTATTGTTATAAAAAACATTCCCATGGGGTGCAGATTCAAAGTATTCGGAAAGAGTTCAAGTGGTTATAGATATTTTTCATGGGTAGATAAAGACAGCAAAATGATTTCTGCTATAGCGGCATGGAGTGAATCCGGAGGAGAGGGTAAAATTATTACAGCGCCACAAGAAGATTGTATGCTTGTGTGTTCTTCTTATGCTGATTATAAATATGGCTTTAGTGTTCAATATCTTGGCGCACAGAACTATATTGCTAATGAAGTTGAAAAAGTAGGATATACGCAGAAGGATATTGATTCTGCAAGCATTAAGAAATCATCCACAAAAAATTTTCTTTTCTTTTCAGATATTCATGGCGGAGATACAAATTATAACAGGATCATTGATTTTGCAAACAGAAACGGAATTGACGCAATAATCAATGGCGGCGATACGGTTCAACGGTATCTGAATGATAATGAAAATCCATTCACATGGTATGCTACAGGAATTACAAATTCAAGCGTCGATATACTTTCGGCAGTAGGAAATCATGATGCTTGGACGGGCGCTTATTGGACAAAAGACACAGCAATAGATATTTATAATCAGATCATTGCTCCGCTGGTAAGCAAGTTTTCTGATTATGAACAGCCAGAAGGCGCAGGCGAAAATGGGTACTGTTATTACTATAAGG
>Ga0310694_10006855_pt1 | contig 10756 bp, 10 predicted proteins | sample 174DNAGHGhighgp2_FD_203884 | JGI IMG/M metagenome (GOLD analysis project Ga0310694, IMG submission 203884) | Sheep rumen microbial communities from Palmerston North, Manawatu-Wanganui, New Zealand - 1742 DNA GHGhigh gp2 (v2) (version 2) | ecosystem: Host-associated > Mammals > Digestive system... | reverse complement strand
TTAAACAGGAAGACTTTCAATTAAAAAGCAGATTGACTGCTTTTTTATGACTCTCATGTTATCTGGCCGCGGTCGGCTGCCGCAGAAGCCTGAATATGCCCAGGGCCAGAATCAGATCCCGTAATTCGGTCATATTTCCAAGATCCATTCCCAGAAGATCCTCTGCCTTCTGAACCCGGTATTTGATGGTATTGCGATGCACAAAAAGTCTTCCGGAAGTTTCAGTAATCGACATATTCTCGTCAATCAGATAAACCGACAGGGTATCCGCCAGTTCATATTCCCCGCGGTTCACGCCCAGACGGTCAATGATGGAGCGGGCCCGCTGCTGTTCTCTGCCTCCCTGCATGATCACCCGCCTGCAGTTCTCCGCGAAAAGCAGCTCTGACAGCAGAAATCCATGGCGTTCAGGAAAAATACGGAACGCATCCGCCATCACATCCCCCATCATTTTCTGCAGATGCCGGATCTCCACACAGGACTCCGACAGCCTGATACCCCCGACCAGAACCGTCGGTATGCGGTTGGTGCTGCAGTATTCTCCAAGACTCTGTATTTCTCTGATCCGTTCCCGGTTGCTGGAGGGTTCCTCCTGAACAATCAGAATATCTCCGCCGATCTGTTCCATCAGGCAGACTCTGCCGAAAGAAGAACAGAAATCCCGGATCGAACTCATCCACGGAGTCAGGCTCGCGTGATTCCGTGAGTACAGCAGAAAAATGTCCGCGTTTTCCGGAACAGCGATCCGGTTTCTTCTTCCGAATTCCTGAATCATGCGGTAATGTCCCAGAACAATCAGATCCGTTATGAAGCGCTGGGCGGCGGAATGGTCATAGGAGGCCGAAATCATTGCGCCCCGGAATGCCAGCCCGCAGCACTCCAGTGCCCAGTCATCTCTTCTTTCACCCTTCCGCACGCTCATCAGTACCGCTGCTTTCCGAGGCAAAAGAATCTCCGTACATCCGGCTGTATACTGCTGACCATCCTTCATCAGGGTCCCGGTGGATTTCAGCGTCCTGTAATCAGCTTCATCAAGCGGCTCACTGCCGGCAATGATGTCCGGTTCATCCTCCTTGAAAAGAATCAGACTGGTTCTGCTCAGCCCGGCAATCCGATGCAGGATTGTTTCCGCCGTTCTGTCCTTTCGGGAAAGAACCTCCGTATAAAGGTCCATGACCGGATCGGATGTACAGCGCCCGTTCCATTCCTCTTCGCACGCTGCCCCGTCTAAGGAGAGGATCACCGGCACCTCCCCTTTCACAGACAGTTTTTTATCAACGATAAATCCTGCCGCATTCGGATGATTTTTCATGAACAAGGCATAATCCAGTCCTGTTATGGAACTCAGAATATACACTGTTCCGCATTTTTCGTCCGTCAGATCGGTTGTGACAGTCCGAACCCAGAGGTTCAGGTCAGATTCCGGATTCAATAGCTCCGCTTCCTTCAGTGAATGCATCGCCAGTAGCTCTGTAATCGTTTTCACCATTACAAAAAACCTCCATGATGAGACGGAAACAGACGGCGCAGAACGCTGGATCCTCTTTGTGTATTCTACAATGCAATTGTGCACTCATACAGTTCTGTGTCCATTCGTTGTGCATTTGAACAATAAAAAAGAGAACAGAATCTCTGCCCTCTTTCTTGCTTATTCCTGATTCATATCTTCTGTTTCCGCTTCAATCTCACGGATGACGCATCCATTTCCCTTGAGAAGCCATGTCTCCCCGCTGCCACAGAACGGACAGGTGCGTCCGTACTTTACTGTTTCATAGGTTTTCCCGCACGCTCCGCAGTACGTGACGGCAGGATCCGTTACCAGCTTCAGCTCGCTGTCCTTCAGAACAGGATGCCGCACTTTAAAGTAATCCCACGCGTCGGTAAAAAGATCTGTCATGATTCCGGATACTTCTCCGATCTCAAGCGTAACCGAGCCTATTCTGGTGATATGCTGTTCTTCTGCCAGCTCATCCAGCGTTTTCGCAAGATGAGTAACAATCCCCATTTCATGCATTTTTCTTGAACAGGATCTTCAGCTCACGCTGTGCCGCGTAAGCCGCAACCGGAAGAATCTTATCCTCACAGCGGACCATATTGGAAGCGTCGGGAAGATCTCTGGAAAGATGAATCGCATCAAATTCACATCTGGTCGTACACAGACCGCATCCGATGCACCGGTTGAGATCAACGGTTGTCGCTCCGCAGGAAAGGCAGCGGTTGGCTTCCTTCTTTACCTGTTCCTCGGTGAACGGCAGACGGTCATCCTGGAAGGTCATCGCGGCTTCCGCGCGCTTTCCAGGCCGCTGACGCTTCGCGCTGTCGAACTGTTCCACAACAATGTCATCCTTGTCAAGCTCGATGAACTGACGCAGATCCCGTGCGATGGTCTGAGACTGTCCCGGATGCACGCTTCTGTGCATGGACTCACTGGCAAGCTTGCCCGCGGCAATCGCGTCAATCGCAAACCTCGCGCCGCTGTACACATCGCCGCCGGTGAAAATATCCTTTTCGCCGGTCTGGAACGTTACCGGATCGGCCTGAATGGTTCCATTGCGGTTGAACTGCACGGCCGTATCCTTCAGAAGATCACCGAGCACAACTGACTGACCGATCGAAAGCAGCAGATTCCGGCAGGTCACTTCGGTTGTCTGTTCCTCATCATACTGCGGATTGAATCTTCCATCCGCATCCTTCACGGCTGTGCATTTCTTGAAGACAACCGAACGGACGGTTCCGTTTTCAGAAAGAACTTCCTTCGGTCCCCAGCCGTTCATCACGACAATTCCTTCCGCCTCAGCATCTTCCACTTCATCCTTGGCGGCAGGCATCTCTTCCCTGCTCTCAAGGCAGATCATCGTCACTTTTCCATCCGTGATGCGCTTTGCGGTTCTTGCGACATCGACCGCGACATTACCGCCGCCGACAACTACAACATCGCCATGGAGCTTCACATCCCCGTTCAGATTCACTCTTCTCAGGAAATCCACTCCGGTCTCAATTCCTTTCGCGTCTTCCCCGGGAACGCCGGCCATTCTTCCACCCTGCATGCCGACCGCGATATAGAATGCCTTGTATCCATCCTGACGCAGCTGCTGGATCGTGATATCCTTTCCAACTTCCACACCGCAGCGGAATTCAACTCCCATCTGTCTCAGAACATCAATTTCCGCATCTATGACATTCTTTTCCAGACGGAAGCTCGGGATTCCGTTCATCAGCATTCCGCCGGGTCTCTTTTCCTTTTCAAAGACAGTGACATCATAGCCGCGGGTACGCAGGTAATAGGCACAGCTCATGCCGGCCGGACCGGCGCCGATGACTGCCATCTTATAATCCGGTCCCCACATGCCTCCATCATCCTTTTCACAGATCGGAACATAGCGGGTTTCCGCGTTCAGCTCCTGCGCCGCGATGAACTTCTTGATCTCATCGATCGCAATCGGTTCATCAATGGTGCCTCTTGTGCAGGCGTCCTCGCATCTGCGGTTACAGACCGCTCCGCATACAGCCGGGAACGGATTATCCTGTTTGATCAGCTTCAGGGCATCCAGATATCTTCCATCCGCCGCCATCTTGACATATCCCTGTACGGCAAGGTGAGCAGGACATGCGGTCTTGCAGGGAGCGGTTCCGGAATCATAGCAGTTGATCTTCGCATCTTCCCGGTAATTCGGATTCCAGTTATCCGGTGTCCATCTGGTTTCATCCGGAAGCAGGGACAGAGGATAACGGACTTCGCCATGCCGGGTGCAGAGCTTCTGACCAAGCTTGGCCGCGCCGACCGGGCAGACCTCCACGCATTTGCCGCAGGCAACGCACTTGTTCTTTTCAACATGGGCACGATAGGCGCTTCTGCTCATGTTCGGAGTGTTGTAAAGCTGCGAAGTACGGAGGGCATTGCATACACCCGGCGCACAGTTGCAGATAGCGACGATCTTGTCTTCGCCGTCAATATTGGTTATCTGATGCACAAAGCCATGGCGCTCCGCCCGGGCGAGAATTTCAAGCACTTCATCATATGAAATGTATCTTCCCATATTCCGGTTGACGCAGTATTCCGCCATGTCCCCGACACCGATGCAGAACTCTCCGTTGATTTCACCGCTGCCCTCTCCGCGCATGGCCTGCTGCTTGCGGCAGGTACACTGGCCGACCGAGTACTTGTCATATTTGTTCAGCCAGTGGCTGATATGCTCCACCGATACCGAGGTGCTTTCTGTTTCAATGGCCTTTTCCACCGGAATGACATGCATTCCGACACCGGCTCCGCCCAGCGGAACCATCGGTGTGACGCCCTCCAGCGGCATCTGTGTCATCAGGTTGAAGAAAGTCGCGAGATTCGGATGCTTTGCGGTCAGTTCATCATTCATCATCATGAATTCCGCGGAGCCCGGGACAAAAATCGGCACATTGTACTGAATGTGCTTGTCGGGATTCTCGCGGGTGGTTTCTATCACTCCGACCCAGACCAGATGATCCAGCATCTTCTGAGTTTCCTCCACGGACATGCCGTTCATCTGGGCAAGCTGTTCCAGATCATAGGGAACTCTTGTCTTTTTGAAGGAAAGCATGAACTTCACTTCTTCTTTTGTCAGCACTTCATCCAATGCCCAGTATTCCGGATCACTGGTGTTCAGGGTTCCGGTGAACTTTTTGAGATACCGGTCGGTGATCATCGTTCCAAGTTTCAGTACCAGTTTCGCCTTTTCCGGATCAGCCGGAACATAATTGGGATCCTGAACAAAGTCTCTTTCATTGAAAAATCTTTTTTCTTCTTTTGTAGCGGTCATATGTTCTCCTTCATCATTTCTTCCAGGCTGCGGTCTCCTCCTTCAGCCAGTCTTCCCATTCCTTCATGCCTTCTCCGGTCTTCGCGCTGAGCGTGAAGATCCGGATTCCGGGATTCAGTTTCTTTGCCCGCTCCTTACATTTTTCAAAATCGAAACGGAAGTACGGTGCGGTATCTGTTTTAGTAATCACCAACGCGTCACTCTTCTGAAACATCAGCGGATATTTCAGGGGTTTGTCATCTCCCTCCGGTACGGAAAGAATCATGACGGATCTGGACGCGCCGGTATCATATTCCGCCGGGCAGATCAGATTCCCCACATTTTCAAGAAAGGCGAGGTCTGTCCCTTCAATCCCCAGTTCCATAAGACCCGTCCGGGTCATTCCCGCATCCATATGGCACATGCCGTCCGTATGCACCTGGATGGCTTTGGCGCCAAGGGCCTCAATCTTCTCCGCGTCTACTGCGCTTTCAATATCCGCCTCCAGAACAGCAATATTCAGATCATCCTTCAGATCCAGAATCGTGCGGGAAAGCAGGGTGGTCTTGCCGGCTCCCGGAGAAGACATCAGATTGATCAGAAAGGTTCCGTTTTCCTTCAGTTTACGGCGCAGTTCCTGCGCATCACGGTCATTGGATTCCGTAACAGAGCGATGCAGTTCAATGACCTTCATATGCCTCCATCCTTTCCGTCAGCCATCTGATCCATTCATCAAACCCCTCTCCGTTTCCGGCGGAAAGCGGAATGACCGTAAGATTCGGGTTCAGATTCCGTGCTCTTTTCCGTGCCTCTTCCACACTGAAGTCAAATACCGGAAGTACATCGATCTTATTGATGATCATGCAGTCACTGACCTGAAACATCAGCGGATATTTCAGGGGTTTGTCATCTCCCTCCGGTACCGAAAGAATCATTACCCGGATATTCGCCCCGACATCAAATTCCGCCGGGCAGACCAGATTTCCGACATTTTCAAGAACGATCAGGTCCAGATCATCATATCCCATCTCCGTCAGTCCCCGCATGGTCATGTCCGCATCCATGTGGCAGCTTCCGCCGGTATGGAGCTGAATGACCCGTACTCCGAGTTCTGATACCGCGGCCGCGTCGACATCACTGTCGACATCCGCTTCCATGACTCCGATCCGGTATCGGTCCTTCAATGCCTGAAGCGTCCGGATCAGAAAGGTTGTCTTGCCGGCGCCGGGACTTCCCATCAGGTTGATCAGAACAGTGCCCGTTTCCTTCAGCCTGCGGCGGACCTCTTCCGCACAGCGGTCATTATCCTCCGTGATCCGTGATTTTGTTTCCGTGATTTTATAATCCATATAAACGGTCCTCTGCAGATTCAGTTTAACTGAATCAGTTTTCTTTTGAAAGGGGTTTCAGAGGGCGGATTCCTGCCTGGACGCGCCGGTTTCCTCATGAAGCGCATGATGAAGCAGGATGGAAACCGTCATATTTTTTTCGGTTTCCACGCGGATCAATGCACTTTCTTTTCCCCTGTCCGGTTTTCAATTGTCCTGTCTGGAAAGTCCCATGCAAAGGGGATGTCCGGTTATAAACAATGCCCGCTTGACCGCTTTCAGGGAGGAAGAAAGGATCGGTAACTATGATATGATGGATGAAAGAGGAGAACTTTTCTTATATGGCACGCGTGAACGCAAATCCAGACAGATTCAATAAGATGGAATATACGAGACTTCTGAAAAAAGCGAAGGGTGACAGCAGATCTCAGAGGTCTTTTGCGATGGAAGCCGGTATTTCCGTTCCTCACATGTGCAAAATGCTGAACGGCGTTTTTGATGTCCCTCCTACTCAGACTACCCTCAGGAAAATCGCGACGGTTGCGGTGGGCGGAGTGACCTATGCGCAGCTGATGAAAGTCTGCGGGTATGATGTCGCGTCGGAGGAAAAGGAGTTTTATCCAAGTATATACATGACTCCCTCCCAGCCGAAAAAAATCACGGAGCCGCTCCGGGAGTTCCGGAACCTTCCCGAAGGAACCCATGCGGAGCTGTATGATTATCAGCTTCATTACCTGAAGACCCCGTCCGTTTCCCAGGTCAGGCTGTGCCGGGATATCTATCATGATATCAATAACTATATCAGCCGTACCCGGAAGAACTATGAAATATTTGAAAGTCCCTTCCATGTCTTCCTGAATGAGGATGACGCCAAGTGTCTGATTCCCTCCATCTGTGTTGTGTCGGATCAGAAAAGCATTCAGCAGGATGGATATTACGGTGCGCCGGATCTTGTGATTGATGTCATAGGTCACGGCAACGAAGAGGAAGTATATGGCTCCAAGCTGTTCAAATACCGTGAAAACGGAGTCGGGGAGTATATCATTGTCGACCAACTGCGCAAGGTCGTCTTTGACTATGATTTCCGCAGAAAGAAAACGCATGTATTTCATATGCCCTGCGCGGTTCCCGTACAGCTGTTCAACGGTGTCTTCAATATCCGGATCCACTGAAGTTTCATCTGTCCGGAATACGGAGTCTTCCTTTTTTCCGGAAAAAACGGCAGATCCTTCCTTTTCATTCAGAAGATCTGCCGTTTGGTTTTTTCATTTCCATGCTGTCGGATTCAGAATCCGAACAGTCCCTTTTTCTTTACATCCTCGATCTGATAGCCCGTCATCGTATATCCGGTCGGATCAATGACCTTCCGAAGTGATTCCTCACTGATCGCTTCTTCCGAAAGAATCACGGAGTTCTTCTTGGTCCGGCTTGAATTCACTTTCTTCACATTGAAATGACTGCGGATCGTTTCATTGATATGTGATTCACACATTGCGCACATCATCCCGTCAATTCCGATCGTAATCTTTTTCATTCCGCATGAACTCCTGTCACTTTGTAATCCTTCGCTTCCACTGCGGATTTCAGGATCTCATCATCCACCGGTTTCGAAAGAACCGCGACCGCCGTATTCTTTTCATGATCCGCTGAGGCAGATTCAACACCATCCACCGCTTCCAGCGCTTTCTTTACCGTTGCCTCACAATGACTGCACATCATTCCTTCCACATTCAGAATCTTTTTCATTTTGCTTTCCTCCTTTTTTTCTTTCTGATCCAAAGGCTGATATCCTGCCTTTCGTATTGCATCTCTGACTGCGTTCAGATCCACACCTGCATCCATCTCAATACTTACGCGCCCGTTTGTATGATCCGCTTTGGCTCTGCGCACTCCTTCCACCGCTTCACAGGCTTTTTTTACAGTGGCTTCGCAATGAGCGCACATCATTCCCTCCACCGGCAGTTCCACAAAGTCGCTTTCCGAAGACTGCATTTTCTTCTCCGTTTCTTTTTCACTGTCAGATGGCAGCGCCTTATTGCGAAGGGATCGGTCATGAGAACCGTCAAAGATATCGAGAAGATTCAGCCGCAGCGCATTCATGCATACCGTAAAGCTGGAAAGACTCATGGCGGCGGCTCCGATCATCGGATTCATCTTCCACGGAAACAGACCGGCCGCAAGGGGAATACAGATCAGATTGTAGAAAAACGCCCAGAACAGATTCTCATGAATATTCCGCAGCACCGCCCTTGAAAGCCGGACAGCGGCAGCCACATCGGAAAGCCTGCTGTTCATCAGGACAATATCCGCGCTGTCAATGGCGACGTCCGTCCCCGCTCCGATCGCAATGCCGATATCCGCCTGCACCAGCGCCGGGGCATCATTGATGCCGTCTCCGACCATGGCGGTGATGCCGCGTTTTTTCAGATCCCGGATGACAGACTCTTTCCCATCCGGCAGTACGTCTGCGATGATGGTGTCTACTTCTGCCTGCTTTCCGATCGCCTCGGCGGTCCGGCGGTTGTCACCGGTAAGCATGACCACTTCAATTCCCATCCGGCGCAGCTGCTTTACCGCTTTCTGCGTGTCAGGACGGATGACATCCGCAACCGCGATGATACCAAGAAGCTTTTCGTCATCCGCGAAAAAGAGCGGTGTCTTCCCTTCCATGGCAAGGGTCCGGGACGCATTGATCTTCTGTGCCGGGATATGAATCTTCCCTGATATAAATGCCTCGTTTCCGCCATAAATACGTCTTCCATCCACGATGCCGGTCAGACCGTTTCCAGGCAGCGCCTGAATGGAAGAGACCTGTTTCTTTTCGACTCCGGTTTCTTCCGCGTATTGCACAACCGCAGCCGCAAGCGGATGTTCACTGCCGGATTCCAGCCCGCAGGCAAAGGAAAGAAGTTCCTCCTTCGCATCGGATAACACATCGGTCACCTTCGGTGTACCTTCGGTTATGGTTCCGGTTTTATCGAGAGCGATGATCTGTACCTTTCCGGCCGTTTCCAAAGACTCTCCGGTCTTGAACAGAATCCCGTTCTTCGCGCCGATTCCGTTGCCAACCATAATGGCAACCGGCGTTGCCAGTCCAAGCGCGCATGGACAGGAGATCACCAGCACGGAGATTCCCCTCGCCAGGGCAAATGAAAGCGTCTCTCCATGTATCAGCCAGCCAATCACCGTGATTATGGAAATACCGATGACCGCCGGCACAAATACACCGCTGACCCGGTCTGCGATTCTTGCGATCGGGGCCTTTGTCGCAGCCGCGTCACTTACCATCTGAATAATCTTTGAAAGCGTGGTGTCTTCCCCTACCCGGGTAGCCCGGGCACGGATATAACCGCTGGTATTGATTGTTGCGGCAGATACCGTGTCTCCCGGGTATTTATCCACAGGAATACTCTCCCCGGTCAGTGCCGACTCATTGACCGCAGTTTCCCCTTCGAGAATCACGCCGTCCACCGGAATGCTTTCACCGGGTTTGACCGCGAAGATATCACCGATCACAACTTCAGATGCCGGAATCACTGACTCCGCGTCCTCGCGGATGACCGTAGCTGTTTCCGGAGCCAGTTTCATCAATCCCTTCAAGGCATCAGTGGTACGCCCCTTGGACATGGCCTCCAGCATCTTCCCGACTGTGATCAAAGCAGGGATCATCGCGGCGGATTCAAAATACAGTTCATTGTGATACAGCGGCATCAGAGCTTCATTCGCGGTTCCATTCGTAATCAGGCAGGTCATTTCATAGAATACGAAGACGCTCCAGCCAAAGGATACGGAAGAGCCAAGCGCAACCAGCGTATCCATGTTCGGACTTCCATGCAGAAGCGAAGAAAATCCACTGGTGAAGAATCTGTGATTGATGATCATAACCACAGCCGCGAGAATCATCTGGGTCAGTGTCAGTCCCAGATGGTTATGAACAAGAAAAGACGGAAGCGGCCATCCAAGCATGTTATGTCCCATTGTGAGATACATCAGGACAATCAGAAAAAACAGCGACGCGGAAAGACGTTTCTTCAGCTCCGGCGTTTCGTGATCTCTGAGCGCCTCCTCTTCCTCCGCGTAGGAAAACCCTTTCTTTTTATCACCAGCTCCCTTCAGGGAGGCACCGTATCCGGCTTTTTCAACTGCCCGAATGATTTCAGACGGTGATGCGGTGCCCTCTACTCCCATGGAGTTGGTAAGCAGACTGACCGAACAGGATGTCACGTCCGGCAGCGCGCTGACCGCTTTTTCCACTCTGGCCTGACACGCCGCGCAGCTCATGCCTGTTACCGTATATTGTTCCATACCATTCCTTCTTTCATTTCATCAGCTTCTGAAGGACACGAACCAGTTCCTCAACGGATTCTTCTCTGCCCTGACGGATGTCCTCCGCAACACAGCTTCGGATATGAGCCGCAAGCAGCTGACGGTTGAAGCTGTTCAAAGCGGAAGTGACCGCTGATACCTGAATCAGGATATCAGGGCAGTACATGTCCTCCTCCACCATTTTTTCAATCCCGCGGATCTGTCCCTCCGCCCGGCGGAGTCTCGTCAGAAGATCCTTCTTTTCTTCTGACGTCCTGTGCTTATGCCGCGTTTCACAGGAACATGTTTCTTTTTCCATTCTTCATTTCTCCCGGGCTTATCGTATACCCCCTG
>Ga0310694_10006854_pt1 | contig 10756 bp, 8 predicted proteins | sample 174DNAGHGhighgp2_FD_203884 | JGI IMG/M metagenome (GOLD analysis project Ga0310694, IMG submission 203884) | Sheep rumen microbial communities from Palmerston North, Manawatu-Wanganui, New Zealand - 1742 DNA GHGhigh gp2 (v2) (version 2) | ecosystem: Host-associated > Mammals > Digestive system >... | reverse complement strand
AAACGTTATCGCCCGACACGACGACGCATCTGCCGCCCATGCCGAGCCTTTGCATCTCTTCTCCGAGCGTCCTGATCAGGCCGGAGCCGACTTTCACCTCATAGCATCCGGAGGGCGTATTCACCGGAATCACAATGTTTTTCACTAACCGTCTACCTCTTCCTTCATGCGCTTGCCCTCCTCCAGGAGTGCCGTCAGGGTTTCCCGATCCCCGTTCTCCATGGCGTCGCGGTAGGCCGTAAGGTTTTCGATCAAGGTGTCGACCTCGCGGATCAGACAGTCGCGGTTTTCCAAAAACAGCTCTGCCCACATCGGCGCGTTCAGCCAGGCGACTCTGGTCAGATCCTTGTAGCTGCCGGCCGAAAAGCCGTGGTGCAGACGTGCTGTCGGGCTCTTGACATAGGCATTCGAGACGATATGGGCCAGCTGCGAGGTGAAAGCAATCATCTCGTCGTGCTTATCGGCTGTCGTGACCGAAAACCGGCTGAAGCCTGCCGGTTTCAAAAGGTTCTTGACCTTCTCCAGCAGGAAGATATCGTCAAAATCGGGCGGCACAATCACCATCGGGGCGTTCTTATAAAGACTGGCCCGGGCATACTTGTAGCCGGAAAACTGGGTGCCGGCCATCGGGTGTCCGCCCAGATAAGTAAAGCCGTGTTCCTCGGCGATCGGAAAGCAGGCATCGCACACGACGCGCTTGGTCCCGCAGCAGTCGATCACCACCGGCTTATCACCGAAAAAGGGGGCGAACTCCGTAATGCTCTGAATCGCAGCCTCCGGATAGATCGTCACAAGCACCAGGTCACAGCTTCCCACATTCTGCTCTGTCAGTTCGCCGTCCACATCGCCTGAGAGGCGGGCGAAATCCAACACGCTTTTTGAGCGGTTCCTTGCGAGGACCTCCCATCCGGCTTCGTGGTAAGCCTTGGCAAAACTGCCGCCGATCAGGCCCAGACCGACAATTCCTACCCGGTTCATGCAATCACCCCGCGGATCGACCGAACCTTTTCCGCAAGCGCGGAGAATTCCTCCGGCAGGAGCGACTGTGCCCCGTCACAGAGGGCGTGAATCGGGTCATTATGCACCTCGATGATCAGCCCGTCCGCACCGGCGGCCGTTGCCGCCAGCGCCATCGGCGGCACAAGCTTTGCGATGCCGGTGGCGTGGCTCGGGTCTACGATAACCGGCAGATGCGTCAGCTGATGCAGCATGGGCACTGCCGCAAGATCGAGGGTGTTGCGCGTATAGTCCGAGAAGGTACGGATGCCGCGCTCGCAGAGGATCACGCGCTCGTTCCCGTTGGCCATGATGTACTCGGCGCTCATGAGCAGTTCCTTCAGGGTGTTGGCCAGGCCGCGTTTGAGCAGAATGGGTTTATCCAGCGTACCCAGTTCACGCAGGAGGTCAAAATTCTGCATGTTGCGGGCACCGATCTGAATAACGTCCACATCCTCAAAGAGAGGCAGGTCGTTGATGTTCATGAGCTCCGTCACGATGGGCAGACCCGTTTCCTTTCGGGCGATGCGCAGGAGCTCGAGCCCCTCAGCCTTAAGCCCGGCAAAATCATAGGGTGAGGTTCTCGGTTTGAAGGCGCCGCCGCGCAGCATGTCAGCCCCTGCGGCCTTCACCGCCCTGGCCACCGCGACGATCTGCTCTTCCGACTCGACCGAGCAGGGACCGGCAATGACGACGAAATGCCCGCCGCCGACCTTCACATCGCCGATCTCGACGATCATATCCTCGGGGTGGAACTTCCGGTTGCAGCATTTAAAGGGCTCGGTTACACGCTTTACCGAATCAACGATATCAAGGCTGCTGACCAGATCGATATCGATGCCGGATACATCGCCGATCAGGCCGATAACCGTCTGAAACTCACCGTTCGAGATATGCAGACGCAGGCCCTGTCCCTCCAGCCAGTTCATCAGCTGGAGCTTCTTTTCTTCCGGAACCCCGTGTTTTAATACGACAATCATACTGTCAAACCTCCTGGAAACGCAAAAGCCGCACAGGATAACCTGTGCGGCAAACGTTCTGAATCAGCCTCGATTTGCGCCACAAATTATCCTTACCGAAGAAACCCGGTATAGGAATAAGCATATGCGGCGCAGCGAGTGACTTTCATAGCTTCCTCCAATAAGAAACTGGAAGTAATATAGCCGAAACCGCCGGGATTGTCAAGGTTTTTTTATATCACACCGATGAGCACCAGCAGAAGCAGCACGAAGGTGATCAGCACGGCCAGCGAGAACAGGGTAAAGCCGACGTTGAAGCTCCCCTTTGTCTTGCCGCTCGCTGACGGTTCGGCCAGATGCGCGCTGCGCAGGGCACTGACAATCGGCTTGTAGAGCAGCAGCGTCAGAGCCGCGTTCAGACCGCCCTTGACAAGGTTGAAGGGCAGAAAGACCGGAAGCAGCATGCCCGCTACCGTTTCCCGCGGGACGCCCATATAGTAAGGTGTGATGATATAGTTCCAGAGCAGCATGGCAACGGCCATGGTAACAATCCCGAACGCAAGGCCGATGACGGCATCCTTCTGGGTGCGGTGCTTCTGGTAAAACCAGGCGGCCGGCACAGCAAAGGCACAGGTCGAGACAACGTTCATCAGAAAGCCGTAGGGGCCGGTAGAGCTGATGGTCAGCATCTCAATCAGCGAGACGATCACAGAGATCAGGACGCTGGTCATCGGGCCGTAGAGCAGCCCTGCTATAACGATGAAGGCGTCCTTCGGCTCGTAGCTCAGAAATCCGGCGACATTCGGAATCACCTTGGCGATGAGCACGGAGACAAAGGATACCGCGGCAAACATCGCCGTGGATGCCAGATAGCGGGTAGACATGCGTTTTTCTTTCATTGGTTTTCCCCTCCAAAAAAAATACCTGAAGATTTCTCTTCAGGCGCACAGAATGCAGGACAAGGAAACGACGAAATAAGATTGTTCGGATCTTCTTCCATCCAGACTCTACTGTCGGTTCCGGATTCGCACCGGATCATGCCTTACGGCTCGCGGACTCAGCTTGCGCCATCACCGCCGGTCGGGAATTACACCCTGCCCTGAAGATGTTTGTATTATAACAAACCGGTATGGATTTGACAAGCCCCTTTTCACCGGTTACAATAGGGCCAGACTGCAGGAGGGAGTGAAAGGTATGGCGGAGAGAGAAATCAGCTGCTGTTTTTCCGGCCACCGGCCGGTCCGGCTGCCGTGGGGTGCAAACGAAAGCGATGCGCGCTGTACAGCGCTGAAAAAGCAGATCGGAGAAAAGCTTGAGGTATTCTACGAGCGCGGCTACCGGCACTTTCTCTGCGGAATGGCCATCGGGTGTGACATGTACTTTGCCGACGAGGTCCTGAAGCTGCGGGAGCGGCATCCCGATGTCACGCTGGAGGCGGCTGTCCCCTGTGACGATCAGGCGGAACGCTGGAACAAAGGGCAGCAGGCACGGTACCGCGATCTGCTCGGCCGCTGCGATGTGGTGAGCTATGTGTCGCACAGCTATTCCCCCGGCTGCATGTTGAAGCGAAACGAGTATATGATCGACCGTTCTTCCCTGCTGCTGGCCTGCTTTGCGGGTACAAGCGGCGGAACGATGAAGACAATCCTCTATGCCCAGCGCAGCGGTATTGAAACGGAAATCCTCGAAATCTGAATGCTTTCGGATTTCGAGATTTTTTTCGACGGCGTGAATCGGACCCGTCAAGGATATTTCCGCCTCCGCCTGTATAAATATGACAAATTGACTCTCATATCGGTATCAAATTCTTGACATAATGTCTGTAAAAGCGCTATAATCATCAAGGCGAAGTTACTAATCTATTGTAAAGGAGAAATGCACTATGAGCAAGAACATCACCCGCCGCGACTTTTTGAAAGGGACCGCCGCCGGCGCCCTCGGCCTTGCTGCCATGGGCATTGCGGGCGTCCCCGCCGCGAGCGCTGCGGGTACCTACAAAGCAGGCACCTATGAGGCCACCGCCTACGGCAACCTCAGCTATGTCACCGTCAAGTGCACCTTCAGCGAGGAAGCCCTCACGGATGTTGAGATCGTCTCTCAGAACGAGACCCCTGTTCTCTTCTCCCAGGTTCAGGAGAAGCTGATCCCCGCTATCATTGAGAATCAGGCCGGCGGCCTCGACGCCATCGCCGGTGCCTCGAATTCCTCCCGTGCCGTCAAGGAGGCCATTGCTGACTGCGTGGCGCAGGCCGGCGGCGACAAGGAAGCCTGGCTTGCAAAAACCGTTGCGGCAGAGGCCGGCGCTGACGAAACCTACGATGTGGACATCTGCGTCATCGGCTGCGGCGGTTCGGGCTTCATGGCCTCGATTACCGCGGGCAAACTGGGTGCCAAGGTTCTGACCGTTGAGAAGGCCAGCTCCGTTGCCGGTGTCAACGGCATCAAGGTCTCTGGGCCCTTCGGTGTTGATACCTCGGTCCTGCACGCCAAGGAAGGCGGCACCACCCTGGAGGTTGACGAAGTCTTCCAGCATGTCATGAACTATACCCACTGGACCCCGAATCCTTCTCTGATTCACCGCTGCCTGGAAGAGAGCAAGAATGCGGTTGAGAATCTGGTCGGCATCGGCTACGAGATGAAAGAGGCCAACTTCCGCTTCGAAACTCCGTTTATCGGCGAAAAGGGCGGCTTCCATCTGATCACCAATGCGCTGGAGGACCGTGTCGAGCTCTGGAACAAGGCTCTTGAGGACGCAGGCGTTGAGGTTCTCTTCAACACCGCGGCAACCGGTCTGATCATGGACGGCGACAAGGCTGTCGGCGTGACCGCAAAGAAGGACGACGGCACGAATGTAACCATTAACTGCAAGGCCGTCATCATCGCCTCGGGCGGCTACCTCGGAAACCGCGACCTGCAGGAGAAGTTCCTGAAGACCCGCAATCTGAACGCTGCGGCCGGCGGCAACAGCCTCTGCACCGGCGACGGCATCATGATGGCCGAGGATGTGGGCGCCACACTGTGCAAGACCTTCGGCTTCTGCCCCTGCGAATACGGCGGAACCAACCAGAAGGCCTCCCGCCCGGCCAAGCAGGACAAGTACGATCAGAACTATGCTTTCAAGTTCGGCCTCTACGGCAACCTGCTGGTTGATCAGGAGGGCAAGCGCTTCATCAACGAAGGTCTGCTCTGCGACTATCCGATGAGCTACGGCTCCGAGCAGATCATTCTCAACGCGCCGTGGTACGGCATCGTTGACCAGGCCTATGTAGACGCCATGACCACCCAGGGCCTGTATGAGTACACCATCGCCAAGGGCGCAACCACCGACGTGGGCGTCTGGTTCATCGGCAACTACTTCAAAGACCGCATCCTTGACAAGCTGCCCGAAGACCTTGAGGAAGGCATCCGGGAAGGCTGGGTCGCCAAGGCCGACACACTGGAAGAGCTGGCAGAGGCCTTCGGCCTGACCAATCTGCCTGAGACCGTCAAGAAGTACAATGAGTACTGCGACAAGGGCGTGGACGAAGAATTCGGCACCAACAAGTGGTACCTCAGCAAGGTCGAAACCGGCCCCTTCTACGCGGTTCAGTGTGAGCCTTCGGCCTGGAGCACCTTCGGCGGCATCCGCACGGATGACCAGCTGCGTGCCCTGAAGCCGGACAACACCCCGATGCAGGGTCTGTACGTTGTCGGCACCGACAATGGCTCGATGTACTACAGCCCCTACTACGATGTCCCCGGCTTCTGCTACGGCCTCTGCGTTGATTCCGGCTACATTGCCGCCAACGAGGCAGTCGAGTACATCAAGTAATTCTCTCCCCTGTAAAGCGATCCCCCTGCCGTACGGCAGGGGGATTCTTATTATGATGTCAGATGCGTGGTATCGTTTTGCAGAGAAAAGAATAACGTATTCACATTTCTGCCGTTCTTCCTCTCATAGTGTATGGCGGATGCGATCTGCGCAATCATGCCCAGGCCCATGCCCCCGCTGTCAAGGGATTCGAACTCTTTTTCCCAAGGCATCCATCCCCCTTGATCGGGATTCTGATTATTATCTTGCAGTATATCAAATAGCCTGGCCCCGTTCAACAGGATTTTCGTGAAAGCATACACAGAAATTCAATTTTGTCCTGCGGTAAGGGGCGTTGGAGATCGAAAAGAACGGTTTTATCATTCTGCGGTGGAAATCATCAGAAAACTGTGTTAGTATAATTGTAATTCTTTGAAGGAGGCTGGCAATGACAAATTCTTCTGATGGGATCAAAGCCCTTCTGTTGGGAAAGACCGGGAAAAAGCTTGTCGCCTTTTCTTTGGGTGTCTTTCTGCTGATCGCGGTTCTTGTGTTTTCCGCTTCCCTCTCTTACTACAGAAATATCATTCTGGTGCGGATGGATGATCATCTTGGTGACATTCCGAGGATTGTCGACAGCTGTAAGAAGGAGCTGGCGCTTCGCAGCCGCGTATACGAAGACGATGTTCTGGCCCGGGCAGAGCTCGGGCTGAAGCTCTTCATGAAAGAGAACGGAATCCCGGATGCGGAGAAGCTGGAGCGGATACGCACTGCGGTTTCAGCCGACAGCGTTTCCCTGCTGGACGGGCAAAAGCAGCTGCTTGCCACCACCGGCCCGGTGAGCCCGGAGGAGACCGTCCGCAGCTGTATGCAGAGTCTTGAGCCCCGGGACCCGCATCTGGAGTTCTATCCTGCGCTTTCGAAGGACGGAGAGGCTGCCGGAAAGAGCGACGGCAGAGGCTTCGTGCTGCTTCCCATCCCGGGAAGCATGCCGCGCAGCCTGCTCTTTGAATTCCCGTGTGAAACCTTGCTGAAGATATACAATGAAGTCAACGACTGGTCCGCTGTGCTTGAGCGCATGCTGTCCGGGTTCGATGCTTTCGCCTTTGCCAAAACCGGCGACAGACTGGCAGGCTATCCGCTGGGCGAGCTCACACCTGAGCAGACCTCGCAGCTGTACGAGGATCTGGCAAAGGTCTTCCAGAACAGCGGCAGCTTTCAAATTAGGGGAAACAGACGGCCCAGCAAGATCATCACCCTGCTGGGAGAGCGCTACCTCGCGGCACTGATGCGTCTTCCGGAGGAGAATACGGATATTTTGATGACGGTCCCGTATTTGGATGTTTCCAGAACCGGGTTTTTCATCGCCCTGGCCATTTCATCCATCATCGGCTGCGGGATGGCGATGTTCCAGCTCTACGTTTTCCGCAGTCTTCTCCGGAAGAAGGACGGAGAAGTCCCGCTCGCTGTCTCGCGCAGTCAGCTGAGCCGGGTGACCCGACCCGGCATGCTGGTGGTGCTTGCGGTCACCGTTCTCTTTTCCACCATGCTTCTGCTGCTGGAGAACCGGACGAATGCCGTCTTCACCGCCAGAGCCAAGCGGGAGACCATCCAGTATGAGATCGATCTGCGCAGGGGTCAGGAGGATATGATCCGCAGCACTTTTGTGAACTGTTACCGGGCACGCGCAGAGATGCTGGCCGGCTTTCTGACGGAATACCCGGACTATCAGGTGCGTGACGGTCTTGAGGAGCTTAACCGCATCGCTGGGACCGATTACCTGATGCGCCTTGACAGCGCCGGGCAGGAGCTCGCCTCCAGCAACAGCTATACCGGCTTCGCAGTCGGTGTAAACCTCAGCGAGGAGTACCGTGCCGTGCTGATGGGATACCCTTATGCTGTTGTGGGACCCGCGGCAGATCCCTACACGGGCCGGATGCAGCTCGGTACGGCAATCATGATGACAGACGCTGACGGGCAGCCGGACGGATTTCTTCTGGCTGTCTACGGTGCCGAAGATCTGGCTGCGGAGCTTGAGCGGATGAGCTATGAAAACGCTGTCAACAGCTTTGCTGTACAGAAGGGTCAGATCGCCGCCGCCATCAGCGATGAGGACGGCCGCTTTGTCGCCTCAAGTGACCCTGGCCTGATCGGTCAGAAGGCAGAAGACTATCTGGATGATTTTGAGTCCGGGAGCAGCTTTGAGGGCTTCACCGAATACAGGGGAAAGGGCGTGTATGTATCTGCGGTCTCATCTGACGGGAAGACGCTCGTATCCATCGTGCCCGAGCATCTGCAGTCTTACATACAGGCAGGCTTTGGCCTGCAGGCACTGGCCGTGCTGCTGATCCTGGCACTGCTGTATTTCCCGGCAGCAGGCCTGCTGTGTGCACAGGCGATGGCGGAGGCAGACGGGAAGCTGCAGTCTCCTGCAAGGATGGGAAATCCCATGCTGGTCTTCCCCGACGGCTATTTCACCTTCCTTACGCTGTTTGCAGCCTTCGCTCTGATCGTCTCGTCCAAAGGCCTGTGGCCTGCCTTTGACTACGTCTTTAGCGGGCAGTGGTCCAAGGGCGTGCATCTGTTTTCCATCTGGGCTGCCCTGTTCGTCGCGGCTTTCACGCTCTTCCTTGCGTTTTTGCTGCGGACCGTGCTGCAGCTGTTGGAGCGTCGTCTCAGTCCCCGGGCCAGGACGATCACCAGGCTTGTGAACAGTCTCGTTGCCTATGCCGCAGGCGTCTTCCTGTTCTTCTGCATTCTTGATATGTTCGGTGTGAACACGACGGCGCTGCTGGCCTCAGCCGGCATCATCTCCATCGCCGTTGGTATGGGTGCCCAGAGCATGGCCTCTGATCTGCTCGCCGGCTTCCTGATGATGATGGAGGGCACCGTCCATGTGGGCGACTATGTCAGTGTCGCCGGGATAACGGGTCATGTCACGGATATGGGCATCCGGCACACAGAGATCACCGACGACGAAGGCAATGTTGTGCTGCTCAACAACAGTCAGGTAGGCGGCGTGACCAGTCTGAGAGGAAAACAGGCCCGAAAGGAGCAGACAAGCGACCCGAAAGCCACCCCGGAAATCGAACAGGAAAACAAGCAGGAAAACGAAGCATAAACGGGCTGCTGTACTTTGAAAGCCGCCGGCGGATGCCGGCGGCTTTGGGTTTTCATGGTATAAGGTTTTTGGGAAGCGCTCTCAGGAGCGGATCTGTTTTGCCAGATCGGAGGGCTCGGCGTATTTCTCACCGATCACGCCGCCGAGGACTTCTTCAACATAGCTGATGAGCGCCTCGTCCATGGGGACGCCGGTATCGAAGCCAAAGCCCTGGCTGTATGCGCGGTTGAACGCGTTGTAGGTGTCTCCGCCGGCAGCACAGAAGTTGTTGGTAACAACAACATAGAGACCGTCCGGATCAAACGGCTCACCACCCACGGACTTGATGCTGACACGCTTGATGGAGGCCGGGGCATAGTAGGTGGTCTCCTTGCCGTTGAGGGTGTACAGATCACCCTGATCAAAGGGAACGGTGGTATCGATCGTCCAATCGATTCCGCAGGTCTGCGGGAAGCCCCCGACCGGCTCGGGCGTACTGAAAGTGGACGCCTCCAGCACCTCCAGCAGTTCCTTACCATTGACAAGAACCACGGCAATGGTATTTCCGAAAGGAAGCACATCATGGATAGCCAGTTTGGTGACAGGGCCCTTTTCGATGGAGGCACGAATGCCCCCGCCGTTGTTCATGCCGAGGACCGGAATGCCCTCATACTGATCCAGGCCGCCGGTGGAACTGACGCTCCAGACCATAGACTCGGTGATGAGTTCACCCAAATTGGTCTCTTCGCTGCGGTTCGGATCACGCACGCCGTTGAGGTCAACCATGCTCTCAGCAAAGACCTCGCTGTATTCCGCATCCACGGCGTCGATGATGGCCTTAGCTGCCGCAGCGGTCTTTTCGTCCTTTTCAAGGCCTGCAGTTTCCACCAGGAAATTGTCTGCAATCGTTTTGGTCTCGTTATCAATGACGACGACGCCGATATACTTCAGTCCGGTACCGGTAGACTGAATTGGTTCTCCGTTCTCGCCGCCTGTCATGACTGTATGGGAATGTGCGTCGATCATGAAATCAATGTCGGGAACCTTGTCATAGAGGTCGAGTGAGCGGTAGCCGTTTCCCGCGGATTCCTCACTAACGCCGAGATGGGTCAGGCCAATGATCAGATCCGCCCCCTGCTCTTTCAGGCTGTTTACCGCGATCTGGGCGCTGGCATAGAGATCGTCAAAGTTGGCAAAAGAAACATCCTTGAGCATAGGAGGGTTGACCTTCGACGCGGTCTCGGGCGTTTCCATGCCGAAGAAGCCGAGCTTCAGGCCGCTCTTCGTCTCAATGAGCGCAGTAGGGTCGAAGATCGTCTCACCGGTCCCTGCCAGATAGACATCCGCGCAGATCACCTTGAAATTTGCACTCTCCATATTCTTTTTCAGCACAGCATAGCCGTAATCAAACTCGTGGTTGCCCAGCGCGACGATATCATAGCCCGCCTCATTCATCATGGTGACGGCGCTGGCCCCCTTCGAGACACTGACATAAGAGGAGCCTTGGCTGTAGTCCCCGCCATCCACCACAAAGACCTCCGCACCGGCGGTCTCGAAGCTGGCTTTCAATGCAGGAATATAGGCATAGCCCTCAATCGCGCCATGCACGTCGTTCGTATGCAGAATGACGGTTTTGCCGGTATAGTCAGTGTGGAAGATTTTGGCGTTCGCCGCATAATCGTAGTCGGCCGAAGCCGGAACAGCGAGTGCCGCCAGAAGCATCAGGGAAAGGAACAACGCCAAAAGTCTTTTTGTTCTTTTCATAATCGATCTCCTTTTTCTATTGTTTTTCCTCTGGGTTGCTTTCCCGTTTATTATACCAGACACTTCCTTTCCCTACAAGAGTTTCCGCGGCAGGTACAAACGATTTCTGTTGCATTTGATTGTTCGGATGATATAATGATGGCAACA
>Ga0310694_10006853_pt1 | contig 10756 bp, 7 predicted proteins | sample 174DNAGHGhighgp2_FD_203884 | JGI IMG/M metagenome (GOLD analysis project Ga0310694, IMG submission 203884) | Sheep rumen microbial communities from Palmerston North, Manawatu-Wanganui, New Zealand - 1742 DNA GHGhigh gp2 (v2) (version 2) | ecosystem: Host-associated > Mammals > Digestive system >... | reverse complement strand
CGTAAATTTTGCCAGGCCTGAAAGCAAATTTTTGGTGCCCTGCGCTCCAATTCCATCGTTCCTATTGACAATGCAAAGGTACGAATAATTCATAACTCCTGCAAATAAAAGTGCCAAAATCCACCTTTTTTACCCCCCTATTTTTGCCCTAATTTTGCAAGAAATTAAAATGCATGAATTGTGCATCAGGAAAAGACCCAGTGATACCTAGTTTTGGACTTTTGGACGTGGACGTTTGGACGTTAAGGTGTTTTCGAAAAGTTCAAGAAGAAAACAATACTTATATATATAATATATTATATATATAAGTATTAAATATATTAACAATTAATTCTTTACATTCTCGTTCTTTCTCATTTTCTCAACCGAGAAAAAAAATATTTGCTTAACGTCCAAACGTCCACGTCCAAATGTCCATTTCCTTATATATTGATCGTACATCATCGTTCTTGATTGACAGTGCGTTTATTGATGCGGTGAGTGACAATGAGCATGACTGCAGTCAGCAAGACAATAGCGGAAATAAGCACCAAGAAATAGACGTATGATCCATGGTCGCGATGGAGAAGCAAAACCGTTACAGATGCGGCAACAGTTGCCATCACTCCCAAATGTAACAGCATGACAACGACAAATCGCCACAGTGTGCTCCACCAACCGTAACCGAAGAGCTGGCGGTAGGTGATGTACATATAAATCAGCCAGAGCCAGAGCTCGATATCCGAGTTCCAGTAGCCCAAGAAGCTTAAGAGGAGACTCTGTACGCTCAGGAATACCTGCAGGAAGAATCCCTCAGGCAATGTGTGGCGCGGATAGCCCGGGGCGAAGCGGAACACCAGCCACGTGGGCAGGATATAGAGCGACTGGTAGAGCAGCGTGGCCCAACTCTTCTGGGCATTGATCCATGCCATGACGCTGTCTATCTTCTCGTCTTTGAAATGCATGCTGATGACGTTGTTCTCCAGATGGAAGACCGACTCGAAGATTACCACCGATAGACAGACGAGGACCAGCATCTTAACGGGCGGGAATGACACCTGGCGATGGCCGCTGATATAGTCGCGCACCAGATAGCCCGGACGCCCCAGCAGCTGTACGAGCGTATAGCCCAGCGAGCGGGAGTCTAACCCCCAGAGGAGGGTGATGCTCTCTCGGATGGAGCGCCACCCCACACGACCCACCTCGGCACGCTGGCCGCAGCGCGGACAGAAATTGTCGGAAAACTCCGTGCCGCAGTTATGGCAATGCCGCACTTCACCCTCATGCCGGTTGACATAGCGCGGTTCAGCCTGCTGCCAGCGGCAGAAACGGTGATAATATTGTATTAACTGCTCTTTGTTCATAAGATTTCTGGTATAAACGTCAAATGTTACTAAATGTACTCCCTGAGAGCTGACACGACGGAACCACAGCCCGCCATCCGAGCTGCAAAGTTACAAAAAGTCGAGAGCAATACAAAACATATTTACTTGTTTTTATTGCCGAGGCGCAGTAACTTCGATATCGCAGATGTCAAAGTTACGAAAAAAGCCTGTAACGAAAGACGGAATTTGGAGAATTAACGCAGAAAGCACTCAAATACACAGTTTTGGACTTTTGGACGTGGACGTTTGGACGTTAAGGCGTTTTCGAAAAGTTCAAGAAGAAAAGAATACTTATATATAATTATATATAAGTATTAAATATATTAACAATTAATTCTTTGCATTTCCCTCTTCCATCCCCATTCCCCTACTGTACCCAAAAAATTCTCTTAAAGTACTAAAGTACGAAGTACGGAAGTACGAAACTTACTCTTGTCTATCCCCTGTATTTTTGCAACTTTCCTCCCACATTATTTGCTTATTCCAATTTTATTTCTTATCTTTGCAACTAAGTACTGGCTAACAGTATGATTTCGTTGATTAATTGCTAAAACTATATAGAGTTTAATGATTACAGGAGAAATTAAAAATAGGATCGATGCGATATGGGATACCTATTGGGTAGGTGGTATCACTAATCCCATGTCTGTATTGGAACAAATGACTTATCTCTTCTTTATGAAGATGATAGACGATGCACAGCTGAAGAAGGAGGCAGAAGCCAATATCTTAGGTGTGAAGATTGCCAACCCTACGTTTAAAGAGGGAATGTGGCATAATCCAGAGACGGATAATGACGTGCCGTATAACTCTTTGCGTTGGCATGTGTTCAAGAACATGGAGGCCACCCAGATGTTTAACACCATCCGCAACGATGCCTTTGCATTTATCAAAAATCTGAATGAAGGTAAGTCTTCTGCATACAGCCGTTTTATGCGCGATGCCGTATTCTTGATTCAGAACCCACGCACCTTGACAAAGATTGTGGATGGCGTAGATGCTCTGGATATGACTAACCGCGATGCCATGGGTGATGTGTATGAGTACATTCTTGGTAAGATGGCAGCAAGTGGCAATAACGGTCAGTTCCGCACGCCAAGGCATATTATCCGCATGATGGTAGAACTGATGCAACCAACGTTGAAGGATGAAATCTGTGACCCTGCGATGGGTAGTGCTGGCTTCATCGTTGAGAGTGCCAAGTATATTGCCGAGAACTACAAGCAAGACCTTTTAAAGAAGGAGAACGCAGAGCATTTCAAGGGAAAGATGTTTCATGGCTTCGACACTGACAGTACCATGTTGCGCATTGGTGCCATGAATCTCATGCTGCATGGTGTTGAAGAGCCTGATGTGGCATACCGTGATAGTCTTTCATCAAGCAACAATGACACTGAGAAATATACTCTGTGTTTAGCCAACCCACCATTTGCAGGCAGTGTGGATAGTGAGGACATTAATAAATCCTTACTAGCAATCACCAACACCAAGAAAACGGAATTACTGTTTGTCTCGCTGTTTGTTCGTATGCTGCAAACTGGTGGACGTTGTGCAAGTATTGTTCCTGATGGTGTGCTGTTTGGTAACTCCAATGCTCATGTAGCCTTGCGTAAAGAGTTGGTGGAGAATCATACTTTAAGGGCTGTTATCTCTATGCCAAGCGGTGTATTCCAGCCCTATTCTGGTGTATCTACTGCCATCCTTATCTTCACCAAGACTGGTGCAGGAGGCACTGATAAGGTTTGGTTCTATGATATGCAGGCTGATGGCTATAGCCTTGACCAGAAGCGCACAGAGGTAGCTGAAAACGATATACCAGACGTTATAGCACGTTTCCATAACCTAAAGGGAGAAGAATCAAGGACACGCAAGGATAAGTCGTTCCTGGTTCCTGTTGACGAGATACGTAGCAACGACTACGTGTTATCCATCAACAAATATAAGGAGATAGAACGTGAAAAGGTTGAGTATGACAGTACAGAGGTTATTCAAGGGCGCATAGAAGCCTTGGAGAGTGAGATTGCAGCAGCCATTAACGAGTTCCGTACTAAATTCATGTAAGGTATGAAGAAAGGTTGGGAAGCAAAGAAACTGGTTGATATATGCAAGATTCAATATGGTTATCCATTTGATTCTAAGCAGTTTTGTGATGATAGTAAATATCCACAACTTATTAGGATTAGAGATGTTTCTCGTGGATACTCTGAAACATATTACAGTGGTGAAATACCAGAGGGGTACTATATTAACAAAGGTGACTATCTAATAGGGATGGATGGTGAGTTTAATATTGCTGCATGGAACTCAGAGAGAGCATTACTTAACCAACGAGTGTGTAAAATTACAGCAAACGAAGAAGCATTTGATAGATTCCTATATTATAACCTTCGTATCATTCTTAAACAAATAGAAGATGAAACCCCCTTTGTGACTGTCAAGCATTTATCTGCAAAAAGACTTAATGCCGTTACTATTAATATACCCCCTCTCTCTGAACAGCAGCATATTGTGGAAGAGTTGGACTTGCTGAGTTCCATCATTGAAAAGAAGAAAGCCCAATTAATTGAGTTGGATAATCTGGCACAGTCTCTATTCTATGAAATGTTTGGTAGTCCAACTGGAAACGAAAAAGGCTTTCCATTATTAACTGTAAATGATGTGATAAAGTTTGAGGGTGGAAGTCAACCACCTAAAACCTCATTCGAATACACATCAACCCCAGATAATGTACGCCTAATACAAATAAGAGATTATAAGACTGATGCTTATATTACTTATGTTCCGAAGAAACTGGCAAGAAGATTCTGTGATGAAGATGATATTATGATTGGACGTTATGGTCCTCCAATATTTCAAATATTAAAGGGAATCAGTGGCGCATATAATGTTGCCTTGATGAAAGCTGTCCCATTGAAAGGAAACAAAGAATTTGTAAGGGCTTATTTGAAACAAAAATGCCTGCTACATTATCTTGAAACTTTTTCGAGAAGAGTAGCAGGGCAAGATGGTATTCAAATGGATAAACTAAAAGCATATCCATTTCCTTACCCTCCTATTGATTTGCAAAATCTATTTGCCTCCAAGATAGAAGCTATTGAACACCAAAAGGAACTTATCAAGCAGTCAATCAAGGAGGTTGAAACACTGTTTAACAGCCGTATGGATTACTATTTCAACTAACATCAAACAGTCGAGCAGATGAAGAACTTTGACTATCTACAGGACATTGAGGCACTGAAAGACCTATACGGCTTTTGCAGTGCAGCAGAGGACACGCAGCAGACCAACTATGATATGTGTGCCTTGAATGGTCGTAGAGCCTTAGAGTGGATAGTTAAGGCAATATACACCCTCAAGGGTATAGAATTGGATAAACGTACCAATCTGCTTGAAATGATGTCGAGTGAACCGTTTACACAGTTCATTGGTGATGATGATAAGTTAATGATGGCGGCTCATTATGTCCGCAAGATAGGTAATAAGGCAGCACATGATGGAGGTGTGAAGGGTGGCGAAGCCTACTTTACATTGTTGAACATCTACAACGTTGTAGGTGGCATCTTGATTAAACTTGGTGTTATCACAAGCCTTGCACCATTCCGAAAAGACCTTATACCAAAGTCACCAACACTAACTATAGTGCCAACCAATACTGTACCAATAGCAACAGTGCAGTTTATTGAGAGTGTTCCAAAGGAAACAATAGAAGCACCTCAAGATATTACAGACAAGATAGACTACAGCGAGGAAGAGACACGCAAGTTATTCATAGACCTGTTACTGGAAGAAGCTAAGTGGGAGGTTCTGGATAAAGAAGGTGCAATAGTGCCAAGTAAGGCTTGCATTGAAATTGAAGTCACTGGTATGCCTAACAGTGCAGGCGTGGGATATGTTGACTACGTGCTGTTTGGTGCTAATGGTAAGCCCCTTGCAGTAGTGGAAGCCAAGCGCACAACCAAGTCCCCAGAGGTAGGCAGACAGCAAGCCATATTGTATGCAGATTGCTTAGAAAGACAATACGGTGTTAGACCCGTTATCTACTATACCAACGGCTTTAAGACATATATTATAGATGGTTTGGGTTATCCATCGAGGCGAGTTCATGGATTCCACACTGAGGCAGATTTGTTGGTACTGTTGCAAAGACGTGGAAGGAACGGAATAACAGACCTCAAGATAAACGATGAGATAACCAATCGAGCATACCAGAAGCAAGCGGTTAAAGCCATTTGCGAGAATTTCAACGGTATGCACCGTAGAGGTTTGTTAGTGATGGCTACTGGTACTGGAAAGACACGTGTAGCCATTTCTCTATGTGATGTGCTGATGCGCAACGGATGGGCGAAAAACATACTGTTCCTTGCAGACCGTACAGCATTGGTGAAGCAAGCACATAAGAATTTCACCAAGTTACTGCCAAGTGCCACCACAGCCAGACTTGATGATTTCAAGCCAACGGATAAGGAAAGCGTGATGAAGGCTCGCATACTGTTCAGCACCTATCAAACAATGATAAACTACATTGATACGGAACTTAAAGAGTTTTCTATTGGTAGGTTTGATTTGATTGTGATAGATGAGGTACATCGTAGTATCTTTGGCAAATACACGTCTATTCTAAGTTATTTCGATGCGTTGATGGTTGGTTTGACCGCTACACCCAGAGAGGATGATGATAGAAGCACTTATGACCTCTTTGAGCGTGAGAGTGGTGAGCCTAATTTCGAGTACCTACTAGATGAGGCAGTCAGTGACGGTTATCTGGTTGACAAAGTGGTGCTATCTCGCACAACAGACATCTTGAAGAATGGTATCAAGTATGACAAACTATCTGAGGATGAGAAGAAACAGATGGAAAGCATCTGGAAATATGAGAAAGCCAAACTAAACATTCCAGATGATGAACTGTATAGACGCAATATAGAGCATGATGAACTATTCAGTTATATTTTCAATCAGAACACTGTTGACAAGGTAATCATTGACTTGATGGAGAATGGCTTGAAGATAAATGGTGGTGATACCATTGGAAAGACTATTATCTTTGCCTACAACCACAATCATGCAGTGCTGATAGTTGATAGGTTCAAATTGCTGTATCCTATCCTAGGCGATGATTTCTGCCAATTGATAGACAATACGGTGAACTATGCCCAAAGCCTTATTGACACCTTTGAAGTGAGAGGAAAGATGCCTCAGATAGCTGTGTCTGTAGATATGCTTGATACTGGTATTGACGTGCCTGACATCTTGAACTTGGTATTCTTCAAACAAGTACGATCTAAAATCAAGTTCCTGCAGATGATAGGTCGAGGTACGCGACTGTCGGAAGAGATATTTGATGAAGGAGAAACACCAGAAGATAGAGCCAAGAAATTCTTCTATATCTTCGATTGGTGTGGTAACTTTGAATTCTTTGGAGAGAATCCAAAGGGCTACGAACCCATGAAGTCGATATCACTCACCCAGAGATTGTTCGATTTGCGTGTTGACCTGGCTATAGCCCTACAGCATGAGCAATTCCAGAATGATGAGGTAGCAAAGGCCCTTCATGATGAAGTAAAAGCGATTCTGATGGGGCAGGTGAAGGAACTGAACGACAAGCATATCTCTGTGCGTGAGCATTGGGATATTGTAGATAAGTATCGCAGGAAAGATACTTGGGTATATCTGTCGAATACAGATGGAATAGAACTGAAAGACGTGATAGCTCCATTGCTGGTGAATGCTACAGCAAACATGGGAGCCACCAAGTTCGACATTCTGATGCTGAATATCGAGTTGTCACAGATTGACGAGAATGTCAGTGGTGACAAGTCAATGCTGGTGGTGGAGAAGATTGCCAATAAGTTGCAGGAGAAAGCCAGCATCAAGCAAGTAAATGACAAGATGCCACTGATTAAACAGATATCCAAGCATGACTTCTGGGAAACAGCATCGCTTGACAAATTGGAGTATGTGCGCAAGGAAATCAGGGATTTGGTACAGTTCTTGACAGGTATCACCAATCAAAAGTTTACCATCAATATTAAGGATACGGTAGAGGCTAAGGGAACACCTAAGAACGTATCATTACAGAAATCATACAAACAGCGTGTGGTGGACTTCTTAGCAGAGAATAAGGAGTTGCCAGTGATTCAGAAGATTGTCAATATGGAGAAACTGTCTTTTGAGGACATCTGCGAATTGGAGAAGATATGCTGGAAGGAACTGGGCACGAAGGAGGATTATGAGAAGTTCATTGCCAAGAGCAATATGATATGTGGTGACAGCGTGGGTGCATTTATTCGTTCGCAAATTGGTGTAGATCGTCATGTAGCCATGCAGCGTTTCTCGCAGTTCCTGTCAGACACTACACTAAACTCTCTCCAGGAGGAATATATCAAGAGTATCATCACGTATGTTTGTGATAATGGCGATATTACGCCAAACACCCTGTTGGAAGAAGAACCCTTTGCACAATACGAATGGATAGATACTTTTGGTAAGAACTTCATTGCTGTTCGCAACTATGTGAACGATATTCACGATATGGTGAGAGTGGCTAATGGCGAGAATCAAGGTCCTGCACAACCCACCATGAAAGTAAGCCCATCATTAAAGCAAGGCAAGAAAGCAGAAGAAATACGCTTTGCACCTTCAGGTTCTATGCTTGATGATGTAGAGAATGACGAAGAGGTGCGTCGCTTAATCCATAACATGATGGGACTGGACGAAGGTACCACCATCATGCAAATCGTAGTGGAATGCCAAAAGGAATTCCAGGAGCGATACTTCAGCATGAATGGTAATGAATGGCGCCATCTGATACGTGACTATGTAAGAGAGGTAACTGAGAATCCACAGTTGCAAGAAACGGAGGTGTTCAGATTTGTGATGGCTGGGTAATATTATGAACCAGGGGGACTGGTACCTGTCTTAACAGAGCCACCATCGTGTGGCTCTTTTCTTATATAATAAGGTGGAAGAAGGAAGAGGGAAGAAGGAAGAAGGAAGAGGGAAAATTGTGTTTGAAAGCGTAACATTTTCAGATTTTGCATACTATAATAGTAGAGAAGACAAAAAAATGTGTATCTTTGCAGACTGATATGAGCAATAGTTTAAAGAATAGCAATAATGAAAGCAGCCTCCTAAAGTATAAGGATGAGTTTGAGACTGTTTATAGCATCATAGCAACTCATCGGAAAAGGGTTGTACGTGTTGTCAATAATGAGTCTATGTCAATGGTATGGGAAGTTGGAGGGTATGTATCATACAAGCTGAAGACTTCTACCTGGGGGGATGGTGTGGTCAGACAATTATCTGAATATATCAGAACGAAAGATCCTACAGCAAGAGGATGGAGTTATCGTACACTATATAAAATGGTGCAATTGTATGATACTTACTCTACTGTATCCTTCGCAGAATTGATTGCTAAAACAGACATGTCTAAGTATGGGCAGATTGTGCCATTTGAAACGGCACAAATGGAAGGCGACATAATTGTGCCATTCGAAATGGCACAAATTCCAAACGTACTGTTTGCTACTGGGTGGACGAATCATCAAATCATCCTTAACAGATGTAAAACAGATGCAGAGAGGCTTTTCTATATGCTATACGCTGGAAAAGAGCGATTGGAAAACAAGGAACTCATGCGAGTTATAAAGACGGGCACCATGAATTCACTACTTGGGGGGAAAGACGTACAATCAAAGGTAATGTCAAATACTTATCCTGACTCACCACTACTATTTAAGGACAAGGTATATCTTGAAATGCTAGGACTGCCATTGGAATACAAGGAGTCGAAACTGAGAAAAGAGATTATTGCCCATATGAAAGACTTTATCTTAGAGTTGGGTAAAGATTTCCTTTTTATCGACGATGAACATCGTATTGCTGTAGGTGGCAAGACTTTCAAGGTGGACTTGCTGTTCTATCATAGGTTGCTGCAGTGTATGGTGGCTATTGAATTAAAAACCGATGAGTTCCAACCTAAAGATTTGGGACAGTTGGAGTTTTATTTGGAGGCGCTTGATCAGGAAGAACGACGCTCGAACGAGAATCCGAGTATTGGCATCATCCTCTGCAAAGACGCAGATATGGAGGTGGTGCGCTATGCTTTGAATCGCAGTATGTCGCCAACGATGGTGGCACTATATAAAGAGCAATTACAGGTTGGTGGTGTTATTCAACGTAGTTTGGTGGAATTCTGTAAGTTTGTGAATAAAGGAAAGAAAAAATGATATCTCGATATGGCTACCAATGAACCAGGGGGACTGGTACCTGTCTTAACAGAGCCACCATCGTGTGGCTCTTTTTTTGTATAATAAGGTGGAAGGAGTAAGATGGAAGGGGTAAGATAGAAGAAGGAAGAGGGAAGGGGAAAGAAGGAAGAAGGAAGAGGGAAGAAGGAAGAGGGAAAATTGTGTTTGAAAGCGTAACATTTTCAGATTTTGCATACTATAATAGTAGAGAAATGTGTAACTTTGCAGACTGATATGAGCAAGATGAAGGCAAGGGAGTGCCAGAATGTGGAATATATTGCCTATGCCTGTAGTTGAGAACTTCTGTGGTGGCGTGAGAGTGACGTTCCAGAGGAAAAATGCAACTGAAAATGCAACTGAAAATGCAACTGATATTGCAACTGTAAAACTCAACAGGACGCAAGAGAAGATTATGGCTATCCTTCATGTTGACAAGTATGCGACATATGATGTAATTGCCAAACAATTGGGGGTTGAGAGAACGACAGTTTGGAGGAACATCAAGAAACTCCAAGAAAAAGGTCGCATTCGTCGAATAGGTGGAGATAACGGAGGCCATTGGAAAGTGATAGAATAAAAACAATGAATCAAGGGATTGATAACTGACCAATTCTAATCTATTAGAGTCACATCGTGTGGCTCTTTTTTTATGCACTAAGGTTTGCACCAAAAAAGTGGGGAGGAAATTTGGGAGGCTGGAGTGAACCAGGGGGACTGGTCCCTGTCTCATGACCTGTCCCTATGCTTCAAGGGATTAACTATTTTTTGCACATAATAGTGGGGTGACAATTAGGTCGGTCCATTATTTTTTTTTAATTTTGCGTCCGCAAAAAAATAGTATGGAGAAAACTGGAGAATTAAATATACTGGAAAACCTGGAACGAAAGATGGGGGCGTTGGGGGGTAGCAGTTGCCTGATGTCGCTCAACATGATGAGCCTGAGCATGACGATAGATGTATGCCGGACAGCCCGTTACTTCGAGATGCTTTTGGACCAATGGCAAGAGTGCTTGCCTTTGGGACATGCGCGTGATGTAAACTTCTCTTCATGGGGTGGCAAGATATGGGATATGATGAAGGAGGTGCACAGGGTCTATGGTCTGCATCGTGTCGTCTTGAATCTTTATGAGTATGAAGCTG
>Ga0310694_10006852_pt1 | contig 10757 bp, 2 predicted proteins | sample 174DNAGHGhighgp2_FD_203884 | JGI IMG/M metagenome (GOLD analysis project Ga0310694, IMG submission 203884) | Sheep rumen microbial communities from Palmerston North, Manawatu-Wanganui, New Zealand - 1742 DNA GHGhigh gp2 (v2) (version 2) | ecosystem: Host-associated > Mammals > Digestive system >... | reverse complement strand
AGCGAGGTCCTGACCAATGACGTAGGTATTATCCTTCTCATCAGCAGTCTGAACAATCAGACGGTCGTTCATCACGCCATTACGTGCAATCTCAACGACAAAGCGGTTGTCTGCGGTCTGAGCTTGCGGAGCACGACGATACGGTGCAGGAGCTCCACCATGTACATTGGCATTTACCGTAGATTGCGGATTATTGACCTGTACAAAGATCGGAGCGCCCACAATCAGATTGGAAGCCGAAGTCGGGGTGTATCCGCCATTGATATATTGCAGTACATCTTGCGAAACATCGGCAATTACTGTCATATTCAGGTCCGCATGGTACAATGCCGGGTTGGCAATTGCATTCCAGTTCGCCTTGTCGCCGCTACCGCTGGTAGTTGTCAAGGACAAGGTGGTTGTCGAGATACCACCACCGGTCTTGTGGAACTCAAGAGACGATTGTGCCGAAGCAAGGTAGATCATATAGAGTTTACCCGGCTGCATAACACCACCGTTCTCCTCAACATATCTCCAGATATTCTTATTGCCTTCACCAGCCTCGTTTACAGCATACGACTCGGCATTGAACTCAATGATATCGAAGTCACGACCTACATTCAGATGTCTGCCTCCAGCATAAATACCGGTACGTACATCCACCTGCCACGGAGCCGCTACGGCATACCAAGTGCGAGCAGGAATGGATGCTGCCGGTTGCAGTTTGAAGATTGCCTCACCTAACAAGGACAGATTATTCGCATTGATCAACTGACCCGAAATCACGCCATTCGAAGTGATCGTGAAGGTGGTATAATCCGTAGGATCATCCAGCGTCTGACTACCGTCAGCACCAATTTCGAGGCTTCTTGTATTCTCTGCGAAATATGCGTAGTAGGTTGCATTGCCGGCTACAGCAGGAGTAGCGCCCTTTGCATAGAACGAGCCCTCACCGTTGGCAGCGGTCGTCCATCCGATGAAACTATGAGCATCTTTCATCGGCTCTGCGCCATTAAATGCCGTAGTTGCACCATATGCTTGGTTAGCGTCTGTTTCCAATGTGCTACCTCCGTTCTCGCTCTTCCAAGTAATGGTATAGGTTACCGGCGTGAACTTAGCCACCAGATTCACATCGCTTTGGACGGCGAAAGAATACGATTCAGCGGTGCTTACCCGTACACCTTCTTTATACCAACCGTCGAAGGTATAGTTAACGGCATCGTATCCCGAAACAATGACTGTAGCGTTATTAGATGCGCTATAATCATAGGTTCCTGCGCCTACGAGGATACAAACGTTCTCGATATTGGAACTCAATGCTACATTATATTGCCGTACCACCGGAGTGAAGCAAGCGTAGTAAGTGTATGTCTGCTCTGCGGCAGCAACCACCGGCGTCATACCATTCTTGTACTTCGTACCACCTTCGTTAGCAGCAGTAGTCCATCCATAGAACGTGTACGAGTACTTACCGTCGAGACTGTTCTCTTTGGTCGGAGTAGCAGCATGGTAAATGGTAGCGGAACCTACAGGAACCAAATCCGTGGCCAATTCAGCATCTCCGGCTTCGTTCTTCCATATGATCGTAGATTTGTCACAATCCGGACACTCACATACTACCGTAAGTTCTATATTGCCATTGATGGTAACGGTACGCGAATAGGTGCCATCTACTGCCTCTCCTATTTCGGCACCATCACTCCAACTTATGAAGTTATATCCGGCATTCGGCGTAACCGTAACAGTCGGTGTTGCTTTGTATGCGTAGTCAGCACGCGCACCGGTGATAACAGCCGCACCGGAAGGCGTACACTTCAGCGTAAGCGAGTACTGCTTCGGGGTTGAAGTATAGGATGCTACATAATTATAGGTATAATCCTCTGCATGACCAATGACGGTCTGGATTTGCGGCGTCCATACCAACTGGTAAACATTCGCATTGTCTTCGGTCTTTTGCAAACGCTCGTCATCCGGGATTACCGGATCTTGTCCGATCTCCAAGAACTGCGTTGCTCCAATCTTATTCTCTGCGGATATGCTTCCGAAGTAGAAATTAACCGGGAATGTCTTTGCTACCTGGCGATATACCGCCGTATAGGACTTGATACTGGTTGCCGAAACCTTCTCTACAGCCGGTGACCAATGGTCAAAGACGTAGGTATATTCCGAGGTAGCCGGCTTGCCGTTCACCTGTGCAGGCGGAACAGGCATATCACCTACATTCACATTGCCTTGTTTGAGAACCGATGTTCCATTATAGTCATAGAACGTAATCTGATACTCTGTAGGCGGATTCTCTTCCCACGTAGCCGTATAAGTAGCGTCTCTCGTAACAGCTGCAACAGCCGGACTCCAGACGAGGGTATGGCCGATACGGGTCGGAGTATTCTCGCAGACAGGTACTTGGTTGTGGGTCAAGAACTGACGCTCAATCTCTGCACCGCCTTCCTGACAGAAGATGATGGTATATTTACGCGGTTCCTGGGTATAGGTGGCCGTATATGTCACATCGCTCGTCACAGGACCGAGGGCAGGTGTCCAACCGGCGAAGTTAAAGGTATAATCGATATTCGCCTCACGCGTCGGATTGGTACCCAGGAACTCAGCCATCGTACCATATGTGACGCTATAGTTAATTTCTTGCGGATTCGTAGGATTCGAATAGTCATAAGACTTAATCTCCGTACCATCCCAGTTCTTCCACGTAATTGTGAATTTCTTTTCTGCCCACGTCTCGTTGTCGGTATCCCAATAATAATAGGTGTCATTATCCGGGTGGATGCAATGATAGAGGTTGTCCTTCTTCTCCACTTCCCACCACTGGCAACCGTTATCCATCAGGATGAACAAACGTCCCGCGCCGGCAGCATCACTGAAGGTATGGTCGGCATTCGGCGTCATACCGTTTGCCAGAGCGACGTACTCTTGCGGTTTTGCATAATACGTGTCGTAATCATCTATCATAAAGCAAGGGTCAGAAGCCACCTCGAAGATATTCCATTTGTCTTCGGTATAGCAATAGGCATCACCCTCTTTTGCTGTACTTGTGTTAGCAAATGCAGGATCTGCCACACCGTTCTTCAGTTTAGCAGGATAGAAAGTCAAGTCTTCGAAAGTACCGCTTCCCCTTACATTATAAACGGTTCTTGTGCCGGCCTCCGAAGCGTCTTCATTGAAGATAAACGATCCGGCATCAGCGTTATTAGAGAAGATGTTCGCTCCATGCTCCGAACAATAGACAAATCCGGTAGCTGTTGTGAACGTACCATGTATATTGATGGCTGCATCAGGCGGACAAACCTGCTCATCACGAACGGTCGGACGGCCTCCTGCGCCATTGTTTGCACTCGGGGCATAACGTACGGTCTTGGTATAAGCAGTACTCTTAACCATATTCAAACCGTCATATTCATTGCAGTATGCATATTTGTCCCAATCTTCTGCGTCATAGACATAGAGTGCACCGGTATGCTCTGTATCGCTATTATCCTTAGCAACACTTACCGTAGCCTCCTTATCCACTTCCACTTCAGCTCCCGGAAGCAGACTGGTGTTCTGCTTGAAGTCCATCGTACCGGAAAGCAAGTGAATCTTGAAGTTAGATGTCAGCGGCAAATCAAACTTGGCAGAGTTCAAACGAATAGGCACTGTTCCATACTGCATTAAGTTGATATCACCCATATCTAATACCATCGAACCAATATGCGCAGCACTATTGATATCATAAACCTGAATATCATTTTCTACATCATACCATTTGCGCACCCAGGTATTTTCTGCATCAGCCTTCTGGTCCATTAAGAAGATAGCCTGATGTACATTACTTACACCCACAACCGCAATGTCTGTAGCGGCCATTGAGACAGTCATACCCAAGAGACCTTCCGACACTGCCGCAGAAGTAGAAAGTACTGCTCCCGGATGGTACTTAACCGGCGATTCGATATTCTGGATGAAATATTGCGTAACAGGGAATATCTTCTTGTCGCTATAGTCGCAATCATCCACGTTACCCTGGCTCTTAACCACGCTACAAAGAAGAGGATTATCCGTGCCATTGACCATACCGGTAATAGCAACAGAAGTCATTGCGCCTTTCCAGTCTCCCAATTGGAACATCTCACGCACCTTGGAACCTCGACGTGCATCCATCTCACCTTTACCGGTCACAAATCCCCATGCACGGACTTCAGACCCGGATTGTAATGTCAACAGACAGCCTTCCTCCAATACCAGATGACCATACGCGCCGCAGGGTTGCGCCGTGTAGGCCTCGTTGCTGGCATATTGGGAACAAGTCAATTCAATTGAGCCAAACACATTCATATTCACTCCGCTTGCAAATGTCAAACGGCGGAACTCCGTCGGAAGAATTGATGTGTAAGGAGTCTCTCTTTTTTGATCGTTAAATACAACACGCGGAGCCGTTGCATTCACCTCTTTCTCTTGTGTGTCGCTCATCGGCACCACAATCGTAGCGTTTGCCGGTAAGGTATAATATCCGGCAGGCAAAGTATAATCATTCGTCATAAATATGACGATATTCTCTACAGATGGATTGTTGTTTGCATAAGCAATCGCGTCCTCCAATTTTGCATAAGACACTTCGCCAATACGACATACACCTGCACCGTTAGCTACAGCAGCTTCCTCAGTACCGATAAAATAACGATAACCTTCGCTATATTCCACACCGGCAGAAACAAGCATCTCGGTTAAACCGGTGGTAGATATGCCGTATGAGTTCGTTTTGAAGTATCCGGAAGTGAAGTTAATCGTTCCATTCAACTGACCATCAAACTTACCGCACTCAACGGTCAACGTACCGCCCTCGCGCTGTGCAGAATAAGTAGCACCTTTCATTGCCGCGAGTTTCTTCGTAGTTACTGTGCCGTTTGTCACTTTCAAACCGCAAGTGGCCCCTTCTATCGTACCGCGATTGATAGCCGCCGTACCGCCGGAAACAGTAACAGCCGTAGTTCCTTTAAACGTACCGCCGTTCATCACCAAGGTCTTGCTGGATGTCAAACCGCCATTAATCGTTCCCTGAATAGTGGTCAACGAACCGCTATTGCTTGCTGCGCCGGTAATGGTAGCGCCATTCTGCTCTACCGTACCACTTGCGCCGATAGTGAGCGAACCAAATGTACCACCGTTAAGGATAGCCTTACCGCCATTCACGGTCAGCGAGGTAGCCGAACCACCGAACGAACTAAATGCAATCGTCACATTGCCGCCGGAAACAGTAATCGCTTGAGCCGTATTGCCATTCAGATCCAATGTAAAGTCCTTTCCTGAGAATGTAAGGTCAGTTGCAACAGGCTTATTGATTTTCAGGATAGGATTGGTATAACTGCTAATAGTGACTGCCAACATATCCGACAAGTTACCGGAAGTTTTCTCTGTTTTGCCATCAAACCATAATGCCTCCGGACGGTCTGGATCCAAAGCAACAACATTGAGTGAGATATTCAGCGATGAAGGACTATCTCCTGCCATACTTACAGTCATCGTAGAATTTTTCGTACCATACCCGCCTCCTTTGTAGGTATAAGTCACAGGAATGGTAATTCTTACCTTTTGTGCAGAAATCTCTTCCTTGTCGGCCAACGCAGCAGCCAAATCATAGGACCATTCACTGCTACCGTTATTAGTAAAGGTGAAAGTCGCGAAGTCCGCTGCATCCAACGAAGCAGTATCACCTTCCACCTCTACTGTTACCGTCAAATTAGCAGTAGCATCTGCTACGGCTTCCACATTGGCACTCGTTGCCACCGGATTACCAAGCAGGTACTTATTAAATACTGCATAGATATTGTTCGGTTCAGCAGCTACAGATGCACACAAAGCAGCCAATGTGGCGCCACCATCAGTGGGAGGATACAATGTGCTGTTTCCCAACTTTGGGAGCACCTTAAAGCACGGAGTTCTATAAGGGATATCTTCTCCATTACCCATCGGATCAACCGGTGCCGGAGCTATGGATTGGCTCGTCATTCGTGTGATTTGCGGATCAGTAAAGGTCCAATCTGCCAAATAACATCCATTAGCAGGTTCAGCCTCCGCATGGAAATAGACCACAGAAGTCATATAGATTTGAGAATTAGAACCGCCAATTTCCATAGGCACTTCTGTACCCTCGATGGCAATCATGGTTCCGGCTTCCAATTGCGCCGTTTCCCCAAAACCATCATACACATACTCCTTGGCAAAGATTGACATATCGCCAAAAGCCATGTATTGCATTTGTTTTGCCAAACTAACCTCCATCGGTTTACCTGTAATATCCAACCAAGTCAGTTTAACCAGTCCCGAACCGGTAGATGCAGGAGATGTTTGCGCTTTCAAAGAAGCTAAATAGATAGTGGATTGATCATCCGCCCACGCTGCATTCACGCCCATTGTCAGGGCAAAGAACAACATTGAAAATTTAAGAAATAATTTTCTCATGATTTTTGTTTTTTTAGTTTATAATTTTGTTAATCTATTTGCTTTCTATTTGTTTTCTATTTGTTTTTATCATTCATGCCCGATAAACCTCAACACATTTCATGCCAAACAGGCAGGTTGTCGTTTTGCTCCGGTTTGCGCAGGTAGCACAATTGTAGTGCAAGGGTAGCGCAAGGGTAGCGCAAGGGTAGCGGATTTGCAGGTATGTATGCGGTGGTATTTTTGTTCTATGCACGTACATACGAGGTCTATCCTTTGCACTTTGAGCGTGCAAAGTTACAAATTAATTTTGAATTGACCAAATTTCGGGTCGAAAAAATGCAGAAAATATTGAATTTGTTATGTAGAGATAGCAAAACCGGCTCTTGTGCGAGTCGGTTTTGCAAGAGGAGGGATATTCAACTCTCCCGGGAAAGAGAGTTGTTTGTCTCTATTCGTGGGTTGTTTCGGGTGCTATTTTGCGGAGGCAGGATTCGGGCAGGGGGAGGCGGTTGGGACCGGTCGAATTGCCGTAGCGGTTGCGCTTGAACTGACCGTTCTCTTCCTTGCGTTCCTGTCCGTCCAAGAACTTGGTAAAGAGATAGATACCGAGTCTCTGCCAGTCGGCCACGACGTTCTCCGCCTGGGAGCAGGAGTAGTTGGTAAGGAAGGTCCGAGCCTCCTCTTCGTTCAGCTGCGCGGCTTTCTCATCCAGGCCTGCTATCTGTGCATTGAATTTGTCATCCCAGACCTGTTGTAACTCTCTGATATGCGGGTACATGCGGCTATATTTGGTGTATGCCCAGTTAGCCACTATATTGAAGGTCCACCACGCGGAGGTCGGGGAGAAGTTGTAGCTGTCTCCGTTGCCCTCGGCAAAGCACTCCGGAATATGATTCATGCAGGAGAACATCGGCACATAGCATGAGCATGCTGCATCGTCCACTCCGAACCAGAAGATACCGTAGGGTGACCGCTTCGCTGTCTGACCGCTTTCGCCTGTCAGATTTCCTCTCATTTGTGCTACGAAAGACCATGCCGTCTGCTGGGTAGCGACGGGTCTCTGGTACCAGTACTGGAGCGTGTCGGGCGCACCGGATTCAGGTGTCCGGTTGGCCAGTTTGAATCCCAGTCCGCCGTAACGCAGTTTGCTGTTCCACGGTCCGGCAGCCGTTCCCTGCGTGATGTCCAGCGGTGTACCCTTATACTCGTCGCGCATACAATCCTTGACATCCTGGACCGACACTTTGCGGTTCGGAATGATCCACAAGGGCATGGCATAATTTACCATTTGTTCATTTATCATTTGGTCATTCAGCTTCGGATCCTTTTTCATCTCCAGATAGCGTTTTCCCGTGGCATAATCGAAGTAGCGGTCGAAATCATCCGCAAAATGGTTGAAGAAAGACCACACTCGTGCTTCGCACGCATAGAATCCGCTGAAGTCAAATGGGTTGTAAGCCGCCTGGAACGAGAAGTCCTTGTCCTCTCCAGAGAAGAACCCTTTCTCGCGAGCGAAAGCAATTACCTCCTTGTCCCACATCCATTCGCCGTTGCAAACGCAGTTGAGTTTCTTCTGAAGGCGTTTCTGCTCTTTGGCCACCGCGGCGGATATTTTGAGTTTTCTGCCTACAGGCAGTTTGGTTATGCGAGCCTGGTTGGCGTGGGCAGCGATGGCGTTATCGGGGATGCGAACAGCGACCCACGCGGCCCCTTTCCGTCCGGGTCCTTTACCGATGAGGTCCATGATCCAAATCTCGTTGGGGTCGCCGAAGGAGAAGGACTCACCCTCGGACGCGTATCCGTGTTCGTTGACAAGCGTGATGAACCACTCGATGGCCTCGCGTGCCGTTTTGCTGCGCTCCAACGCAATGTAAATGAGCGAGCCGTAGTCCACGCCGACCGTGTCCCATAGTTGTTCACGTCCGCCCCAAGTAGTCTCGCCGATAGTGACCTGATGCTCGTTCATATTGCCAATGACGGTGTATGTATGGGGCACTTGCGGAATCGTGCCCTGAGGCCGTCCCGTATCCCAGTCGAACACCTCCCGTACAGCTCCTTCCGGCCAGTCCGCCGCGGGTGCAAAATGGAGGAATCCGAACATGCCATATGAGTCTGCCGCATAGGACACGATGGTACTGCCATCCGCCGAAGCCTCTTTGCCTACGAGGAAGTTCGTACACGCGATTGCTTCCACTGGAAGCAGGGCTGCAATGAAGATTGCTGCAAGAGCGGCGGCAAACTGTCTAAAAGACCGCTGCAATGTAAGACCGCTACGCTGTAAGACCGCTGACGCTGTAAGACCGCTACGCTGTAAGAACGCTGACGCTGTAAGACCGCTACGCTGTAAGAACGCTGACGCTGTTAGACCGCTGACGCAGTTAGACCGCTGCGCTGTAAGATGGATTGCGTTTTTTTCTGTCAAATAATTCATAACAAAGTGGGGTTTTGGAGTTCATTTAGTCGTTTATCACGTTTTTTCAGAGCTATGTCATAGGCCTTCCGGTAGTACTTGAAGAAATGCTTCCAGTCGGCTTTTTTTGCGACCGCCGCCGCCTCTTTGCGTGCCCGTTCGGTCTCTTCGGGCGTCAGTTGTGCGAAGCGGATTATATCATCGGCGACCTGTTCCGCTACTTCGTTGAAGTTGGAGTCGTTGCGTTCGATGACGACCACCCCGAACCGCTCTTTCTGCCGAGCCGCCCATTCGCCGAAGCCGGCCAATGAGGTTGTGATAGTCGGCACATGGAAGGCACAGGATTCGAGTGGCGTGTATCCCCAAGGCTCATAGTATGAGGGGAATACGGTCACGTCCATACCTATGAGCAGGTCGTAATAAGTCATGCCGAACAAGGGGTCGTGTCCGTCCAGATAGTACGGCACAAAGACTGCGCTGACCTTTCCCTTACGCACGGGTGCGCGGTCTAAATAAGGTATCATGACGAAAGCGACTATTTCCCTGTTGACGATTTGAGACGGCTGGTTCGTGTCCGCCGAGCGGTGGTAAACCTTCTGCGCCAGGATATCCATCGCCGCAGCAAAGACATCAATGCCTTTGTTTTTCCACTCCTGCCGTCCGGATATACAGACGAACAATGCGTTCTCCGGCACGATTCCTCCGAGTATCTGTCCGGCGACCCGCCTCAGTGCTTCACGAGCCTCTGCGCGTTTCTGGTCGAACGCTTTGCCTTTCGGCACATAAGTCGGTTCGAAACCGTTCGGTGTCTCTATGTCCACTTTCTTGTCGAGCAGTTGTGCACACTCGCGCGCCGTGATGTAACTGACCGTTGTGAAGCAGTCCGCATGATGGGCAGCCTGTTTCTCGACCGAGTGCTTGGATACCATGTTCAGTTCCTCCGCCATCTGGTCGCCGTTGTAGCCCTCGAAATAGTCGTACAAGGGTTTGCCGTTACCGGCGATGGAGCGGCCTATACCCGTGGCATGCGTGGTAAAGAGCGTAGCGACAGCCGGGCAATGGTCCTGAAGATAGAAGACGGAGAAAGCGGTCTGCCACTCGTTCGCATGCGCGCAGAAGTTCAGTCCTCCGCGTCCTCGCACCGCTTTGCATGACAGATATCGGTACAGACTCTCCATAACCATTCCTGCCGCATAGCCGAAGAGGCAGGACTCGTCGTAATCGCCGTACGCGGCATGGCTCTGCACGCGGAACTTATTCCACGCCCAGGCATAGATAGCATCCTTCTGCGGCCATAGTGCATCGAACTTGAGCAGCAGCGCAACGGGTCTTCCGGGTACGCGCCACCGCCCGACACGGACCGGGATAATTGAGAATTGAGAATTGAGAATTGAGGATTGCCATTCGGCGAGGAGTTTGGAATCCTCCTCAAACCATATATCGCTATGTTCGCCGAAGTCGGGTCCGAAGAAGAACACCTTGTCGGGGTGCTCCGCCTGCATCGAAGCCGCCCGTGTACTGAGCACGGCATAAATACCGCCCACGCGGTTACAAACCTCCCATGAGGTCTCAAAGATATAATCGGGATTCATCTTATTTTGGTTCACTGTCTGCTGCTATTTTCTGTACATTCAGGAGTGTATTCAACTGCGTCGGAGTGGTGACGAACTTGTTGTTGTCGGAGCCCACAAACGGCATGAACCACACCCCTTCGCTGTTTGCCCAGTAAATCCGGTTGTCATAGGTATCCAGCGTCATCGCCAGGCAATCGGCCTCGTCTATCTGCACCGGGTAGGCTCCATCGATAGAGGCCACCCACAAGCCGTCCGCACGGTAGTAAATCTTCCGGTTGGCTATGTGAAAGCCCTTGAGTTCAGGGAATACTTCCTGCAGTTCGCTCAGCCGGAATTCTTTGCCGTTATAGGTCTGCGCCGTG
>Ga0310694_10006850_pt1 | contig 10758 bp, 8 predicted proteins | sample 174DNAGHGhighgp2_FD_203884 | JGI IMG/M metagenome (GOLD analysis project Ga0310694, IMG submission 203884) | Sheep rumen microbial communities from Palmerston North, Manawatu-Wanganui, New Zealand - 1742 DNA GHGhigh gp2 (v2) (version 2) | ecosystem: Host-associated > Mammals > Digestive system >... | reverse complement strand
CTACCACCATCATCATAAAGATGCCGGATGCCTGGGCTGTATATTTGCCAAGTCCTTCTGTAGCCAAATTGAAGATAGAGGCCCACATGACGGATGTAAACAAACCGCAGAGCACGAGCAGCAGGGCAGTCAGTGGTACTGTCGTAGAAGTGATGGTGCCTTCCAGAATGGAAATCAACGGCATGCTGACGGTCACACTCTTCGGGGTGAAGATGGCTGCCAAAATCAGAATCATACAGGCGAAGGTGGCTATCAGCATCAGGTGACGTGAAGACACCTTAGCGGCGATGAAGCTGGAGCACAGACGACCCACCAGCATCAGCAACCAGTACATGGCTGCCACGGCTCCACCGATGGTAGCTGCATTGACAACGGCATCAGGATTCACCCATGCGCCATTAGCAGAGGTATCTGACAGGTAGAAATTCAGACCACCAGGGATACCCACTTCCACACCAACGTAAACGAAGATAGCAATCACGCCCAACAGGCAATGACGGAAAGACCAGGGTGAGTGTTCAAACACCGTCTCTGCGGTCACCTTACCCATCTCAGGATCCTTAATGGGAATGAAGATGAGGGCCACAAACGCAGCAGCGAAGACTGTCATAGCGATATACATCACCAGATTGACGTCGGCCATCTGCGTGGAAGCCGTCACTGTTCCGATCAGTGCACCCACGAGCATCGGGGTCATCGTACCGGCGAGGGAGTTCAGCGTTCCACCAATCATGTTCAGCTGGTTACCACGGTTACCACCACCGCCCAACAGGTTCAACATCGGGTTCACCACGGTATTCAGGATACAGACGGAGAAACCAGAGATGAATGCACCGAAGAGATAAATGCAGAAGCCGGGGATGCCACCAGAGAAGCCTGAGAGGTACTGGATGAGTACGCCGACGAAGCCTACTGCGATACCAATCAGAGCTGTCTTCTTATAGCCTACCTTTGTCAACATCTTTCCTGCTGGGATACCCATGAACAGATATGCGAAGAAGTTCATGAAGTTACCCATGATGCCGAGCACGTTGGAACCGCCGATCTCAGGCTGGTTCTTCCAGATAACACCGATAGGCGCACCAAGATTCGTCACAAACGAGATCATGGCATATAGGAACATCATCGTGATAATGGCGATGATACTTCCGTTCGTTTTTTGATTGCTCATATTAAAAAAGTAATGTCTTTTTCAGTTTTACGTTGGATGGATTACTCGACTACGCCGAAACGATAAATCGTCTTGTGCTTGTAGGTCTGACCAGGACGCAGTATGACGCTGGGGAAGTAAGGACGATTTGGTGTGTCGGGGAAGTGCTGGGTCTCGAGACATACAGCCGAACGATAGGGGAATGTGCAGCCATTGGCACCCTTATAACCTGTAGCATAGTTGGCCGTGTAAAGCTGCATACCAGGTTCGGTGGTGTAGCACTCCAATGTACGTCCGCTCTTCGGATCGGTGATTCGGGCAGCAAAGCTGAGTTCACCTTCCTCGCGCTTGTTCAGCACATAGTTGTGGTCGAAGCCCTTACCAAACTTAATCTGCTCGTGGTCGGCGTTGATATCCTGTCCGAAAGGTTTCGGTGTGCGGAAATCAAACGGTGTGCCTTCCACCTTCAGGATTTCACCCGTAGGAATGGCGGTGGCATCGGTGGGCAGATAGAAATCGGCATTGATCTCACAGATCTGATCCTCAATCGTCGGCGTGGGGTCTGCAGTACCTGACAGAGAGAAGAAGGCGTGATGTGTCAGGTTGACGATGGTCTTCTTGTTTGTTGTGGCCAAGTACTCAATCACCAGTTCGTTGAGGTCGGTGAAAGTGAACTCCACCGTGACGTCGAGTTCGCCAGTGTAACCTTCCTCACCGTAAGATGAGATACGATGCAGGGCCAGAGAACGGGGACCCATCTGACGGGCATCCCAAACCTTGGCGTTGAAACCGACAGCACCACCATGCAAGTGGTTGGGACCGTCGTTGAGGGCCAACTGATAGTCCTTGCCGTTCAGCGTGAACTGACCCTTGCAGATACGGTTACCCCAACGGCCAATCAAGGTGGAGAGATAAGGCTCCTTACCGCTGGTGAGCTGTTTGATACTGTCGTGACCCTGGATCACGTTACCTACTTTACCGTCTTTGTCTGGCACCATGATAGCACAGATGGCACCACCATAATTAGAGATGGCTACTTCGAAACCCTTACGGTTCCTGAGGATGTACAAATCGGTCTTCTTACCGTTAATGGTGGCCTGGAAGTTCTCGCGCTTCAGACCACATGCATTCGCTGTTTCTGTTGTGTTTGCCATAAAAAAATGCTTTTAGTTACTAACTAATTTTCTGCAAAGTAACAGAAAAAATAGCAAATAGAAGAATGAATCACCGAAAAAAATGTTTTCGATGTATTAAAAAACTCTAAATGCAGTTCTTTAGGAAGTCTGCAACCACATAACTGCTACCTCCAATGAACACAAAGTCGTCTTCTTTGGCAGAAATTTTGATGTCTTCGTACGCACTGACAACGTTAGGATAACTCTCTCCTTTCAGTCCCAACTGCTGGGCGTAGAGCTTCAAAATGTTCTCGGAAACAGCCCGAGGGGTGCTGGCTTTTGTGAAGTAATAATGGGCGTTCTTGGGCAACAGTGCCATGACCCCTTCGACATCTTTGTCGTCGACCATACCGAAGAGGATATGCATCTTATGACATTTGACGGCATTCAATTGTTCACTCAGATACTGCCAACCCGGAAGATTATGGCCAGTGTCGCAAACAGTCCTGGGTCTTTCCTTCACCGTCTGCCAACGGCCTTTTAGCCCCGTCAGCTCACAAACCTTCTTGAAGCCTTCCCTGACTTCCTTGTTCTGGCACTCCTTTTCAGGATCGCAGTTGACGGGATGCATGAAGCCGAGTTTTTCCAGCTGTCTGACAGCACAGAGTACGGTGTTTGCGTTCTTGGCCTGATAATAGCCTGCCAACTCTCCTTCCAAGATACCATAGTGTTCTGTAGAATATGTAAAGCCGTTGTCCAGTGGCATGGCTTTGCTCTCCAACACTTCCAGTTTGTCGTCTGCATAGGTGATGGGTGCGTGAGCCTCCGTGGCGATGGCGTCAAAAACCGTTCTTGTCTCTGGTGTGGATTCTCCGATGACAACGGGCACATTGGGCTTGATGATACCGGCCTTCTCGAAAGCAATCTGTTCGAGAGAAGAACCCAGGAACTGCATATGGTCCATCCCGATGTTTGTGATGACAGACAGAATCGGGGTGATGATATTGGTGCAGTCGAGTCTGCCACCCAGTCCCACTTCGATGACGGCGATGTCCACATCCTTGTCTGCAAAATACTTGAAGGCCATGGCTGTGGTCACCTCGAAGAAGGAAGGCTGGAGAGATTCTATGAATGATTTCTCTTGTTCGACGAAGTTGACAACGTAGTCTTCTGATATCGTCTGACCGTTGACGCGGATACGTTCACAGAAGTCCACGAGGTGGGGTGAGGTATAGAGGCCTACCTTGTAGCCACACCTTTGCAGGATGGCTGAGAGCGTGTGAGAACAGGATCCCTTACCGTTTGTTCCTGCCACATGGATGGTCTGGAACTTCTGGTGGGGATGGTCAAAATGTTCATCCAGCGCCAAGGAGTTGTCAAGTCCCTCCTTATAGCCGCTAGCACCTTGCCGCTCAAACATCGGCGTGGCATTGAACAGGTATTCACACGTCTCTTGGTAAGTCATATAGATTTACGATTTACAGATTTACGAAAAGTAATTCTTGAACTTCTGGAAGATGGAATCGCGGGTCTGCTTGTCGCCCTTGAAGTTGTCACTGTCTCGGAACGCCTCGATGGCCTGCTTCTCCTCACGAGAGAGAGTCCTCGGCACATAGACACTGATGTTCACCACGAGGTCACCCTTGCCACTGCCATAGCCTTGTACGGCGGGCAGACCTTTGCCACGCAGACGGAGTGTCTTGCCAGGCTGGGTACCATTCTCCAGTTTCACTCTCAGCTTGGAGCCTTCGATGGTGGGAATCTCTATCTCACCGCCCAGGGCTGCTGTGGGGAAGTCGAGCAGCAGGTTGTAGATCAAGTCGTTGCCATCACGGACAAAGGTGTCGTTGTCTTCCTCCTCGATAAACACCTGTATATCACCGTTGACACCATTGTGCTTGCCAGCATTACCCTTGCCAGGCACGTTGACAACCATTCCCTCAGCCACTCCGGCAGGGATGTTGATCTCAACGACTTCTTCACCTTTCTCTATACCTGTACCACCACAATGCTTACACTTGTTCTTGATCACCTGTCCCTCACCGTTACATGTCGGACAGACACTCTGTTGCTGCATCATACCGAAGATGCTCTGGGTGGTGTGGGTGATGACACCCTGACCATGACAGGTAGGACAGGTCTCCTTACCGCTGCCAGCCTCGGCACCTGAGCCGCTGCAATGAGGACAGGGGATATCCTTACGTACCTTGAACTTCTTCGTCACACCCTTGTTGATCTCTTCAAGTGTGAGCTTCACCTTCAGACGCAGGTCACTGCCACGGTGCTGCTGGGGACGACGTGCGCCACCACCGAAGCCTCCGAAACCGTGACCTCCGAAGATGTCGCCGAACATCGAGAAGATGTCGTCCATGTTCATCGATGCACCACCGAAGCCGCTGAAGTCGAATCCGCCTCCCATCCCCGGACCATTGAAACCGAACTGGTCGTACTGCTGACGCGTCTTGGGATCGTGCAGCACATTATAGGCCTCAGCAGCCTCTTTGAATTTCTCCTCAGCTTCCTTGTCACCCGGATTGCGGTCAGGGTGGTACTTGATGGCTATTTTGCGATATGCTTTCTTAATCTCGTCTTCCGAGGCGGTCTTCTCGACCCCAAGCACCTCGTAGTAGTCTCTTTTTGCCATTGAACTTTGAGCTTTGAACTTTGAACTTTATGATTACTGGCCGACAGCCACCTTTGCGTGGCGGATTACTTTGTCGTTTAGTTTGTATCCCTGTTGCAGACAGTCGATCACTTTGCCTTTCTTGTCGTCACCCATACCGGGCACCATAGCCACGGCCTCGTGAAGATCGGTGTCGAAATCGGCATTCTCGGTGTCTATCTTGCTGACACCCTGTGATTCAAGTGTCTTCATAAATTTCTGGTGGATCAAGGTCATTCCCTCACGAAGCACTTCGGGATCATCGGTCTTTGCACCGTTCTCGATGGCACGCTCCATATCGTCAAGGATGGGCAGAATGGATGTGATGAACTTCTCGCCGCCGTTCAGAATCAGCTCTGCGCGCTCCTTCAGGGTGCGCTTGCGATAGTTCTCAAACTCTGCCACTTTGTAGAGCAGCTGGTTTTTCAGCTCTGCGATTTCTGCCTGAGCCTTCTCCAACGGATCCTGTTCTTCTGGGTTCTCTGAGTCCTCAGAATTTTCTGAGTTTTCGGAGGCTTCTGCCTCTTTGTCAGTTTCTTCAACGGGAGCCTCGTTCAGGGTCTCCTCGTCTTCGATGTTGATATCTTTTTCTGTCATAATTGCGTTAATTTAATGTTTGCAAGACGTTATGCAAATTCCGTGCCATTAGGCGTAAAGCTCTGCTTTCTTCGCTTTGATGGCTTCATCGTAGATGTAGTCATCGTAGGTCATCAGTTTGTCGATAGTACCCTTCGGCGTCAGTTCGATGATACGGTCTGCCACGGTGTTGATGAACTCGTGGTCGTGAGAGGCGAAGAGGATATTGCCCTTAAACTGGATGAGGTTGTTGTTGAAAGCCTGGATGCTCTCGAGGTCCAGATGGTTCGTGGGCGTGTCGAGAATCAGGCAGTTGGCGTTCTTCAACTGCATACGGGCAATCATACAACGCATCTTCTCACCTCCGGAGAGCACATTCACGTGTTTCAGCACATCCTCCTCCTTGAAGAGCATACGTCCGAGGAACGACTTCATCGTCACCTCATTGCCCGGTCCCCACTGAGAGAGCCAGTCCACGAGGTTCATCTCACTCTGAAAGAATTCCGTATTGTCGAGTGGAAGATAGGCCGTGGTGATGGTGACACCCCATTTGAAGGTACCTGCATCTGCCTCACGGTTGCCGTTGATGATCTCAAAGAGGGCCGTCATTGCCTTGGGATTATGCGAAAGGAAAACAGTCTTCTGACCTTTCTCGATGGTGAAGTTCACGTTGTCGAAAAGGACTGTTCCATCGGGATCGACTGCCTTCAAGCCCTCCACTTCGAGGATCTGGGTGCCAGGCTCACGCTCCATCGAGAAAATGATGCCAGGATACTTACGGGTAGAGGGTGTGATCTCCTCCACATTCAGTTTCTCCAGCATCTTCTTACGTGAGGTGGTCTGCTTGGATTTTGCCACGTTGGCAGAGAATCTTCTGATGAACTCCTCCAACTGCTTCTTCTTCTCCTCGGCCTTCATCTTCTGGTTCTGAGCCTGACGCAAAGCCAACTGCGAACTCTCGTACCAGAATGAATAGTTACCTGAGAACAGCGTTACCTTACCGAAGTCGATATCGACGGTCTGTGTGGATACGGCATCGAGGAAGTGACGGTCGTGAGAGACCACAAGCACACACTGTTCCAGGTTCGACAGGTATTCCTCCAGCCACTGGACGGTATCAAGGTCGAGGTCGTTGGTGGGCTCGTCAAGCAACAGGTTGTCAGGATGTCCGAACAAAGCCTTGGCAAGCATCACGCGCACCTTCTCATTATTCGAGATCTCTGCCATCTGCTTGTAGTGCTGTCCCTCAGCCACACCGAGGTTCTGCAAAAGCTGTGCAGCCTCACTCTCAGCCTCCCAGCCGTTCATCTCTGCGAAGGCCATCTCGAGGTCTGCGGCTCTGACACCGTCTTCCTCGGTCATCTCTGCCTTGGCATAAAGAGCTTCACGCTCTTTCATATTGGCCCACAGCGGCTGATGACCCATCAGCACCGTGTCCATCACGGAAAATTCGTCGTATTTGAAGTGGTCCTGTTCCAGCACACTCAGGCGCTCGCCTGGCTGCATCTCCACCGTTCCTTTATTGGGTTCCAGCTCACCGCTGATGGCACGGAGCAGGGTTGACTTACCCGCACCGTTGGCACCGATGATACCGTAGATGTTGCCACTCGTGAATTTCAGGTTGACGTCCTTATAGAGGACTTTCTTTCCAAACTGTATCTGCAGATTTGTTACTGTAATCATTGCTTTCTTTCTATACCTTATTTATAATATGGGCTGCAAAGGTACGAATATTTTTTGAATTAGCCAAATTTTCGCAGGAAATCTATAACATTCCCTTCGTCGAGGGCAGTTCGTAGTGGTAGATGTCCCGTCTGACTGCCATCTTCAGCGAGCGTGCCAGGGCCTTGAAGATTCCTTCAATCTTGTGGTGCTCGTTCTCACCCTCGGCTTTGATGTTCAGGTTCATCTTCGCAGCATCACTGAGACTCTTGAAGAAATGTAAGAACATTTCGGTAGGCATCTCGCCGATTTTCTCACGTTTGAACGTGGCGTCCCATACCAGCCAGGGTCGGCCTCCGAAGTCGAGGGCGACGCTGCAGAGACAGTCATCCATAGGCAGACAATATCCATAGCGTTCGATGCCACGTTTGTCACCCAAAGCCGTGAGGATGCACTCACCCAAGGCGATGGCGGTGTCTTCAATCGTATGGTGCTCATCCACTTCGAGATCACCTTTGGTGTGGATCATCAGATCCATCATACCGTGTTTGCCGATCTGTTCCAGCATATGGTCAAAGAAACCCAAGCCAGTCTGGATGTCGCACTTGCCAGTACCGTCGAGGTTCACCTTGATATGAATATTTGTCTCCTTCGTCTTGCGGCTGACCTCTGCGATGCGCTCACTGGCAAACAACAGCTCTGCAATCTTGCTCCACGACATTCCTTCATCACTCAATATCAGTGATTTGCAGCTGATGTTTCGAGCAAAGCTTCTATCTGTCTCGCGATCACCAATCACATACGAATTGGCAATATCATACTCAGGATCGTTGATGTATTTCTCCACCATACCGATGCCTGGTTTCCGCGTGGGGGCATTGTCCTCGGGGAAGTGGGGATCTATCAGGATCTCATCGAAAGTGATGCCTTCACCGGCAAGTGTCTGGAGAATGAAATTCTGAACTGGCCAGAAGGTGTCCTCTGGAAAAGCGTCGGTCCCAAGTCCGTCCTGATTGCTGACCATCACGAACTCAAAGTCGAGTTTCTCGCGGATGAAGGCGAGGTTGCGGAACACGCCCGGCACAAACTTCAGTTTCTCGAAAGCGTCAATCTGCTCGTCGGCAGGTTCCTCGATGAGGGTGCCGTCGCGGTCGATGAAGAGTATTCTTTTCATAATGCTTCTTTGTTAAATTTATTCTTCTCCTGTTCGTGGGCCTCAATGGAGCCGTACATATAGTACAAGGGGAACAGGAAGGACTGCATGATGTAGGCCTGGATAAAGCCGATCAGCAGGAACACCAGTGCCGAGAGCCAGCCGATATACGACGGCATGTTATAGGGGTCGCCATACATGACACCCATGTTCGCCTCATTGCCAGCCAGTGAAAGGATGATGGCAGGAAATGATGTGAAGACATAGCATACACAGCCGATGAGGGAGGTCATGAACACTACGAGGAAGATGAATCCCCAACGGCGCATGCCCTTGCCGTAGTGTCCGAAGAGGTTACTCCAATAGCCTGTGCCGTCAGTCAGCACGTAGCGCATATTCGTATAGGTCATGGGCAGGGTGAGCACAAAGGCCAACAGACCTATCAGTGCGATGGTGCCTAAAGCCGTGTACAACGAGAGATAGTCGAGCAGCATAATACCCGCCAAGCCGATGATACAGCCTATGACGATGTAGATGACGAGCATACAGAGCCAGGCTTTCAATGTCCGGACGAAGATATGCGTGTCGAAACTGTACCAGTGGGCTGCCCAGCCGATGACACCCGTCTGCTGATGCTGTTTCAGCGCGGAGAAACCATACGACAGGAACAGGGCGTCGATGAGCATCGTCACAGGCAGGGCGATAAGCACCCATTCAGGACGGAGTATCATCATTGTGCCTCCCACACTCACCAGGGCGGCAAAGACGATGGCTGCCAGCCACGAGGCGCGGAAGATGCGCTTGAAGTTTGACATATACAGACGGTAACCGGCACTGATACAGGCACGGCTACTACGGTCTTTCAGAAGGATGTCTTCCTTGTCTTTTTCCATTTGCTTGCTGTTTTTTGCGTGCAAAGTTAGTGATTATTTGCGATTTACGATTGACGTTTGTCGATTTTCTTGCGGTAGAGTACGTTAATAATATTAAAACGGAATTAAAATGTTCAATGTTCAATGTTCAATATTCAATGAAAATTGTATCTTTGCACCCAAATAAGTATATGGCAACGCACACATGAAGTTATTACAATGGGGATTCATAGGTTGCGGTGATGTGACGGAACGCAAAAGCGGACCCGCCTTCAGCGAAGTGGAAGGGTCCAGTGTGGTGGCAGTAATGAGCCGCACGGAACAGCACGCCCGTACCTATGCCGTCACTCACGGCATCAAGAAGTGGTACACCGATGCCCAGGAACTCATCGACGATCCCGATGTGAACGCCATCTATATCGCCACGCCGCCCTCGAGCCACGCCACCTACGCCATCATGGCGATGAAGGCGGGCAAGCCTGTCTATGTGGAGAAACCCCTGGCGGCGAGCTACGACGACTGTGCCCGCATCAACCGCATCTCAGAACAGACGGGTGTTCCCTGCTTCGTGGCCTACTACCGCCGTTACCTGCCTTATTTCCAGAAGGTGAAGGAGATCGTGAAGAGCGGTAGGATAGGGAAGATCCTGAATGTGCAGATACGCTATACCGAACCCCTGCGCTCCGCCGATGCCGATGCCATCAGGAATCATCAGCCCCTGCCTTGGCGACTCCAGCCTGAGATTGCCGGAGGTGGCTATTTCTACGATATGGCTCCTCACCAGCTTGACCTCTTGCAGGATATGTTCGGCGTGATCCTCGAGGCGCGGGGCATTCGTGCCAACCGTGGCGGATACTACGATGCCGAGGACTCCGTGAGTGCCTGTTTCCGTTTTGAGAACGGTCTGCCTGGCTCTGGCTCGTGGTGCTATGTAGCCCATGAGAGTGCCCGCGAGGACTGCATCGAGATTATCGGCACCGAGGGTCAGGTCAGTTTCTCCGTCTTCGACTACAATCCCATCCGTCTGCAGACCAGCGACGGCGATGAGAATATTATGGTACCCAATCCGCCCTACGTGCAGTATCCGTTGATTAAGAACGTGATTGAGCACTTGCAGGGACTGTCAGTCTGTACCTGTACCAGCAACTCTGCAACGCCTGTGAACTGGGCGATGGACAGGATTCTTGGAAAGTTCTAAAGGTAAAAAGGTGAAAAGGTGAAAAAGTGAAAAGGTGTGTGACGATAATGATAGGTGTGTGTCTGGCGCTGACGATGATGGCGCAAGGCCGACAACTGGATGCTGAGACCGCAGACAGCATCAAGATCTGCACCCTGCTCAAGAATGCCAGCCAGCAACCCGCCGATACCAATCTGCCGCTGTTCTTCGCCCGTGGATTCATCGGCAAGCCCTACGTGGCACATACCTTGGAGGTGGGCGACAAGGAACGGCTGGTGGTGAACACCCGCGAACTGGACTGCACGACACTTGTTGAGACAGTGACCGCCCTCACGAAGTGCGCCTATCAGAAGAAATACACCTACGCCGCCTATCGTGCTGCCCTCCAGGC
>Ga0310694_10006849_pt1 | contig 10759 bp, 16 predicted proteins | sample 174DNAGHGhighgp2_FD_203884 | JGI IMG/M metagenome (GOLD analysis project Ga0310694, IMG submission 203884) | Sheep rumen microbial communities from Palmerston North, Manawatu-Wanganui, New Zealand - 1742 DNA GHGhigh gp2 (v2) (version 2) | ecosystem: Host-associated > Mammals > Digestive system... | reverse complement strand
CGAGGGCCGCACGGACGTGGAGCAGTACCGCGAGTACTACGCCCAGGGGGCGGAGGCCCAGCGCAAGGCCGGGGCCGCCGTCGTCGCACGCCGCGTCCCGCCGGCCCCGCCAGTTGCGCCGGCCCCTCAGGCCCATAGGATTCCGCAGCTCCCGCACGTCGTTGCCGCCGTACGGCCTCCGGTCCTCCCGCAGGTTCCGCCTCCCGCACAGGGCAAGGCGCCGCCCAAGGGCAGGGCCCGCAAGGCCGCCCATACCGCCGCGGCCCCTGCGTCGGGACGGGCCAGGCGGCTCGCCTCCCTGGTGATGTCCGCATCGCCCGCATCGCCCGCACCCCGCCAGCCCCGCAGGGCCCCGCAGGAGCCGGCGTTCAGGGATCCCGACGACGTTCGGATGTTTTCCCAGTATCCCGACCCTCCGCCCGACGACAACACGCTCGACGGGTTCTACGAGGGCCTGGGCCGGGAGCCGCCGGGAACCGCCGGACGCCCCGGGGAGGCCGCCAGGGGCATGGTCTCGGTGGCGGGCGACATGGCTCCGGGAGGGCCGCAGCCGGGGGAGGGCGGGGCCTACCCCGCCGCGTCTCCCGCGTACGGGGATCCCGGCCCGCAGCCTGCCGGGCGCGACGACCAGGCCGCGGCCCAGGAGCTGCCGTCCGATCCGTCCGACCCGCCGGACTCGACGGCCGCGGCGCTTGCGTCGCTGGTGGCCGAGCGCGACCAGCTGCGCGTGATGGCGAACGACCTGTCGGGGGAGGTGGGCCGGCTCAGGGAGATGCTGGAGGGCTATGCCGCCCGCGACCAGCACTACGCCGGCCTCGAGCGGGAGCTGGCCGCCGAGCGCGAGGCCCGCAAGTCGGCCGAGGCCGCGGTGCCGCCGCTGGTGGCCGAGACGGTGCGGGTCGCGCTGTCCGAGCAGGAGCAGAAGCTCAAGGTCGGCGGGCGGGGCTGGGAGTGCAACATCATGGGCGCCCTCCACTTCGGCCGGTCGGACCGTTCGCTCGTCCTCACGGTGAGCGACCCGGGCTACGCGTCGGATCTGTTCGCCGAGATCCAGCCGGGCGAGGTCGCTGTCCTGTCCGCGGTCGGAAGGACGTCTTGCACGTATTCGGGCCGTTGTGCTAAAATATACGGAGACGCGGGGAGTCAGGACTTCATAGCCGTGCTGTGGCTGGACGTGGTCCCCGCCGAGTGACAGGAGGACTTGCTATGCTGGAGAAGCGCAACATCGAGGAGAAGGAGGCGGCCGGAGACGCGGGCGCGCTCGACGACATCGTCGACATGGCCGCTGGCAAGATGGGCAAGCTGGGCAAGGCGGCCAAGCCCGTACGGGCGGCGGCCAAGACCCCCGTGTCCTGGCAGGCCGGGGCGGCTCCGCGGGACGACGCGTAAGGGGACGCCGCCATGTCCGTGCAGAACACCGGCGTTCCGATGGGGTATACGGGGTACAGCGGCATAACCCGCTCGGGCGCCGACAAGTACCCCAACCCCTTTTTCGACATCGCGTCCGAGTACGTTCCGTCGGACATCAACCAGATATACGAGCTCTGCGAGTTCCTGATGACCACGATGGCGCCGTTCCGCGCGGTGACGAGCCGCGTGGTCCGCTACTTCCTCACGGAGATCGTGGTCGAGGGCGAGGAGGACCAGGACCGCGAGCGGTACGAGGACTTCATCACCGACAAGCTGAAGCTCATAGGGACGCTCGGCGAGGTCGGCGACGACTTCATATGCTACGGGAACTGCTACCTCTCGCTGTTCCTCCCCTTCGACCGGATGCTCATCTGCCCGTACTGCAAGACCGAGTACCACTGCGAGGCGCTGAAGTACAAGTTCAAGAAGGGCCAGTTCACGGGCAAATGCCCCAAGTGCGACGCCGAGGTGACGTTCGGCCACGTCGACCGCAGGTCCCCCGACCTCGACCGCGTCAAGGTGATCCGGTGGAACCCCAAGCGCATGAAGGTGCGCGTCCACCCGGTCAGCGGCAGGATCGAGTACTACCTGGAGCTCGACCCGGAGCTCTGCCGGAAGATAAAGAGTGGCAACCCCTTCTACCTCAACGACACGCCGTGGTCCATGATCGAGACCGCGCTCCGGCCCAGCGACAACCTCTTCAAGTTCAAGGAGGGGTCGCTATTCCACCTCAAGGCCGGGAGCCTCGCGGGCCTCCCGATCCGCGGGCTCGGCCTTCCGCCGATGCTCCCCAACTTCAAGCTGGCGTACTACATCCAGCTGCTCCGCCGGTACGACGAGGCGATCACCCTCGACTACGTCGTGCCGTTCCGCGTCCTCTTCCCGAACGCGGCCGGGTCCGCGAACCAGGACGCGCTCTCCCTCATGAACATGGGCACGTTCGTGGCGCAGATGGAGCACATGGTGCAGAACCACCGCAAGCAGATCACGGACGTCCAGGTCGCGCCGTTCCCCATCGGCTACCAGATGCTCGGCGGCGAGGCCAAGAGCCTTTCGCCCAAGGAGAACATCCAGATGGCCCTCGACGAGCTGTTCACCGCGATGGGCTATCCCGCGGAGCTGTACAAGGGCTCCCTGTCGCTGCAGGCCGCCCCGGTGGCGCTGCGCCTCTTCGAGAAGGAGTGGTCGCACCTCGTCACGGGCTACGACAACATCATCGCGTGGATCATGAAGCTGGCCGGCCGGTACTTCCGCTGGTCGGACAAGGTCGAGGCGCACCTCAGGCCCGTCACGCTCGCGGACGACCTCGAGCGCAAGGCCCTCATGGTCCAGGCCGCGGCCGGCCAGGACATATCCAAGCAGACGGCCTACCGCCCGTTCGGCATCGACTACATGGACGAGCAGGAGCGCATCGTGCAGGAGCAGCAGGAGATCCAGAAGCTCCAGCGGAAGGCGATGGAGGAGTCGGCGTCCCAGCAGCTCGACGGCTCGGGCGGCGAGAACGCCGGCCCGAACGCGGTCGTCGGCGCGACTCCGGGAGACGTGTACGAGCAGGCTGGCGCGCTCGCCCAGCAGCTCCTCACGCAGGTGCCCGAGTCGATGCGTCGCAGCGAGCTCATCAAGATCAAGCACTCGAACCCGACGCTGCACGCGCTCGTGCTGCAGCGCATGGACGAGATGCGCAACCAGGCGGCGCTCCAGGGCCGCGACATGGTCCTGCAGCAGCAGGCACAAGGAGGATAACGCATGAAACTGCCAGTCAGCGCAAAGAGCGGCCTGTCCGCGCCGGGGGCGCGGGCTCCGGGCTTTTACGGCGAGCCGACGGCCGCGCAGGTCGAGCGGCTCATCGCCGCGGCCAGGGGCGAGGAGTACAAGCCACCGGAGAAGGTGCCGCTGTACTCCAAGCCAACGTACGCCCAGCTCGAGCGCCTGATCGCCGCCATAGGCGCCGCCTCCGGCGCGGTTTCCGAGGCCCTGGCCGGCGAGTCCATGCCTGCCGTCCCGACGCAGCTCGAGCTCACGGAGGCGGTCAAGACGATATTCAAGGCCCTTGGTGGCGACGTAGACCCGGTAGCCCCTGTAGACCCTGAGGAGACATGACTATGACCAAGACAAAGGAAGTATTGATCGCCCTGGCGGCGAACGTGCTGATGGCCCTGGCCCTGTGCGGGCTCGCAGCGGTGGTCTTCGCGCCGCATTCCGCGTTCTCCGCCCCCGACCCCGGGGTCAGCGCCGCCACCCGGTGGGGGGACGTGAAGCCCACAAAGACCATTGGCGAAGTTGCCGAAGCCGCAGGCCTCGCGACGAAGGATGACGTTGCCCAAGCCGCCGCCGATGCGCTCTTCGCCCTCACCAACGACTTCGCGGCGAACTTCACGCCGCTGGCCGCGCCCATCATCACCAACGCCGTGGACGGCATACTCGCGCCGAGGACGATGGAGTTCCACTACTGCGTCGACGGCGGGACCACCACGACCAACGCCTTTGTCGCGCCGAGGTTCGCGACGAGCAAGCTCACGTTCGTGAAGGACGACGGCCCCGTGGCCACGAACGATTCGTGCGAGGCAGGCAGTGACGTGGGCTATCTGTATTCTGAGGGCAAGCTCCGCAACTACTCGATGCTCCTGGAGAGCATCCCCGTGGACAAGGGGTATGTCACCCTTACCTTCTACGACCTGGCCAAGACGCACCGGATATACGCGCAGCCCAGGCTGTACACGTCGAAGTACGAGAAGGTGGGGGACTCCCCGGAGTACGCCCCGTACTCGTGGGACGTCGTGACCAACGACCTGCCGTGCGTCATAACCGTGCGCGAGCCGGAGGCCGGGACGCTGGTTGTAAGCCGGACGCGGCTCGACCAGGAGGAGACGTACATAAGGATGGAGAACGACGAGCCCGTCATATACACCGACGGAGCGCCGGAATGAGAAAGGAGACATCCATGGGCAAGCTGTTTGACTGTGTTTTGGCGCTTGCAGGCAGCGCATTTGCGTCTGCGGCGCTGATTGGCATCATGTATGGCGCGTGCGCCCCGCTTCCGGCGTCTGCGGCGCGTCGGGTCGGGACCCTGCTCAGGCCGGAGGACGTCAGGATGCGCGTCGCCATGTTCGTGGTGCCCGTGAACTCGGAGGACGGGGACTCGTACGCCGGCTTCTCGCTGCGGGCGTCCACCAGCAACTTCTCCGCCGGCAGGCCGGAGGCGTCGCGCTGCCAGTTCTTCGCCCAGAGCGAGGTCGCGGACCTCCGCGCCGAGTCCGGGGACCTCGACCTCATGAGGCTCTTCGTGTGCACCTCCAAGGACGGCGCGGACGGGCGCTCGTACACCAGGATAGGCAATACCGTGTCCTGGACGAACCGCCTGACGTCCGTGGTGGCCCTGGTGGACGCCTCGTGCCTCGTCACCCACGCGGGCGGCGACTGGCTGCGCAGCGACAACACCGCCCTGTCGTGGGCGTATCTCCGCGACATGCCCGTCGACCCGGTGTCCGAGCTCGAGGACGGCACCGAGAGCGGGCAGTGGCGCCCGATAGCCCCCGTGTGGCTTCCAGCAATGCCCGAGTGGGCAAAGTGACTTAACCCAAAAACGAAAGGAACCAGACAAATGAAGAAACTCGTCATGACGATGATTGCCACCGCGGCGTTCGCGGCGTATGCACAGCAGGCGGATACGCCTACGCCGTCCGAGGCCGATACGCCCGATACGCCCGAGACGTCCGAGGAGGTCACTCCGCAGGAGCCCGTCTCCGCGATAGACGCCTTCTGCGCGGAGTGGTTCGCCTCGGCCGACGCGGCGGCAGCGTGGAAGGCCTCGCATCCCGTGCGCGTGTCGCTCGTCGAGAAGTACGGCACGGCCTCCCTCGCCCAGTGCTCCTTCGCGGAGACGGCCAACGCAGTAGTGGAGTACGCCGCCGATCCCGGCCCGTTCGACCTGGGCGACGACCTCGACGCCCTCAAGAAGGACGTTCTGCGCTCGTCCCTCAAGATAATGAAGCGCGCCCTCCGCAGGAAGGGCATTTCGTTCGTCGTCGCGCCCGACGGCACCAATCCCATCCAGACGGCCGTCGACGGCCTGTCCGCGGTGCTCAACGCCCAGAGGATGGAAGGGGTGAAGGAGTGGGTGGCCGAGTGGAGCCCCGGCACCGAGTGGGTCGCGCCGGCGTGGATGTCGGACGAGGCCACGGCGGAGCTGTCCGACTCGGTGTTCTTCGGGGACACGGACTTCGACCGCAGGGCGCAGTTCAGGCTTTGCGCGGTGCTCGGCGTCGTCCAGTACAACGCATTCGTGGACCGGTACAACGGCGTGGAGGGGCCGTCGGACGGGGGCACCCCTGACGCCCCCGCGGGAGAGGAGGTCTCGGAATGAGACGCCTTGCCGCTATAGCGCTGGCTCTCGCCGCTTTCGCCTTGACGGCGCGCGGCGAGACCAACGCAGTGGACCGGGCCAGGGTGGACTTCGCCGAGGAGACGACGCTCGAGGCGTTCACGGTCCCCGCCGTCGAGCACGCCGATGAAACGACGCTCGAGGTGTCCGCGGTCCCCGCTGTCGAGCACGCCGAGGAGTCCCAGATCGAGGTCGAGCCGGTCGTGCCGGTCCAGCACCCGGTCGCGCATCCGGCCTGGCACGACAGGATCGAGGCCGAGAAGGGCTCCCGGGCGTACTGGATACTCTACGCGGCGCGTGAGAAGGCCAGGCGCGGGGAGGACATCGACGCCCTTGCCGCGGAGTTCGCCCAGACCCTCGCCAGGTGGATGGCTAAGTAGGGACAGCCCGATACACCACAACATGCAAAAAGGAGACAACATGAAGAATGCCACGAAGAAGACGGCGGCCGCAGCGCCGCAGCCAGTCAAGCTCTACGAGAGCACCGGCAGGAAGCCGGCCAAGGGCGCCAAGCCGGTGTCCGCCATCGGCCTCGCCAACCCCGTGGTCGAGATGGCCGCGAAGATAGAGGCGCTGTTCAGGTTCATACCCGGCGCGCTCACGGAGTTCGACGCCAAGACCGGCACCGTGTTCGTGTACACGCCCGCCGACGAGCGGTCCGAGGCGTTCAGGTTCTTCCTGCGCGGCGTCCACGAGTTCGGCAGCCTCAAGCTCCGCGTCAGGCTGTTCCTGGTGGACCGCGGCGAGACCGAGGAGGGGAACATCCCGCCGGCGTACACCGTGACCGACGAGGCGATGGTGCGCATGTTCAGGTCGCTGTTCAAGGGCAGCCCGATCGAGCCCGTCCACACGCAGCTCGTGGACCAGGTCGGCACGCCGTGGAACTTCTTCGAGTTCCCGTCGGGCGGCATCTCGTTCAACGCCGACGACCTGCAGAACAAGGCCGGCCGCAGCACGAAGCTGGTGGCGGACCTCGTCAAGGAGGTCTTCGACACCAGGTTCTTCAAGGTCTCGACGGTGGGGTGACGGGGCCATGGCCGCCCGCATCGACATACCCTCGGTCTACGACGAGGTGCGCAAGGCGTACGCCGGCATGGGCTATCCCGTGTCCGGCGACCGCCTTGTGCTCAGCGAGCAGCCGACGTACGTCGACGGGAGGCCGGTGCCGCAGGACGTGATCAGGCCCAACTCGTCCGGGGGCAACACGCAGGACGACGGCACGGTGCGCATCAACCCGCGCTACCGCGCCGTCATGCGGCACTGGGGGCTCAAGGGCTCAGGCCGCGACTTCCTGCGCGCCATCATCGGGCACGAGCTCGGGCACCACATAGACAGGACAGTGCTCAGCGGACGTTCGGCCGAGCGCCGCAGGCTGCTTAGCGAGATCGCCAAGGCAAAGTTTCACACCGTGTATACCGACAGCTATGGCCCAGGCACCGATCCGCGCAAGCTCGACAAGGAGCTGCTCGCCGAGTACCTGGCCAGGCGGGTGTCGGACAGGCTCGGCAGGCAGGCCTCGTCGGCCGGGCTGGCGGGCAGCGGCCTGATAACGGCGGGAGAGAGGATGAAGGTATGACGAGACTGGTACGGGTGCTGCACGAGCGCGTCGTCAACGGCGCGCGCATGACTCTGGCGGTGTACGAGCGGGAGGACGGGACGCGCGTGTACGGCGTGGCCCTCAACGGCGGGATCCAGATGTACGGGACCAAGGCGGAGGCCAAGGCCTACTACGGCAACGAAAGGAAGACGCGGTGACTGCGCTGTTCGCATACGTGTACGCCGTGATGGGCTGCGCCGAGCTGGCGGGGGCCCTGCTGCGCATAGGCCGCTGGCCCGGCGCGCGGGAGTGCGCCGTGCTCGCGGCGCTGTCCGTCTTGTGGCCGGTGGCCTTCGTCAACCGCCGGGTGCACGGGTTCATACGCTGGCTGCGCGAGTGTGTCAAGGAGTAAACCGAGGAGGACTGCGATGGGGATAACGGAGACAGACAAGTGCCCGTTCGCGAGGAAGCCGGACATGACCGGCTGCGACTGCGACTGCACGATTCCGAGGCCGAAGGGCTTCTGGGCTTCGCTGAAGTGGTTCTTCGGCAGGCCCTGGTGCATCACCGGACCCGGCGGCATGGGCGACGGCAGGCTGCCGTGCCCGCGGTACGACGAGTGGCGCCGCCAGGTCGAGGAGGGCGTGCGCCGTGGCTAGGCGGGCAAAGAACTGCCCGTTCTGCGGCGGCCACGCGAAGGTGTGGACGCGCACGTCGTTCGACTGCCGGGTCAACAAGGAGACCAGGCGCACGACCGTGCTGTGCACTTCGTGCGGATGCCGCACGCAGGCGTTCGCCCGGCCAGGCGACGCGGTCGAGTCGTGGAACCGCAGGTGCGCCGTGGCCGAGGCGGCAGGACACCGCCCGTGGTGGCGGAGGATAATGGGGCTGTAGCCATGGCGACAGAAGAGGAAGACGACGATCTCATACCGGACATCCCGAAGCGGACGGGGCGGCCCGTGCGCCCGATGTCTGATCCGTACGAGCGCGGGAGCGAGGGCCACGCGCCCAAGTGCCGCGAGTGCCCCAAGTGGGCGTGCCGCATTTCGGTGTGCAGCCTCAGGGGCGGGCACCAGGCGTGGAACTCCCCCGCGTGCAGGTACGGCATAGTCTTGATAAGGGCGAAGCGCATGGCCGACAGGCGCGCCGCCGCAAAACCAACAGACAAGGAGGACTGACATGGAGAACGAACTCGAGACGCTGCGCAAGGTCGCGGCGGACCAGGCCAAGATGCTCAAGCGCTGCAGCGAGTTCCTTGGCGAGACAATCCAGTGCGGCGTAGAGGGCACGATGCTCGACGGCCGTCACGTCAACGTCGCGGCGAGCGACCTCGCGGACGACATCGGCGACCTGCTCAAGGACACGCCATGCACGCCATGAAGTACGTCCGCTGCACACTGTCGGTGCTGGTCGGCCTGGCGTTCGTCGTGCCGTGGACCGCGCTGTCCGCCGTGGGCCTCGCGTGCCTGTACTCCGCCGACTTCATCGAGCGGGTCAAGGACTTCCTGCAGGACAAGGCCATCGGGCCGTACGGCCTCGTGGTCGCCGCGGCGCTTTTCGCGCCCGCGGCGTTTGCCAGCGCCGAGCTGCGCGTCCCCCCGCAGCCCGTCCCGGCGTCGCAGTACCGCGACACGGAGACGACCGTGTTCGTGCCGCTCACGAACGGCATCCCGAGCCAGGCCGAGTTCGCGGTGGACGTTTCGTTCGTCCCGACCATGTCGAACAACGTGGAGGTGGCCTTCGGCGAGGACCGTGACCGCAACGGCCGACTGTCGTTCCCGGAGACGGACGTGGTGTTCGGCCTGGACTGCGGCCGGTTCTTCTTCGAGCGCGTGCAGACCGGCGAGCGGCACGAGTACGAAGGGTACGACTTCAGCCTCATCGAGGAGGGCGATGTGATCGAGCGCACGACCATCCGGTACTCGTGCACCCTCGACGGAATCGGGAACCCCCCGTCGGGGTTCTACATGGGCATGGCCAACAAGTGGGCCGACTGGGGGGACGACGATGTCGCCGTGGTGCACACCAACGGGACGTGGTACGGCTACGTCAGCGCGAACAGCGCCAACCTGTGGGCCGGGACGTACGGCGGCCAGGCCGGCGAGGCGTGGCCCTGGCGCAGCGCGTGGAACCTGATGCGCGTGACCCGGCGCGGCAGCCACGCCAGCGACCCGTCCGGCAGTTTCGCCGTCCGGCAGCGCGGCGGAGTCATACAGATGCAGTAGGAGGTCGGCCATGAAGACAGCATGCTACGCACTTCTTGTGATTTTGGCCGTTGCGTGTACGGCGGCCTTCGCCGTCTCACCTGCGTACGTCCGCATAAAGGACGCGGACTTTGCGCAAGGGTACGTCCGCGGTCGCGTTGCGACTGGCGAGACCCACGACTTCGCCGCGCCGGCGTCGGCTGCGTACGCCACCAACATGGTGCTGCGCGGCGGGGCCACCGACTACGTCCGCATCCACCTCTCCCGCTGGGCGTTTCCGCATGGCGACTCGGAGTACCGCGACATCGTGGCGTTCGGAGACGGGACGCTCCAGCTTACCAACGGCGTGGAGGTCAGCTCGGCGCTCGGGTCGCTCGGCGTGGTGCCGCGCGAGGGGTGGGGCGGTCTTCCGGAGTCGTGCGTCTCCACGTGCGCGCCGCTCGGGTTGTCCGAGCCGGAGAGGCTCAGCGTAGTGTGGTACGAGGAGACCAAGGACAGCTTCCGCATCACGTGGCAGAACGCGCTGATCGGGAGGAACGCGTCGAGGCCGGTGTGCTACCAGGCGGAGCTCGCCCGCAACGGAAACATTACGCTGCGGTTCGACCTCAGCCGCGTGCCGTCCGGCGACCCTGCGTTCATGTCCTTGTGGCAGGCGTTCGGCTTCACGCGGCCCACGACGGTCGTCCTGCACCGGCTGGCGCCGGCCGACGCGGACAACGCCGACCGGGACGGCGACGGCATCGACACGGAGCGCGAGATCCTGGACCTCGGCACAAACCCGTGGGCCAACGACACGGACGGCGACTCGCTGTACGACCTGCTGGAGGGCAAGGCCAGGACGTCGGCGCTGGCATGGGACACGGACGGGGACGGCTATGGCGACGCGACGGACCCCGATCCTCTGCGCTCCACGCCATGGGACGACGCGGACGGCGACGGCTTTCCGGACGCCTGGGTCGCGAAGTGGTTCGGCGGAGCAGCGCCGGATCCGCATGCCGACGCAGGCGGGGACGGCGTGGGCAATCTCGCGTCCCTGTACATCGGCGTGCGGCCGGACACGTCGTGGGCGCTCGGCACGCAGGCATGCCAGGGGCTGCTTCCGGGCAATGCGCGGGCCTTCAAGTTCGCGCCGTCCGCGTTCTCGTTCGCCAGGCCGGACAGCCTCACCAATCTCGTGGACCGCACGTTTGCGGTAGAGCGCGTCAGCCCGTGGCAGCAGCTGTTCGT
>Ga0310694_10006847_pt1 | contig 10762 bp, 12 predicted proteins | sample 174DNAGHGhighgp2_FD_203884 | JGI IMG/M metagenome (GOLD analysis project Ga0310694, IMG submission 203884) | Sheep rumen microbial communities from Palmerston North, Manawatu-Wanganui, New Zealand - 1742 DNA GHGhigh gp2 (v2) (version 2) | ecosystem: Host-associated > Mammals > Digestive system... | reverse complement strand
TTGCACTCTGTGCATGCCAATGTGATCTTGGTACGCATATATATTCACCTCCGTACGCGTCTGTTTTTGCAACACAAAAAAAAGACCTACGTCTTTTGCTCAATCAATATAACATAGTAATGCACTGTACGTCAATGATTATTTTTGAAATAGGGTGCATTTATTTCATATTTTGCAAACATGTCATTCTTTCTCAATGCAGACACTCATCAACCCTCATTTAATTATCACACAGCTTGCGATTATCATCGCAAACAGCAAGAACAAGGTTTGAATAACTTCATATTATATTTATCTCCGAGAATAATGCTATCGTGGGTGGATAATCCATCCCTTAGGTTTTTAGCAGTTGCGCTCTGCATTGGGAACAGGTTTTAGGTCTCCGTCCCGACCGCTTGAAGCGGGTTTAATGTCTCCGCTCCGACATATTATTGCTTCTCAAGTCAACTTTATTATGCTCTTGGATGATTCTGAAAGTTGTGAACCACCGGTTATTATTCAAGCTCAAGAAAGGCATCAACATCTTGCGAAATTGATTTTCTTTTGTAGCTATATGTTGTTGTGGTTTTACGCTTATTCCAGCAATTTTTTTGCTTTTTATAACTTTTTGCAACCAAAGTGCAACCGGATACTTTTGTAGAAGTTATTATTTCTTTATATTCCATATTATATATTTATCGCTCAATTATTGCAAGCGATATTTTCTTTTCTTATTTGCTCCTTCTGCAATAACTATTCCATCCTCAACCATTTTAGCAAGAATAGCTCTCGTTCTCTGCGGACTAAGCCCTGAAAATGCTGCTATTTCAGCTGTTGATGACGCGCCATGCTGTGACATATATTCCGCAAACATCGACCGGCTATCATTTTCTTTTGTCATTTGTCGCTTGTTTTTATCGCTTGTCGCTTGTTTTTTATCGCTTGCCTTTATCGCTTGCTTTTCATCCTCAGCAAGCGCCCTATACATATTAACTCTAAGGGCATTTTCCATATCGATAAACTCAACCTCTGGAAGTCCATACTCTTTAGTCTGTGTTAATATCTTTGGAATACCACTCCCCCATTGTTCGATAAGATTCATATAAACAAAAGCATTCGCGATACCATGATTTCTAACCTTCGAAAAGCCCTCTTTCATCTTCTCAATCGTAACTCCCGGCATCAATCCGCCAGGAGACGAGATTTCAAGTCTATTATCATATATTGCCACCTGTACAAGACTTCCCTGCAGGTAACTGCAATTAACAACAGCATTGATAATAAGCTCTCGTATACTCTCCGGTGGCAGTTCATAAACATCCTGCCTGTGAATACCCTTAATCCTTGCTCCAAGATGAATATTACGAAGAACAAACTGATATGCCTGCTCTACCTGTTCCCAAAGATTACCCTCATACTCTCTTTTATCTACAAAAATTCCACGTGTATTGCCTTTAAATACAGCACATTGAATCCGAGACATTACGCCATCTAAGCCTCTCAGATAATAATATGCATACGTTGGGCGAATAACTCCGTTTTCTTCCTTAAGAATTCCCCATGTTATCAGGTTATTCTTGGTAGGAGTCTTAACCTTTTTTGCATCTTTCTCGTCCATACAATTACGCTGTGCCTCTTTTTTCATGTCCTCACAGAAGCTTTTAATATCTGCATCTGTTACTTCAATGTCTTTATTCACAACATTATCAAAGGATCTGTTCTCATCCTCATAGTACATTTCCTGGATAAATGGTCTGTCAGCAAGCCGTGTAGAACCAGCTGTACGGATAAAAGTACCCTTATCCATTCCAAGCGATTTAAGATAATAAGGTCTTTGCCTTCCAGCACTAATTTCCACCACAATAACCGTTTTATCTCCCACTGCTTGTGGCGCAATATCAGGAATAATCAAAGGTTCACAACTATCGCTTATAGCATTGGTAATCTTATCAATCATGCTAAAAACAGCTGTCTGTTCAACTCCCACAACCTCTCTGTCATCATTGACACCAATTATAAGTCTGCCACCATCACCATTAGAAAAGGCAACAATCGTCTTCATATATTTTTTACTGTCTTCCGGCAGTGTTTCCTTGAACTCCAGATCTTTTGACTCAGCACGGAGGATTTCTTCTACTGTCATATATTGTCACCCTTTCTTCAACTTCAAACTGTCTTTATCAAGCTCGCCATAAGTGCACGTTGCTATATCTGCATATTCACTCAGGTCGATGTAATCCACCTCTGGAGAAATCTTGTAGCTTCTACGAAGATAAACATGCCCTCCATCTACACTACATGCCCCACAACTACAAGTCACATAATCATGTACATTCACGGATTCAATTGTATCGCCGCAGTGCTTACACTGTATGGCATTTCTGATTATCTCGCACATACCATTCTCCATTATTTATTGATTAAACAGATATTGCTTCACACCACGTCTCTATCATCTCCACTGCATTTTCTTTATCCTGCAAATGAGCTTTAACATGTAACGGGTTTATTTTATATAGAAAACAAATAACATCTCTTGCAGTTCTTTGTTTATCTGCATCTGAAATGTAGTCAAAGAAGTTCATATCATCTATTGTTTTAACCTTTTCTTCCATATGACTGCCCGTATTCAATACAAGTCTATACATTAAGTTCTCGTAATATGCCTGATCTTCTTTTGAAAGATTTGCCATAATGCTTTCATCTGTTGAAAGCTGAGACATTCCTTTCTTATATACAAATGTACCGAACGCTTCCATTACTTTTCGCATAACATTACCAATACTTACAGAGTATTGCGCATCTATCTCCTTGGCATAATCAAAGACCGTTCCCAGTAAAGCTGTATATTCATTCCTCTTTTGTACATCTATTTTATCAACGCTCTTATTTTTAAGTTCCCAATCCCTAACATATTTGTTTGCTTTATTTTCAGAAACACTATATTTAGAGATTAACAATTCAAGCACAAAATGACGCATATCATAAAATGTCTGCATATCATGTGTAAATAGCAAGAATTTCGATTTATCATTTCCTTTCAGATACTGCCCTAATTTATATTTCAAATAGGATAATATCCCTATACGATTTTCCATATCAAAACTTGACACTGGATCGTCGATAACCAGTAAATACCTAGAATTAAAAACTTCCTCTTCATCCTTGTTCTCCATTATTCGATTAAAGAAATAGCAAAGTCCTATTGCATTTCTTTCTCCAACCGAAACGTTTCCGGGCTCCACTAATCTTTCATGTGAATAAAGAACGTATTTATCATGATCATAATCGATCCTTAGTCTTGTTTTAGAAAAGAAAATATAAGCCAAATCATCATTAATAGCTTTCATAGCTATACGTGCATTTTTCTTCTCCTGTTCTAATACCTCAATTTGTTTACTAAGACCATTTGCAGTTTGATTTAATTTCTCGGTTTTTTCCTCTTCTATTTTCTTCTCTGCAATTTGCTTTTGATACTTTTCGTATAATTCCTTCAAATCATAATATGCAATCTCATTATTTACATTAGTAAGCTCATTTATAAGAGGTTTGGTATCCGTGGCTTTTTCATTATAATCTTTTCGTGCCTTCTCTAACTCTTCCAAAGAAGCTACACACTCATCATACTTATTCTTTAAACAAAAACCTTCGTTCAATATCGGTTCATACACGTTTTCGATCTTCTGATTAATCAACTCATTTACTTGTTCTATCGAAGAATTAAGTACCCCGATTTTTGTCTCACACTCTTTGACTTTTTCTGGTGATAATTCATTAAAGGCCACAAGGTTTACCTCAAAAATAGATAATCTGGCTTTCAACAATTTACCTTGATGTTCTTCGACCTTTTTACTAAGGATCTTCTCTATACTCTGCACCAAATCATCCGCATACTTCTCATCAACATCTTGGAAACAAAATGGACAAGTTGTTTTCTGGGAACTAGCAAAATAAGTTTTTATATTAGTCAATCTTTGATTACCGTTATTTTCTTGAAGAATATGAAATAGTGATTTCTCCCTCTCTGATAAAACAGGTTTTTCTATTTTTTCTTTAAGGAGATTCACTATATCGTTCTCTTTATCCTCAAACATTTTTAAAGTTGGAACAGCAGTCTCAATTCTTTTACTACCACTTTTTGCAGTCTCTAACTTTTTCATCGTAGCATCATAATCCACAATCAACTCATCTCTGCTTTTTGTTGGATGCAATCCTACAAACTGAGTATACGTATCGCGTCTAACTTGACTATTAGTCTTTTTTTCATGAATCCTTGCATCTCTTGACGCCCAACTATTATCACCTTTTAGTGCTTTCTGCATTTCATTTATATAATACTCTGGGCAAAGAACATTACCGATGTCTACGTATTTGTTTAAAACTTCTTGCTGTGCTTGTGCTTCAGATAAACTCTTCTCATAAGTAGGCTGAATCTTCTTTATCTTGTCGTCAACATCTTTAACTGCGCCCATGACAACTATTGCACTTAAGCCGTCATCATCGATTTTAATATTGTCTTCTATAAATTCTTCATTAAATACGTAAATATTATTTTTTTCTTCTTCAGAGACCACTATAGTAGATCCGTCCGCGTCGAGTAGTTCCATTGATTCGATTTGCAACTCCTCAGCGCCAGTAATCTTTCTAAATCCACGCGATATGGTACTCTTGCCACTTCCGTTTTTTCCATAAATCAGAGAAAAATTCTGTTCTGGATTATTGGGCTTTTCTTTTTCAAATATAGGCAAATCTATCTCTGTTTCAAAAATGCCTCCTATTATCTTTATTGATGAAATATCTTCTAGCATTTCCTTGTTGTCTCCCTCCAAAATGTATTATTGCTTCCCCGGCTATTATATTAATTATTAAGATTTTATTGTTTCCTCAATCGATAAAATTCCTTCTACAATTGATATGCATCTGCAATTATATAAATTGTTTACCGCTCGCATAAATGTATCTTCTGATAGTTCATCATAGAAATACTCTCGTAAAATAGCGTTTGTTGCTTGCAAGCAGTCTTCCTCTGTCTTGCTGCCGTTCTGTAACGCAAGAAGAATTGCTGTTATCAATTTCCTCTCTTGCTTTCGCTTCAGGACTCATTTTTGCCAGCTCCCTCTTCATCACTAACAAATTCACAGACGTCTTCTATATTACAATTAAGCGTTTTACAGATTTTTTCTAAAACCTGCGTACTAACATGTTCATTTTTTCCTAATTTAGCCAATGCATTTGTAGTGATTCCTGATTGATCTCTGAGATCTTTTTTCATCATTTCTTTATCAATCAGTAATTTCCATAATTTGTTATAACGAATTGCCATAACTTTTACCTTTCCTATTTGCTCTCAAGCCCCAAATTTAAGGCATTTCACCACAAATATAATTATAACAGAGCAGTCAGTTTTCATCAATTCAGAATTGAATATTTCAATCTGCATGAAAACTCTTCAATAACAGCATCTTCTCACAACTTCACACAAATAATGATATTGAAATTCTAAATGATGCAAATAAAAAAAGAGGCCTCCGGCATCACTAAAATACCAGAGGCCAACACCACCTTCACTACTTTATCCAAATTCGCGAGCAGTGTACTCTTGTACAACTTTGCTCGTTGGGGAGATTTTTCCCAATCCCCTTTGAACAGATTTTTCAAATCTGGCTGCGCTCGTAAACGAGCTTTATTACGCGTTACAGCATTTCTATGAATCACTATTTTTATAAAATCCATCCAAGATTTCCAGAATCATTCTCAGACTTTCCAGCTTTCCCAATTCAAGTTCATCCACAGATTTAAGTGTCAACAAATGTTCATCAATCACCCTCATATCGTTTCTGATAGCATCAAAAGTTTTGATATTCCCAACAACAGAAATCTGATTGTACATGCAGCTTTGTGCTACGTAATCCTGAATCTTCAGACCGGGAAGTCTTATCCTGTTAAATATGATTTCTTTCTCTTCCGGCGTTACTCTAAAATTGACACATGCAGACTCCTTTCGCTTTTTCGCACCCTTCTTTTTCGGTTTTGTATTTTTAAGCAAAGTATCACGCCTGTATATTTTCCCATGTTCTTTATTATCACACATCAGCTATTCCTCCATTCGCTCATGATCCTGATTGAGCCTATCTGCCATCTTACGCTGTTTCGATGGATACAAATGAGAATATGTCATCGTAACCGACATGCTCTCATGGCCTAATCTGTCAGCTATCTCCACGGGAGAAAAACCAAGCTCGATAAGATGTGCCACATGACTATGTCTCAAATCATGAATACGTATCCTCTTCACCCCTGTCTCCCTGACACCACGATCCATCTCGTGATGAAGATAGGATTTTGAAATATTAAAAAGTCTGGTATCATCATCACATTTATAAAGCATGGAAAAGTAATCCTCCATCTCATCGCATAGAAAATCCGGTAGATCAATTACGCGATTGCTCTTTTGAGTTTTCGGATCGGTAACATAGATTTCACCCTTTAAATGCTGCAACGACTTATTAATCGTTAATGTCTTTTTCTCTAAATCAAAGTCACCTTTCGTTAGTGCCAACAACTCGCCACAACGAATTCCACACCAGTATAGTATTTCAAAAGCATAATAAGAAACCGGCTTTTCCTTCATAGCTTCCTTAAACATCTGATACTCTTCTCGTGTCCAAAACAACATCTCTTTTGCCTTGGATAAACCCATAGAACCAGCTATCTTTACCGGATTATCCTTTAGTCCATAGTATCTTACTGCATGATTAAAAAGAGCCGACAGCTGCGCAGAAATAGGCCTAAGGTAGGTTGGCTGATAACGCTTCCCCTCCTCATCTTCCATCTGTAATATCGTATTCTGCCACTGAATCACATCCGTCGGTGTAATATCAGAAAGAGCCTTATCTTCAAAATATGGAATAATCTTAGTACGAAAGGCATGTTCCTTAGTAAGCCTAGTATTATATTTGATTCTCGGTCCAATATCATTAAAATAAGTCTCTACGAATTCCGTAAACCCCATATTTAGATTCTTAGACTTCTGAAGCAGAAACTTTCGCTCATACTCCAATGCCTCACGCTTTGTTTTAAATCCTCTTTTATGGAGGACTTTTGTTTTATTCTGCCAATTGGTGTACCTGGCATAAATCGTCCAAGTCCCCATGGCCTCGTCTTTACTTACTGACATAGTTTTCCTCCCTTCGTCAATATGGCTGGCCTCTTAAATATTTTAGATAATCATCATGAAGCTCAGCTTCTTCTGCTAACACACCACTCATAGACTCTGTATAAAGTGTTGATATGAGGTAAGCGTTCATGTTCTTAATTCTTAAATCAGCATCCACAATTCTGTTTAAGATATTTGCAATGTGTTGATAGTTCAGTTTCAAATACTGTGATTTCACGATCGCCCAAGGATAATCGGTATTCTTAATCTTTACCTTATCTCTGGGATTACAGACCATATCGCAGATGGTCTCGTAAATCTCATCCACCATAAGTACTTCTTTCTCACCATGCCTAGATGCCGCATCCTTTAACCAATCCAGATGAATATTATTTGCAACAATATTTCTATACTCAGAATTCTGATTATCAATATTCATGCTTCCATCCATCTCTCCATTGCTTTCATCTGTATCCGCAGTATCGATAGATGGATTGATTGACTTATCTTCTATTAAATTCTCTTGAGTTAACTTAGATTGGATTAGATTATGTTGTGCCGTCCGCGGACCGTCCACGGACTGACACTTATTTTTTTGCTTCTTTTTCAGATCGGAACGTTCCTTCTTTTCCAAAAGTTCCACGTCTGGGTTTACCTGCAATAACAAATCTTTATAGATACTATCTGTTTTGCGGTCTGCCCTAAGAACATTCATTTGTCGCCAATGAACAATGTACGTTACAAAATCTTCATTCAATATCTGCACAAATTGTTTTCCTACCAAAACTCTTAAGTCATCCTCATGTGCTTTACACATAGTCATTACCCTGTAAGCCTCTACAATGCCATCATCGTCCGCATTCACCACTAGATGAAAATACAGATTCTGAGAAGTAGCCGGCATCTTAAGAAATCTTGCACTATCTACAACAGTACAAGATATCATTCTCCTATCACCCACAGGCAATCACCTCGTTTCCATTGTAAATTGCCTGCACCAGTGTTAAAATTGCTTTAGTCAAAGGCGCAATCACTACGGTGTTTGCTACAGCTCCTGTTAGCGCAGGAGCTTTTTTCATTTCTGTCATTCTATTCCCCCTTCATTTTTTCATGCACACTTCTTCGTAGTAAAATCGATTAATCTTGCCAGCCATCGTAAGAAGCTTGGGATTCTCAGCTTTCATCTGATCCGAAAGTTGTTTGATAATGGCATAGCCCTTACTTCTGGATACTCCCCAGTCAGCACACACTTCATCAACTCCTACATACATTGGCTTTGTATTTGTGATTTCCATAAGTAAAATCTCCTTTCCGATTTCATTTAGCTTAATATTGATATCATTACCGAATAACAATCTTAAACACGCATATATTCCACCACCTCCTCTGACTTGCTTAAATCTGCGCATAAAAATAGGCATAAAAAATGCGTGGGAAGAAAATCAATTCTTCTCACGCATCTTAAATGCCTTTGCTTTTCTATATTAATAGTATCACTGCTCTTTTCCCGTGTATATGTCCAATGTCGGACGAGACGAGACAAAACAGGTCAACACGAGACAAAATGAGACAGGATATTAAAATGCTAATTATTGCAACCATTTTGCAACCAGACAATTCAAAAATCCAGTATTTACTCCCGTTTCCAGCGATAATACATTATTCCAGCTCAATCATGAACGTTTTCAATACGAATACTAATCTCTGTTCTTCACCGTTTTATGTATCATTTATCAACACTTTTTGCGTGATCTCTTACAAAGCTTATATCAGCTTTTATCTGAGCCTTGAGCTCATCCACAGAGCCAAACTTCCTTTCAGGCCTTACCATTCGTACAAGGTTTACTATTATCTCTTTTCCGTATATGTCTTCATCAAAATCAAATATATATGTCTCAACTACCGGTCTGCGTTCATCAGTCACGGTAGGCTTTACCCCGACATTGGTTATTCCTTTAAAGTGACTTCCAGCATACGAAACTACTGCCTCATATACCCCGAAAGGCGGAAGCAGTTTATCTTCGCTTGGAATGATATTCACAGTAGGCATTCCCAGTCTGCGCCCGAGCTGTCTACCAGTAACAACTATTCCAGTAAAACTGTAATAAGCTCCGATATGCTTAGTGACAAGCTCCATTTCTCCGCTCTCAACCTCTTTACGGATAAGAGATGAACTGATCTCGATGCCGTCGCATTTTACCTTTTCGCATACTCGTACCTCAAAGCCTTTGGCGTTGCCGTAGGCTTTAAGAAGCTCGACATTTCCTCTTCCTTTGTCTCCAAATGAAAAATCAGTGCCGCATACAACGCATCTGACATTCATCTTACCAATGAGAATATCCTCAATGAAGTCTTCCGGGCTTACTTTGGCTGTATGCTCGTTAAGAGGATATTCAACAAGGACATCCACTCCAAGCTTTTCAAATATCCTTCGTTTCTCATCAAGAGTTGTGAGTCCTTTATACTCATCATTTGAAAAGAATGCTGACGGAGAAGGATCAAAGGTAAAGACCGCTATTTTGTAGCCGTCTTTCCTGTATTCCTCTATGCACTTTAACAGATACTGGTGCCCAATATGTATGCCGTCAAATTTGCCTATAGCTACACAGTATGAGCCGTCCAGAAAAAAGTCCGTTGTATTCTTTATTATCTGCATAACTATCAATTAAATAACAAACTGGAAGATACAGAATGCCGCATAAATAGCAAGCATCAGTATGCCCTGGATACGCGCCATCTTTCCTCTTATAAGCGCCGGTATTATTAGTATGCATGATACCAGTATCATGACAGGTATATCTATGACAAGCGAAGAGTTGATACCGCCGATAAGCTTATCGCACGGAACATCAAACGGAGCAAGTGTAATAGATAGTCCGCTGACCAGCACAAGGTTAAACATGTTCGCACCGATTATATTTCCAAGCGATAGTGCACCGGATCCCTTTATAAGAGATGTGATAGCTGTTACAAGTTCAGGCAATGATGTTCCCAAGGCTACAAATGTAAGAGCTATAACGGTGCTGGGAACGCCAAGACGCTCTGCTATTATTGTACCATTGTCTACTAAAAGATCTGCGCCGACTGCAATAAGTGCTGCGCCGACAATAAGCAAAACAAGAAATTTAAGCACTGAAGATTCTTTTTTTGAATCTTCATCATCGCCTTCTGTTTCAGCAACTGAAGACTCAGGTTTGGGATCCTTTGTGCCCGTAAGAGCCTGCTTTACCGCTATTATCATGTAAACAACAAACAGTATCATAAGAAGTATACCCGAAATCCTTGAGAAAGAACCTGTAAAGTATGATATAAATACGTAAGCAAGAGCGGCAAGCGTAAAGAAGATGACCGGTGTCTTCATGCTCTTTCTGTCTACATCTGACGGTTTAACAGCGATCGTAATAGCTGCTATAAGAGCGGTGTTACAGATGATCGAGCCAATTGCATTTCCATATGCCATGGATCCAATCCCCTTGACGGCACTTCCGGCTGATACCATGACCTCGGGAAGCGTTGTGCCGATAGATACAACTGTTGCACCTATAAGGATCTCCGGCATATTGAAACGATGAGCTATGCCTACGGCACCGTCAACGAACCAGTCACCGCCTTTGATCAACAGTATCA
>Ga0310694_10006846_pt1 | contig 10762 bp, 12 predicted proteins | sample 174DNAGHGhighgp2_FD_203884 | JGI IMG/M metagenome (GOLD analysis project Ga0310694, IMG submission 203884) | Sheep rumen microbial communities from Palmerston North, Manawatu-Wanganui, New Zealand - 1742 DNA GHGhigh gp2 (v2) (version 2) | ecosystem: Host-associated > Mammals > Digestive system... | reverse complement strand
CCTATCGGCCTCGTTCAACAACGACCCCTATAGCATATTAGACACCCAGATTGGCGCTGCCGTGTTACAGGAGATTATCAGTAAGAAGGGCGGCTACGGGCTCGACTCTATCCTCGTCAATACAGGCAGCAATCGCTCACTCACCTACGGCGAGAACAAACGGTTGGGGGGTACGTTGATGATCAACCGCCTGCTCAACAACCGCGGGCGTAACATCACCCTGCAGTTGACGGGTAACTATAGCGACAACGAGAACCAACAGATGTCAAGCAACTATACGAATCTATTTAAGGATAAGCAAAACTTCAATGGTCATACCGGTCTTACGAACTATCAGACCAACCGTTACAACCTGTCACCGACCACAACGTATGACTACAGCGCACGTGCCACGTATAGCGAACCTATCGCATACGCCACGTTCCTGCAGTTCAGCTATACTTTCCAGTATCGCTATAATGAGAGCGACCGTCAGACGTTTGACTATTCACAGCCTCTGCCCTATGCCTTGGATCCTGATCCTACGCATGGTTTCTTACTGAACGACATCTATCCCACTTATCGCAACTGGACAGAGTATTTCGACAGAATCAGTCTTGGCTACAGCCCGCAGAAGGACGACCGATACTACACGAAGGACCAGAGCCGCTACTCAGCTTACAAGAACTTCATCCACACAGGTGAAATCATGCTGCGTTTCATCCGCAACACCTACGACTTCAACGTCGGTGTGCAGATCATCCCGCAGAGTTCAGAATACACCCAGCGTTACTTGGGTGTTGACACAGTTGTCAACCGTACAGTCACCAACTGGAGCCCGACGGCCAACTTCCGCTGGCGCTTCAACCAACAAGGCCAGTTGCGCTTCGAGTATCGTGGTAGCACCAGCCAGCCTTCTATCGAACAATTACTTGATATCAACGACGATACCAACCCCATGAACAAGACAAGGGGTAACCCCAACCTGAAGCCTTCGTTCACACAGTCAATCAACCTGCGCTTCAACAACTACATCATGAACCACCAGCGCTTTATCAACGCCAACGCCAATTTCTCGACGACGTCGAACAGCATTGCCAACATGGTGAAATACGATGCTAATACTGGCGCACGTGAGACGCGCCCCGAAAACATCAACGGCAACTGGAATGCTGGCGGTAACATCATGTGGAGTTCGGCCATCGACTCACTGGGATACTTTAGCTACAACGTGTCGGTGAACGACAACTACAACCACCGCATCAGCTACCTTTTCCAAAACAACGAGAACGTACGCAACGTTACCAATACCAACAACTTCGGCGGACGCCTTGGCGCCAGTTACCGCAACGACTGGCTCGAAGTAGAGCTCAACGGTTCGGCAAACTACCAGCGCACGCGCAACGAACTGCAGCCGCAGTCAGACCTCGACACCTGGAGCTTCGCCTACGGATTCAACACCACGCTGACACTGCCCTGGGGTACGCAGATTGCCACCGACATGGGCATGAACAGCCGTCGTGGCTTCAACGATGCATCGATGAACACCAATGAACTGATATGGAACGCACAGATTGCACACAGCTTCCTGAAGGGCAAGCCGCTGACGCTCTCGCTCCAGTTGTTCGACATTCTGCACCAGCAGTCCACCTTCTCACGCACCATCAACGACATGGCCCGTACCGATAATGAGTACAACGCCATTACAAGTTACGCCATGCTGCACCTTATCTACCGTGTCAACCTGTTCGGTACCCGTGAGGCCCGTCGTGGCATGGGCGGCTTCGGTGGTTTTGGCGGCGGTGGTTTTGGCGGCGGTGGCAACCGTGGCGGCAACCGCGGTGGAAATCGTGGCGGTGGCTTCGGCGGAGGCGGCTTTGGCGGTGGCTTCGGCGGAGGCGGCGGTTTCGGCGGTGGACGTCGTATGTAAGCAAAAAAAGAGGTTTCGGATGGTTCCGAAACCTTTTTTCTTTTGTCTTTTTCTTTTCTTTACTCCTGCTCCTTGCGGTCATCAATGTTGTCACCCTCGGTAGGTTTCATCTCTTCCTCGAAATCTGTGATGCCTGCCTCGATAAGGATGTTGTACCACTGGATGAGTTTCTGGATATGGGAGTTTTTCACGCGGTCACGGTCCCACTCGGGCAGTACCTTCGTAAAGTACTCATGCAATTCGTTGGCCGATGCTTTCTTGAAGTCGATGCTGGCCTTCTTGCCGTCCTCCAGCTTCTTCATATTCTCGAGGATGGTCATCAGGGGCACGTCCTCAGTCTCTGTATACATGGCAATGTCGGCCAGCGACGTGATGCGGTCGGTAGCAAAGGCGGGCATGCGACGGTGGGAAGCGTCGAGCGACTCAACGATGAGGTTCTTATTTCCGCGTGTAAGGAGTTTGTAAAGTCCGGGCTTTCCGGAAATTGCTAAAATTGTCTGTTGCATAGTTGTTTTATTTTTGGGTAATGTTGTTTTCTGATGGGTCCCAATGGTTAGTTGGGTAAGCAGGTTGTCAATCTGAGGGTCGAGGTCAGTCTGGCCGTCGTTCACTATCTCGAAGTCGGCCAACTGTCGGACCTTGTCCTGAGGCCACTGGCGCCGCATCCAGTCCAAGGCTTTTTCGCGAGTGATGCCATCACGCTGCATGATACGCTGGATTCGCACATCCTCGGGGGCTGTTACCACAACGACAAAATCGACATAGTGGTCAGCACCCGACTCATACATGATACCCGACTCAAGCCACTCCTTCCCGCTTTCCTCGAAATCGCGGAACACGGCAGGATGGACGATGGCATTGATGGCATGGGCATTGTCGTCGGAGGCTAACAGGAAACGCGTCAGCGCCTGCTTGTCAGGACGACAGCCGATGAGTTGTTCCAACTGCGACTGTATCTCGGCGCTACGCATCAGCCGCTTGGCAGCCGAATCGCAATCGTAGACGTCAATGCCATGATTGCTCAGCCGCCTACAGACGTAGCTCTTGCCACTGCCGATGCCTCCAGCAATACCTACCTTCATTCCGATTCCGAGTCTTCTATCAGGTAGTCCACCTGCTTGGTTACTAACGTGGCGTGGGTGATGCCTTGGGGAACCTGTCTCAGTTGCAGGGTACACTTCTCAGAAGTGCTGTTCTTCAGCTCGTTATAGTCGACAATGACACTGAAATCGTCAGCCGACAAGTTGCGGTACACATTTACACCGGTGATAAACTTGACGGAAACCTTGGCGGGAAATGTGCGCAGCACCTTACCCTTAGGCAGATTTATACCCTGCACCGGAATCTTATCCATAGTCACCTCCATCAACACATCGGTATAGAAGGTGGTCTTGATACGGTCGGGCACCATTTTGACGCCTTCTATCTTACGCAGTCGGCAATCGGCCACCAATGTGTCGCGGAACCCGACATAGTTGAGCGGCTCAGTATAAACCATGTGGATGCTATCGAGCCGTTCTTCCGAAGCATAGATGGTAACGCTGTCAGGGTCGTAGCTGACGTAGCTTAGGAAGTAGAGGTGCTCAGGGATGACACGCCCACGCCACCTGACGGGCACCCGCTTGCAAGCTCCCGTATTGTAGTAAATCTTCAGTTTGTCGGGCTTGACGCTAACAATCTTTCCCGACCCTGACAACCGCTGCTGGATGATTTTCGTCAGTTCAGATGCCGTGATGCTACCTGTGCCGCCTCCTTGATCGAAAGTCTTGAAACTGAAATCGATGTGCTGTAGCACCTCACCATATATATAAGAAAGGAGCATAATGCCTCTGTCACGGATGGTAACTTTCACGGTATCCACCTCATCGCTGGTCAGCATGATGTCGGTAGGGACATCGGTGATATGCACGGGCACCGTCACCTCTTTCTCATAAGTCTCGTTGAGCGTCATCAATAGCCAGAAAACGCCCGAGAGAGCAAGAAAGAATAAGAAAATCAGAAACTCTCTGTTAGCCTTGCTGAACAGAAAGTTCCTGACGGTAACGTACAACCTGTGCAATTGCATCATAGTTTACTTCTGCAATGACGTGTTGGCCATATCCTTGAACACGTAGCTCTTGTCGACTGTGATGACGACGTCGCGGGCAATCTTCACGTCAACAGTATTCTTGGCTAAATCGATACCTTTCACGGTGCCATAGATACCGCCGCCGGTGACTACCTGCATGCCTTCGGTCAATGAGTTCTGGAACAACTGGATTTCTTTCTGCTTTTTCTGTTGCGGACGAATCATGAAGAACCACATGATAGCGAAGATGGCTACCATCATCAGAATCATGGACATGCCGCTACCGCCTGCTGCCTGTGCAGCTAATACAATGTTTGTCATAATGCTCAAATATCAATTGTAAATTATCAATTATCATTTCTCTCATCTACTCGTTTCATCAGCCGCCCCGTCTTGATGAGGTGGCGGGCAATGGTGTCGAGCATACCGTTGATGTAACCACCGCTCTTGGGTGTGGAGTACAGTTTGGCTATCTCCACAAACTCGTTGATGGTGACGCTGACGGGAATGCTGGGGAAGGTCATCAGCTCGGCAATGGCAATCTGCATGATGACCACATCCATATAGGCCAGACGCGAGAAATCCCAGTTGCGAGAAGTCTCGCTCATGTAGCGCTGGTACTCGTCGGCGTTTAGGATGGAGGCACGGAACAGCTTGCGGGCGTAGTCCTTGTCTTCCTCGCTGTCGTATTCAGGCAGCAGTTCCTGCTTGGAGCCGTTCTGCTCGTCAAAGCGCTTGATGGTTTTCAATACAAAGGTGTCAACAATTTCCTTGTCGTCATTCCAGTAGAGGCTCTGCTCCTCAAAGAGAGCGTCCAAATCAGGATTATCCTGAATCAGCGTGCGGTAGATCTTACGCCACAACTCTCGGTCGGCAGCGTAGTTGTCCTCCTTACTGGCCATGTAGTCCTTATAAATCTGGCTCTGCTCAATCTGCTCAAACAGCTTGCCCACAAACTCCGGCTCGTCAGCCCACGTATGCTTCTGGTTGCCGATGAACTCGCTGAGCTGCCTGTTTTCTTCCAACTGGAGGGTAAAACGGTTGAACGCAAACCTCGCTGAAGGCTTCTCCGTACCCTCACGACGAGCCTTGCTCTCAGCTATCTCCAAGCGTCTCTTAGCCTCCTTCGCTACGGCAACCATCAACGCCAACAAATAGTTGTAAAGGTCGTATGCCTTAGAAAGACTGAAGAACAGTTCTTTCTCGGCCGTGTCGATGTTCTTGTTACCGTTTTGATAGTACGCATAGGTTAACTGAACAATCTTGATGCGTATGATTTCACGATTAATCATTTAGTTAATGCTTTGTTTCGAGTGCAAAAATAGTCATTTTCCACTGATTATGCAAGAAAAAGGCCTTCTTTTTTAAAAAAATTCGTAATTCGTAATTCATAATTCATAAATATTTCGTACCTTTGCACCCGCTTTTCAAGAAAAGGCACACCGTGTGATGGTGAATTAACAACAAACAATTAATTTAGAGTAACACAAAAAGTTATGAAAGAAATCAGTGTAAGCGGTCAGAAACGTACCGCAACAGGCAAGAAGGCTTCCAAGCTTCTTCGCAAGGAGGGAATGGTTCCCTGTAATATTTATGGTGAGACAAAAGGTAAGGACGGTCTGCCCGAGGCATTAGCATTTCAGGCTTCGTTCGCAGAGCTTCGCAAGGCTATCTATACGCCTCACGTCTATGTCGTCAATCTGAACATCGACGGCCAGGTTCGCAAGGCTATCATCAAGGAGCTGCAATTCCATCCCACGACGGACGCTCTGCTGCATGCCGACTTCTTCGAGGTGAACGAGACGAAGGACATCACAATCGGTATTCCCGTCAAGCTCAATGGTCTGGCTCAGGGTGTACGCGACGGTGGTAAGCTGAACCTCTCTATCCGCAAGATTGACGTTACCGCTCCTTATAAGCAGATTCCCGAGGTGCTCGACATCGATGTCACCAACCTGCAGCTTGGCAAGGCCATCAAGGTGGGTGCCCTGCAGTTCGAGGGTCTGAAGATTGCGACCTCTCCCGAGGTGGTTGTATGCTCAGTGAAGGCTACACGTGCTTCTCGCTCAGCTGCTGCCGCTGCCGCAGAGTAAGTGAAAAAGTGAAATGGATAAGTATCTAATTGTCGGTTTGGGTAATCCTGGCGACGAGTACGCCACTACCCGCCACAATACAGGCTATATGGTGTTGGACGCTTTTGCGAAGGCGTCCAATACTGTTTTCAGCGACCGCCGCTACGGTTTTGTGGCAGAAACATCGCTGAAAGGTCGCAAAGTGGTGCTGCTGAAGCCTACAACATTTATGAACCTCAGCGGCAATGCCGTGCGTTACTGGCTGAACAAGGAGAACATCGACCAGCACCGCCTGATGGTGGTCAGCGATGATGTGGCCCTGCCTCTGGGACAGTTCCGGCTGAAGGCTGGCGGTTCTAACGGAGGCCACAACGGACTGGGCCACATTCAGCAGCTCATTGGCCAAGACTATCCGCGCCTGCGGATGGGCATCGGCAACGACTATCCTCAGGGCGGGCAGATTGACTGGGTGCTGGGGCACTACAGCGAGGACGACATGCGGCAGCTACAGCCCTCTATTGACTTGGCGGTGGAAATCATCAAAAGTTTTGTGCTTGCCGGCATCGACATCACGATGAATCAGTATAACAAGCTGGGAAAAGGAAAAGTGAATAGTGAAAAGTAAATAATTTGCTACCGCATGGATGAAGCAAGAATTGACAAATGGCTCTGGGCCTCACGCATCTTCAAGACACGCACCATTGCCGCCGACGCTTGCAAGAACGGACGTGTCATGGTGAACGACGTGCTGGTGAAGCCGTCGCGGATGGTGAAGGTGGGCGATGTCATTAGTGTGCGCAAGCCACCCGTCACCTATTCGTTCCGCATCCTGAAAACCATAGAGCAACGGGTAGGGGCCAAACTGCTGCCCGACATCTATGAAAACATCACTACGCCCGACCAGTATGAACTCTTGGAGATGAACCGCATCAGCGGGTTCGTTGACCGTGCCCGAGGCACCGGACGCCCCACGAAGAAAGACCGTCGCGCTATGGATGCCTTCGTCGGCCCGTCGCTCGGTGGCTTTGGCGACTGGGACGACTTTGATGAAGACGATGATGAATTATAATACAAGGAAAATATGAAAACCATCAAACTGTTTGCAAACATGCTGGCTGCGATGGCCGTTGCCCTCCAGCTCACCGCCTGTCTCGGCAACGAGGATCCCTACAGGGCAGGCTTTGTATTCTCGAAGCCCACCTCAGCCGTCACCGGCATCTATGCCAATACCTCCACCGACTCGCTGGTGATAACCTGTTACGGTCCTTGGCACATTACTGCCGACATGCCCGATGCCAGCTGGTGTACCATCGACGGGATGAAAGGCCAAGGCAGTGCCATCTACTTCCTTGGTGTTCATTTTACCCCGAATACGACTGGCCGTTCACGCCTGGCTCAGTTTACCATTACCGACAACGACCATCCTAACGAGGCTCACGCTACATGGCAATACCTGCAGTACGCCACTCGTGGCGACGGTTCATGGGGTACGGCAGCACTGGTCAAGTCCATCACGTCGAGCGACAACTGGAAGGTCAACATCGAGTACGATGCCAAGAGCCGTCCTATAAAACTGAGCGTCAAGGGACCTGACAATTATAACGAACAATTCAGCATGGCCTACTACGAAAGCGAAGAGCGGCTGACCGTCAGCACTTCAAGCAGCACCATGAACGGCAAGATGGACAACGGCTACCAGACAGAGCAACTCTTGGGAACCGGCGACACCATCGGCTACAGGTCGCAATACTATTCCTATGGTATACAGATGCCGGCTACCAACGCTTTCAACTACGTGTCAGCACGTACGAAACGTACTCAGGCATACGCCTACCTGCTGAACGGCAAAAGTCTGACTCCCGACAGCCTGCATACGGCTGACAGCCTGATATACTACTGCCAATGGAAACTCGTTGACAAGCCCAAAGTCGTGGAACGCTACAAGCTGGATTACAGCCAGATGGACAACCGCTATCAGACGGTGGACGTCAACCAGCTGCTGCTCGGCATGTCCGAGTGCGAGCCCCTGCAGCTTATCTCCATGTTCCGCTACTGCCGCAGCACCAGCATTGTGAAACAGGCAACGGCAGCCGATGGCACCATCGACGTTACTACAGAACTGAATGCCGACCGCAGCGTACACCGCATGGTGGTGAAGGATAACCGCCGAGGCACCGAAGTCGCATACGAATTTGAGTATTGAGCATAAGATATGGACAGATCAAAAGACAACCTGAAGGCCTTGGGCCGCGAAACCGAATACCTGAACACCTACTCGCCGGAGGTGTTGGAGACGTTTGAGAACAAGCATCTTGAAAACGACTACTGGGTGCAGTTCAACTGCCCTGAGTTCACGTCGCTCTGCCCCATTACCGGACAGCCCGACTTTGCCGAAATCAAGATTATGTATATTCCTGAGTACCGTATGGTGGAGTCAAAGAGCCTGAAGCTCTACCTCTTCTCGTTCCGCAACAATGGCGATTTCCACGAGGACTGTGTCAACATCATCATGAAGGACCTGGTGAAACTGATGGATCCCAAATATATTGAGGTCATCGGGCTGTTCACCCCCCGTGGCGGCATCAGCATCTATCCCTACGCCAATTATGGGCGCCCCGGCACGAAGTACGAAAAAATGGCTGAACAGCGCATGCTCAACCATAAAGTTATATGATAAGGTATAAGTGATTAGTGAATAGTGAAAAATTTGCTGCCGCCATCCCGCTGGTTCTAATGCAGGTATGGCGGCAGCAAATTATTCACTTTTCACCTTCCACCTTCCTATAGTACCCCTGTTCTCCTTCATTAAACCTCAGCACTAACGTGTCACGGTGCAGCAATACCAGCTGCGCCGTATCGGTATTGGTGACGGTGATGTTGCCTAACGAGTCACGAGCACCCTCACTCAAGATGAGCCGCCCGTTGAAGATGCGCCATTCACGATAACGCTTCAGCGGCGGATAGACAACGGGACTCTCCTCGTCCGACGTCATGCTACGAATCATGCCGATGGGACGGGCCGTGTAGTCGCTCTTGATTTCGAAGCCAAACTCACGGGGCTGTAGCATTTCACGCAGCATCGAGTCCATTTCCTCACGCTGCTCGCCCTGGAGCCTCGACAGCGGCATGCCGGCTATCTCACGCAACTTGGGTTCCACCATGTAGCACCACTTCCCCTTCAACTGCTCAATGTTGATGACCTTGTCGGCCACCTTCTGGTTCTCGCGGTTAGTCAGCACGCCAACCAAGTCGCCAATCATCGGCCTGCCAAATACCTGATGGTTCTTCGAGGCATTCAAGATGTTGAACGTGTCAGGGTCGCCGCCCTGTCTCGGCAGAAACACCAGTATCGTGTCGTTACAGCCATCGCAGGCAAGTCCGTAGACAGTGGAGTCGCCCGGCATGGCTGGTTCCATGCTTATAAGGTCAGTTTCCTCCGTCGGGCGGCTTTCGGTCTTACTGCTGCATGCTGTGGTCAGCAGGGCGGCCACAACTACGGCCATCGCTGCCAGTCTATCATGTATCTTCATTGTCACGTTGTTGTCAAATCGTTGGCAAAGGTACTATAAAGTCGGCAGAAAACCAAACAAAACAACGTTTTATCTGAAAAATTAACCTTAACGATTGCTAAAATAAAGTGATTCGTGGGGCTGGAGTTTGGCAGTTCGGAGGTAATTTCGTAATTTTGCATGGTGATGTAACTTCAAAATCTAAACACGCATGCAAGTCATCAATCTATCAGAGAACCTGTCGGTCATGAACAACTTCATGGCCGAACTTCGCGACAAGAAATACCAGCAGAACCGCAGGCTCTTCCGCAACAACGTTGAGCGCATCGGCGAGATAATGGCCTATGAGCTATCGAAGACGCTGGAGTATAAAACCAAAACGGTGACCACTCCTTTGGGCACTATCGACATTCCGCTGATAAAGGACGATTTGGTCGTGGCCACCGTGCTGCGTGCCGGACTGCCTTTCCACCAGGGTTTTCTCAATGTGTTCGATAAGGCCGACAACGCCTTTGTCTCCGCCTTCCGGATGTATATCAATCGCGAGCATACGGAGGTTGGCGTCCACACGGAGTATATTGCCACGCCAAGTGTAAAGGGCCGGACGCTGATTATTGTTGACCCCATGCTGGCCACGGGTGGTAGTCTGGCGGCTGCCATCGACTCGCTGACGGAGTCGGGTAAACCCAAGAAGATTCACGTTTGCTGCGTGATTGCCGCCCCTGAAGGTATCGAAGTGGTGAAAGAGGCATTGCCCGAGGACAGCACCATCTGGTGTGCCGCCATCGACAATGGCATGAACGAGCACAAGTATATCGTGCCCGGTTTCGGCGACTGTGGAGACTTATGCTACGGCGAGAAGCTGCAGAGCTTCCGCAAGATTATGGACAAGTAATTACATTTATAACAAAAACGAATATTAAAGAACCTTTAGTTGAGATTATGAAAAAGAAAAGAATCCAGTTCAGCCTGGTCTATCGTGACATGTGGCAGTCGAGCGGCAAGTTCCAGCCTCGCAAGGATCAGTTGGAGCGCATTGCGCCCGTTATCATCGACATGGGATGCTTCAGCCGTGTAGAGACCAACGGCGGTGCCTTCGAGCAGGTAAACCTGATGGCAGGCGAGAATCCCAACGCCGCCGTGCGTGCTTTCTGCAAGCCGTTCAACGAGGCAGGCATCAAGACCCACATGCTGGACCGCGGCC